>ENA-OPZM01000449-OPZM01000449.1-human-gut-metagenome-genome-assembly--contig:-NODE-449-length-17838-cov-1.763763_pt1 | contig 17838 bp, 28 predicted proteins | sample MGYA00242478_ERZ504493 | MGnify/ENA primary metagenome ERZ504493 (study PRJEB26092, sample SAMD00036227) | human gut metagenome | host: Homo sapiens | study: EMG produced TPA metagenomics assembly of...
AAGAACTGACCATAAACCCAAAATTTGTAACACACAAAAGGAAGGAACTCTATGAACAAACACAACAAATCCCGCAGCTCGTTTTCCGGCAAAATCGGTTACGTGCTGGCTGCAGCAGGCGCTTCCGTCGGACTTGGAAATATCTGGCGTTTTCCCTACCTCGCAGCAAAATACGGCGGAGGAATTTTCCTCCTCATTTATATCCTGCTGGCGCTCACCTTCGGCTACTCCATGATCGTTGCCGAGTCCGCCATCGGACGCATGACACGAAAAAGCCCGGTCGGCGCTTTCCAGTCGTTCGGCAAATCGAAATGGCTTTCCGCCGGGGGCTGGATCAACGCCATTATCCCGATTCTGATCGTTCCATACTACTCTGTCATCGGAGGATGGGTCATCAAATATCTGATCGAATACGTGAAGGGCAACAGTACCCTGCTCGCAGAGGACGGCTATTTTTCCGGCTTCATCTCAAACGGAGTTTCCACAGAGCTCTGTTTTGCCGTTTTCTGCCTTATTACGGTCGCCATCATCTACGCCGGTGTGCGAAACGGCATTGAACGCGTTTCCAAGGTGATGATGCCGATTCTGATCGTCCTTTCCGTTATCATTGCCGTTTATTCCGTAACAAGACCGGGCGCACTGGCAGGCGTGAAGTATTTCCTTGTTCCGAACCTCAAAAACTTTTCATGGATGTCCGTTGTTGCCGCCATGGGACAGATGTTCTACTCCCTCTCGATTGCGATGGGTATTCTGATCACCTTTGGCTCCTACATGAAAAAGACACCTCGATCGAGGATTCCACACGCAACGTCGAAATCTTTGACACTGCCATTGCGATCATGGCAGGCCTGATGATCATTCCTGCCGTCTTTGCCTTCTCCGGCGGAAATCCGGATACCCTGCAGGCAGGACCTTCCCTGATGTTTATCACCATCCCGAAGGTATTCGCCAATATGGGCTTTGGCACTGTGATCGGTATTCTGTTTTTCCTTCTGGTGCTGTTTGCCGCACTGACCAGCTCCATCGCACTGACAGAAAGCGCCGTTTCCACCTTTGAGGATGAGCTCGGCTGGGGCCGTAAAAAATCGACCGTTCTGATCGGCGTTATCATGATTGCGCTCGGAACGCTCTCCTGCCTTGGCTACGGGCCGCTTTCCTCCGTCACCATTCTTGGCATGCAGTTCCTGGATTTCTTCGACTTCCTGACGAACTCCGTGATGATGCCAATTGCTGCCATTGCCACCTGTCTTCTCGTTTCGAGAGTCATTGGTGTGGCGAAAATCGAGGAAGAAATCATCCACGGTGAGAGCCGCTTCCGCAGAAAGAAAATCTTTCTTGTCATGATCCAGTATCTCTGCCGGTGTTTGCACTGATCATTCTGTTCAGTTCCGTGGCAAATGCATTCGGCTGGATCACCATGTAATGAATCTGTAAACGATGAAAAAAGATTGTTTTCGAAACACGATCACGATTTCGAAAACAATCTTTTTTTATCCAAATCTGTCACACCAGCATCAGGAATCCGTCAGCAGCAGAATATCTTCCTCCTTCAGATACAGCTCCTTTGGAATCCCCATTTCCGGGCTCCAGTCTGTTTTTGCGATCTTCCACTGCAGCCAGCTGCATTCGGCATTCTTCCGGAACGAAATGTTCCATTCAAACGGATCTTCCCAGATTTCGGATTCGTTGACCGGAAATACATTTTCCTCACCCGGCCTTTCTACTGTGGCCAGAAAATGTGCCCGGATGCCGACTGCGCGGATATCGTCTGCAATTTCCCGCTCCTTTACGTGCAGCGTTACGCCCCAGTCCACGGCCCGCAGCGTGTGCGCATCCACCCGCTCGGCCGCCGAAATGTTCTTGCAGCCCGACAAAATTGCCGCTGTGCGCGTCTTCGGATTCTGGAAAAATTCCTTCAGCGGTTCCATGACTTCCATCTTTCCCCGGTTCATACAGCTGACCGTATCGCAGAGGCGGTACACCTCATCGCGGTTGTGTGATACGAAGATGACCGGTTTTCCGGCCTCCTTCAGATGTTTATACATCTCCTGCTCCAACTGCCATTTCAGATAGGTATCGAGCGCTGAAAACGGCTCGTCGAGCAGAATCAGCTCCGGCTCTGCTGCGAGCATCCGTGCCATCGCGACGCGCTGTTTCTGTCCGCCGGAAAGCTGTCCCGGGATCTTTTTCTCCAGCCCTTCCAGCTGAAACTGGCGGATTAACGATTCCGTCCGGCTCCGGTCCGGCCGTTTTCCCATGCCTGCCTCAATATTCTGCACAACATTCATATGCGGAAACAGGGCGTAATCCTGGAACATATAGCCGACTTTCCGCTCCTGCGGCGGCAGATTGATTTTTTTCTCCGAATCAAACAGCACCTTGCCGTCAAGGACAATCCGCCCTTCATCCGGCTTTTCGATTCCGGCGATGCACTTTAAGGTCATGCTTTTTCCACAGCCCGACGCGCCGAGAATCGCAAAAATCTCCCGCTCCGCCCGGAACTGCATATGCATAAAAAATCCGTCCAGCTTTTTCGTAATATCTACTTCAAGCGCCATTCTTTATCCTCTACCACTGTTTCTGATTTTTCTTTCTCCGGTTACCCAGAAGGTTCATTGCCGTCATCGCAAGGAATCCGACGAGCAGTACGACAACAGACCAAAAACCCGCCGTTTTATAATCCCCGTCCTGAATCACCATTGCGATTTTCTGGGAAACGGTACCCGTCTTTCCCGGAATATTTCCGGCCAGCATCGACGTCGCACCGTACTCACCGAGCGCCCTTGCAAATGCCAGTACCGTACCGGAGAGCACGCCGGGACCTGCCGATGGGATGACCACTTTCCAGAAAATCTTCCACTCCGACATACCAAGCGTCCGCGCCGCATAGATCAGGTTCGTATCCACCTGCTCAAATGCCGCTCTCGTATTGCGGTACATCAGCGGAAACGCAATAATCGTTGCCGCCAGAATACAGCCAAGCCATGTCTGTACTGCCTTGATACTGAAATTCTCATACAGTGCAGCACCAAACGGACGGCGGAGGCTGAAAATCAGAAGCAGGAAAAAGCCTGCAACGGTCGGCGGCAGAATCATCGGAAGTGTCAGAAAGCCGTCAATTACGCACGCGCGCCGGGACGCAGCTTCATCACCGCACGCGCGGCAAAAATACCAAAGAAAAAGGACAAAATCGTCGCCACAATACCGGTCTTGATCGAAATGACAAGCGGGCTCCAGTCCAGTGACTGTAAAAAATCCAGTATTTCCTGCATAACATTTCCTTTCTATCCACGGCAGCCCTGCATACCTGCATCACGCATCCTGCCCGGATTTTCTCTGATGCAAAACCACCGTCCGTAGAAACGAAATCTTTCTTTTTCGGACGGTGATTCCAAATCCCTGCTGTTTTTTGTGGGATCTTCTTTTTATTCTACCTCTGTATCAAAGTAATAATTCCGGAAGATGGCGGCTGCCTCATCGGAAGTCAGAAACTCTACAAAGTCTTTCGCTGCTGCCTGCTCGGTCTCATCTGCCTCTTTGTTGACAACCTGTGCTGCCGGGTAGATGACATTTCCGGTCAGATCGTACGGAACGACCTGCAGAACCTTCAGACGGTCCTCCAGACCGTAGGTATCGGAATAATAAACCGTACCAACTCGTTGGATCCCTCTGCAACTGCGGAAGTAACGGCTCCTACGTTTGCACACTCATTGATTTCCACGCCGCTGAGCGCTTCGGAAACCTGCTGGGTTGTGATGGCCGATACGTCGTCTGCTTTCTCCAGAATGCCTGCATTGACCAGTGCTTCTCTTGTGTATTTTCCAACCGGAACGGAACCGTCTGCCAGTGCGATGCTGGATGCCTTGTTCAGATCCTCCAGGCCCGTAACTTCTGTATTGCTTCCCTCATAGGTTACAACGCAGACCTGATTGTTTACGATATTGTGGCGGGTTCCCTCAACCAGAAGATTCTCTTCCTCAAGCTGATCCATCTGTTTTGCTGCTGCGGAGAAGAATACGTCGCAGGATGCACCCTCTTCGATTTGTGTCATCAGGGTTCCTGAACTGTCATAGCTTCCAACCAGTTTGACATTCGGCTGGGTCTTATTGTACTCGCTGATCAGCGTCTCCATTACGGAGTTCAGGCTCTTTGCGGCAAATACGGTGACAGTGGTATCGTCAAATACTTCGCCGTCTGCTGTGCTCTTGGCACTGGATGCGCTCTCTGCTTCCGAAGAAGCGCTGGATGCAGATGTGCTCTCTGCCTTGGAGCTGCTCTTACTGGAAGAATCTGTGGAATTGGAAAATCCGCATGCGGCAAGAGAAGGTGCCATAGCTGCCATCAGAAGAATGGATACGGTTTTCTTTTTTCATGATAATTGACTCCTCATTTTGTATATTTACGTATGAAGCGCCGGATGTGCACCTTTTCGTTTTCCGGTTTTTGCTGACCGGATCTGAATGAGCTGTGCGGCAATGCTGATGCAATCTCCGCCGGCGTCTCGCTTCCGATCTCAATTCCGATCGGGGCATAGACACTGTCGAGCTGTTCTCCGGTAAAACCCTGCGCTTCCAGTTTTTCGCGCACATACTTTGTCTTTCTGCGGCTTCCCACCACACCGATGTACGATGCGCCGGTGCGAAGCGCAAACGCCTCGGCATCCGCATCGCACCGGTGGCCGCGTGTCACAATCACGAGATAATCATTTTTCCGGATCGAAAGAATCTCGTCCAGTTTCGTAAAATCCACCAGCATGGTCTGCCCGGCGTCCGGGAACAATGCTTTGTCCACATATTCCTCCCGGTCATCGAGTACGATACAGCAGAAATCCAGATGATGCAGCACCGGAACGAGTTCCTGGGCCAGATGGCCGCCGCCGAACAGATAAACCTTTCCGTCGTAGCAGAATTCCTCGGCGTAATACGTTTTCCCGTCCAGTTCCAGAATCCGGCAGTGGCCCGCTTTTTCCTGTGCCGCCGGAAGCATTTCCCACGCTTCTTTTTCCAGCACGCGGATGCCGGTTCCGTCCAGCGCAAAAAAATCCAGTAACTGCGGTACTGCTCCTGCGCCGCAAGCGCCTGCGCCAGACTTTCTGCTTCGCCGTGCGCTCCATTCATAAAATAGAAGCACACCTTCACTCTGCCGCCGCAGACCATGCCAAGCCCCTTCCCCTCTCCGGTTCCGAGATCGTATTCTCTGTATTCACTTTTCTTCTCCTGCACCAGCTCCTGCGCATGCAGAACCGCCTGATATTCCAGGTTTCCGCCGCCGATAGTTCCGAAAATCCGTCCTTCCCGGCCGACCAGCATATAGGCGCCCGTCGTGCGCGGAATGGAGCCGTCCCCTTCGGTGATAAAGGCAAGAACCGTGTCCTGTCCCTCTTCCAGCTGTGCAAGCAGTTTCCGGTAAAGTTCGTCCATGTTTCCTCTCCTTGTGTCTGATCTCTGGTCTACTTTTCCGTCACCAGTTCGATGGTGTCACCCTTTTGAATCGTGCCGCCGCGCAGCACCACCGCGAAAACGCCCTCCCGCGGCATGATGCATTCACCCATGCGTTTGAAAATCTCGCAGTGGCTGTGGCACTCCTTTCCGATCTGCGTCATCTCAAGCAGCGCATCCCCGCAGGAAAACCGCGTGCCGACCGGCAGATTCCGGAAATCATATCCTTCCACGATCAGGTTTTCCCCGAAGGCGCCGAGCGGAATATCCGCCCCCTTTGCACGGAAGGCTTCTATTTTTTTCATACGACAAAAGCTCACCTGGCGGTGCCAGTGCCGGCGTGTGCATCGCCCTCGATGCCCCAGTCTTCCACCAGCTTCGCCGTTTCCACCTCGTGCTTTGCCGTTCCCCGTTTTTCACTGATACAGATTCCTATGATTTTTCCCATTTCTTTTGTTTCCTCTTCTTTTCGAACCGCCGTCATTTCATCCGCCGATACCGGACATCAGGTGATGCTCTGTCATATCCTTCGGCCGCTCAAAGCAGTGTTCCATCGGCTTTTTTAAGATTGCCTGTGCCATCACATCCCGCAGATCCGCCGCCGTTCCGTTCTGCAGAACCTCCCGCAGATCCACGCCGTTCTCATAGCAGAGACAGAGCTTTAAAAAGCCGCGGCTTGTCAGCCGTACGCGGTTGCAGCTTCCGCAGAACTTTCCGTGGATCGCGCTGATAAAAGCGACGGGCATCGACAGCTTTTCGTACCGCACATAAGCCGCAGGACCGTCTTTCCTTCTTTTCCTGGTCCGCGTTACATGCCCCATACCACTGTTCCAGCTCTGTTTTCAGCGCCTCATTTCGACGGACCCACGTACGATTTTCCGGCGCCCACCGGCATCACCTCGATGAACCGCACCGGGACTTTTTCCTGCTCTGCAAATTCAATCAGTTCCTGCGCATGCAGTTCTTTTCGATGCACCGCATTCAGCTTCACTAAAAGACCCGCCTCTTTGGCCGCGCAGATACCCTGCTTTACCTGCTCCAGCGCATCGCGTCCGGTAAGCGCCGCAAACTCTGCCGCATCCACTGTATCCAGGCTCACATTCACACTGTCACAGCCGGCCGCCTTCAGATCCCTCGCACACGATGCCAGGCGTACGCCATTCGTCGTGATCCCAACGGATGCGGTGCCCGGCACTGCTTTTATTTTCTGCACCAGCTCCACGCACTCTTTTCTTACCAGCGGTTCCCCTCCGGTAATCCGGTAATGCGTGATGCCAAGCCCAGCCGCGGCGTGCACAATCTTCAGCATCTCTTCGACGGTAAGCGGTGGATTCTGTTCCGCCTGCTCCAGTGCACAGCCCGCCGCACTCTCCGGCATACAGTACCGGCATCTCAAATTGCACGCGTCCGTGATGGAAATCCGCAGGTAATCTATCGTTCTGCCATACTGATCCTTCATCGTTTATCTGCCTTTTCCAAAACCGCAGTTCGGGAAGGTGCAGACCTTGCAGTTCAGGCAGAGACCGCCCTCGCCAAGACCGGCCAGCTCCTCCGCTGTCACCTCATCATCTGCAATGAGGCGCGGCAGGACAAGATCGAAAATCGTCCGTTTCGAATACATGACGCATCCCGGCAGGCCGACGATCGGTGTTCCGTTTTCGGCATACGCCAGAAGGAACATAGCTCCCGGCAGCACCGCGCGCCGTAGGAAACGATGCGTGCTCCGGTATTTTTGATCGCCAGCGGCGTCTTGTCGTCCGGATCCACACTCATTCCTCCGGTGCAGAAGACAAGATCGGCACCCGCTTCCATCGCGCGGCGGCATCCGTCTGTGATCTTCGATGCATCATCATCGTAAACCTCATGAAAGATCATCTCCGCGCCGAATTCTGCCAGCTTTTCCTGGATAACCGGTGTGAAGGTGTCCTCGATCCGATGGTAATACACTTCATTTCCCGTTGTCAGAACCGCAAATTTTTTCTTGTGGAACGGCTTTAAGGTCAGGATCGGCCCGTCGGAACAGACTGCCTGTGCCGTCTCCATCTTCTCTTTTTTGATGACGAGCGGAATAATTCTCGTTCCCGCCAGTTTGTCGCCTTTTTTCACGTATGTATCACCGTGGCGCGTCGCAATCATCATCTCGCCGAGGCTGTTTACTTTTTTCAGCTTCTCGCGGTCCACTTTCAAAAGACCGTCGCAGTCCGCGATCAGTTCAATTTTTCCTTCTTTGACATCGGACGGATGCATGTGATCGTTTTTACATATATCGTAAAGAATCTGTGCCGCCTCATTTTCATGCAGCATTGTATCGTCCTTTTCCCAGATGTAAATGTTGTCCTTTCCGACACTTAACAGCACCGGAATATCTTCTTCTGTAATGATGTGGCCTTTGCGGAATACCGCATCTTTTGTCACACCTTTGATAATCTGTGTAATATCGTGGCAGAGCACCTGGCCTACCGCGTCTTCTGTTTTCATCAGTTTCATCTGAAACGCCTCACTTTTTCTATTTGAATCTATTCCAGTTCCCCGCAGATCACTTCCAGCACGCTTCCGGCGATGCACCGCGCCTTATCGGAAATCGTGAAGCAGTTCTGCAGTTCTTCTTTCCGCGGATCGATGTCCGCAATCTTAAATCCCTTCGTCACCGGATAGCGTCGCGGATCAGCCCGCGCAGCAGACCGGAGAGAGATGCTTCCACAGGTACCGTCCCGTTTTCTGTCTCAATCTCTGCAATCACAGCCCTGGCTTCCACAATGTCTCCGATCGAAGCCGCATTCCGCAGAATACCTTCCGCCTGTGCATGCATCACACGCTCTTTTCCGTACCCGCCGATGATGCCCGGAATGCCAGTGTTCGGAACCGCGCTCCCGCTTCGGATCACGCGTCCAAGATTATGACCGCGCTTCGTCTCAATTACAACATCCACATCTTCTCCTGCCGTAAAGCCCGGTCCGAGGGCAATCACAAGCGGCGCCATCTCTTTTGTCGTCCCGAGATTTTTCTTCGCCAGAATCGCATCGACCACGACGGCCGGGCGAAGTGCTGCAATGCTTAGTCCCGCCGGATCCACGAGCACCGGAACACCATCTTTCTTCCAGATCCGCTCCATTTCCTGTTCCAGAAGTTCTTTCCGGTTCTTTTTCTCTGCGAGATCCACGTCCATGCGCACGGCTTCCACGTCCTCTACCCTGGCGCTGCCGGCATATACCGCTTCGCTCAAAGCCACCTGCCGCCGGATCGCCGCCGGGTGCTCTGCTTCCAGAACCAGCAGACGAAAGCCCGCTTTTTTCAGACGATGGATCGTACCGGTTGCAAGATCTCCTGCTCCCCGTACCACGATCAGATCTTTCTTTTTCATCTTCGCTGTCTTCCTTCTTTCGTTTCAGCAGCCGCCGTTTTCTTCCGTCTTCCGCGGTCTGCCTCGTTATTCTCGTGCGAGAATAACGCTTTTCCATTAATAAAAATACAGGAAAGGACCCGTTTTGTCAACGTGTCCCCGTAAAAAATGTTATTTTTCTTCTGTTCCAAACCACTTCTGAAACGACGCATCGGTGCCTGCGCGGACTTCTTGTTCAAACTTCCGGTACCGCTTCAGGAATTCTTTTCCCTCCGGGGTCAGTACCGTCTGGCCGCCGTTGCTGCCGCCCCGGTTGCCTGTACCAGCGGGATGCCAAGATCCTCCTCGGCGCGCTTTAAGATTTTCCATCCTTCGAGTACGCCATCTGCATGCATTTGCAGCCCTTCGAAAGGGAGCCGGTTGCTTCCACATGCTCCATCAGCTCCGCCACACCGGGACCGAAGGCATGATCCGTCCGGCTGACGCGCAGCCGCATGTCGTACCGCAGCTTCTGTCGTAATGTTTCTTCTTTTTCTTCCATTTCCACCTCACACCTCTACAACAGCACACGGTACTCCGCCTCATAGGCAAGTCCCGCCGTCTGAAGTGCCGCAAGGATTTCTTTTCCCTCTTCCGGCGCTGCTTTCCAGGAAAGGCCGCAGCCCGCCGTAATTTCCCGCGGAACGGGGATCATCCTTCCCGGCAGGCCGTGCGCTCTCGCATACTGCTCCATCTGCATCGCCTGCGTTGTCCCCGCAAACGTCAGAATCCAGGTTTCTTTTCGCTGTCTCATATCGTTTCTTCCTTTTTCCAGCTTCTTTTGTATCCCGGATGCCGGCTGCCGCCTCTCTCACTGCTACATTTCTTCTTCGGCAAACTCCCGCAGAGCCTGCGCGGCAATCCGGACTTCTTCTTCCGTCAGTACATGGGAAAAAGCTGAACCTCACGGCTCCCTGCTCCCGTGTCCCGAGTGCTTCGTGCATCAGCGGCGCGCAGTGTGCCCCGCTTCGGACTGCAATACCATAGTTCTCATACAGCCAGTCGCTGACATATCCCGAATCACAGGAGCCGATGTTTAATGCCGCCGTTGGTACCCGCTGCTGCAGATCGTCTGTTCCATATAAAGTAAGTCCCGGGATTCCCTGAATTTCCTCCAGAAAGAGGTGCATCAGCTCCCTCTCTCTTTTGTAAATCATTTCAATCCCCGTCTTCTCCAGATATTCCAGCGCTCCCAGAAGTCCCGCAATTCCGTGGACATTTAAAGTTCCCGCTTCCAGGTGCTCCGGCATCGCCGCAGGCTGTTCTTTTTCATAGCTTCGGATTCCACTTCCGCCCATTTTGAGCGGCCGGATCGAAAGTTCGGGACGAACGTAGATTCCGCCGGTTCCCTGCGGCCCTAATAGTCCCTTGTGGCCGGAAAAACAGAGCACGTCGATCCCGCTTTTCTGTACATCAATCGGCAGAATCCCCGCTGTCTGCGCCGCATCGACGATCAGAAGCAGGGAATGGTGTTCCGCAATTTCGCACACCCGCGCAAGATCCGTGATATTTCCGGTCAGGTTGGAGGCATGCGTAACGACAAACGCTTTCGTGTTTTTCCGCACTGCCGCTTCCATCTGATCGTAATCGATCCTTCCAGATACATCCGCCGGAATCACGGAAAGCTCCAGTCCCTGTTTTTCCAGTGCATACAGCGGGCGCAGAACGGAATTATGCTCGCAGACTGTCGTGATCACATGATCCCCCCGGCCCGAAGAGTCCGAAAATTGCCGTGTTCAGTGCTCCGTATCGTTGCACGTAAATGCAATCCGCTCTGGACTCTCCGCGTGAAACAACTCTGCCAGCCGCATTCTCGTCTCAAAGACGATGCGGCCCGCATCCAGTGTCGCATCGTGTGCACCGCGGCCTGCATTTCCACAGCCGCGCAGTGCCTGGATCATACGCTCCTCTGCTTCTTTTGGATGCCACAGCGACGTTGCCGCCGAATCGAGGTAAATCATGGCTTAATCACGCGGTCTGCGCTGCTCATGCGCTCCACGATGTCATACATGTTGGTCACACTGCCGACCTGCAGCTTTTCAGTGATGCCGTAGAAGTTCAGGCATGTTCCACAGGTCAGAATTTCAACGCCGCGCGCTGCCAGATCTTTCAGATCCTCCAGGGACTCGGAACCCTCGCAGGTCAACTTTGCACCGCCGTTGTAGAACAGAATCGTATCCGGCAGCTCATCCTGCTGGGTCAGTGCATAAAGGAAGCTCTTCATCAGAATTTTCCCCAGCTCCTCGGCTCCTTCGCCATATGGTCTGCAGAAAGAACGACGAGTTTTGTTTTCTTTGCCGCCGGTACGAGGCATACGGTTTTCTCTTCTGTTTCAGCCGGCTCTGTTTCCGATACGGTGAACTCCACATGATACTCTTTTTCTTTCTTCTCTTTTACCAGAAAGCCATATCCTTTCTGCTGCGCCATTTTTTCCAGGTTCTGCACGGCGATTTCATTATCCACCAGAACCTCCACTTTTCCGCTTCCCGCAAGTTCTGCAATCGCATTTTTTGCCTTTACCAGCGGTACCGGGCACACATCACCCATTGCGTTTACTGTCTTTTTCTCCATCTCTGCCATTTTTCATCCTCCCTGCCTTACCATTTCCTGCTCTGTGTCACATAAATTTCGGTTCCTGCCGGCTCTGTGATTTTTCCAACGATTGCTGCCGGAATCCCCTGCTCCAGCAGTTTTTCTCTGCATTTTTTCTGCATCCACGGCATCCACGGCCATCAGAAGCCCTCCCGATGTCTGCGGATCAAACAGCACCTCCTGCATGCCGAACGGTATATCCTTAAAGGTCACATGCTGCTCCAGATGATTCCGGTTCCGCTGGCCTGCCGCAGTGATCAGAAACTCCTCCGCCGCTTCCACAGCCCCCGGGAACACCGGAATCTGATCCGCCCAGATATGGCAGGACACGCCCGACTCCATCATCTCATGCAGATGTCCTAGGAACTAAAGCCCGTTACATCGGTACAGGCATGAATGTTATACTTCCGTGCCGTCTCCGAGGCGTACTTATTCAGCGTCATCATCGATTCCACTGCCTTTTGAAATCCACCCGGGTTTTCCTCCCCGACGCGGTGCGCCGCACAGAGAATGCCGGTTCCGAGCGGTTTCGTCAGAATGAGCAGATCACCCACGCGGCCAGTATTGTTCTGCCAGATCCGGTCCGGATGCACGGTTCCCGTGACAGAAAGGCCGTATTTTACACTGTCATCCGCAATCGAATGACCGCCGGAGAGCGATCCGCCCGCCTCCTGCACCTTTTCCGCGCCGCCGCGCATGATTTCTCCGAGGACATTCAGATCCATCTGTTCCGGAAAACAGACGATATTCAGGGCTGTCCGCACCTCTCCGCCCATCGCATAGATGTCGCTTAAGGCATTCGCCGCCGCAATTTTTCCAAACGTGTACGGATCCTCCACCACCGGCGGAAAGAAATCCAGCGTCTGGACCATCGCAAGGTCGTCCGTCAGCCGGTAGACGGATGCATCGTCTTTGCTGTCATAGCCCACCAGCAGATTCGGATCCTTTTCCCCTTTCGGCAGTTTCTCCAGAATATGTTCGAGCACGCCTGCCCCGAGCTTTGCCGTACAGCCGCCGCTCTTACAGAAAATAATTTTTTCTTCTTCCATCGTTACCTGTTCCCTCTTTTTTCAGCTTCTTCCGCACTCTCCGTCCGTTCCGCGCAGAAGTCCCAACGCATGCGGCAGTATCAAGTACAAATCCAAGACTCTCTTCCACCGCCTTCGGGCTTCCCGGCAGATTGATAATCAGCGTCCGATGACGGATTGCACTCACTGCCCGGCTCAGCATCGCCCGTTTTGTGATCGCCATGCTGCCCGCGCGGATCGCCTCCGCGATGCCAGGTGCCACACGGTTTGAAACCGCCAGCGTTGCTTCCGGGGTCACATCCCGCAGGGAAAATCCCGTGCCGCCCGTCGTCAGAACGAGATCACACCGCTCCAGATCGGAAAGACGGATCAGCTCCTCTTCGATCCCTTCCTGCTCATCCGGCAAAATACGCATCGAAACAACCTCATACTGCTCTTTAGGCAGCAGTTCCCTGATTCTTGGCCCGCTTTTATCCTCACGCTCTCCCCGATAGCCTTTGTCGCTTAAGGTTACAATTCCTACCCGGAAAGCCGCCGCGTTTTTCTTCTCTTCTGCTGTTTCCATCCTGTTTTTTCATCCTTTCTCTTACAGCTCTGATCCGCTCTTCTACTCCTCACACACATAATGTCCGCTTTTCCCGCCATCCTTTTCCAGCAGATGGATTTCACTGATTTCCATGCCGCGGTCCATCGCTTTACACATATCGTAAATGGTCAGCAGTGCCGTCGAAACACCGGTCAGCGCCTCCATCTCCACGCCGGTCTTTCCGACACACGATGTCGTGCAGACAGCCGTGATCGTACGGTCTGTTTCACACAGGGTAAAGGTTACCTCACAGTTTGTCAGCGGCACAATGTGGCACAGCGGAATCAGCTCCGCATTCTTCTTTGCCCCCATAATACCTGCGAGCCGCGCCACACCAAGGACATCTCCTTTTTTCGCTGTGTGATCCCGTACTGCCGCAAATACCTCCGGATTCACCCTGATTTTTCCGGATGCGCGCGCAATGCGGTACGTATCCGGCTTTTCATGGACATCCACCATGACGCGCTGCCGTCCTTCTTAAAATGAGTAAATTCTGCCATTTTTCTCCTCCGTTTTTTTCCTGTACGCTCCGGATCTTTCTCTCTGGATCTTTCTCTCCGGCTCTTTCGCTCCGGATTTTTCTCTCTGGAGCGTGTCTGCCCTTCCATGCCAGGAACACGCCATGCTGCCTTCTCCCGTCATCTGGTTCTTTGGCACACAGGTGACGAAAATTTGTCGGATTCCACGCCTCTGCAGCAGCTCCGTAATTTTCCGAACCGCCTTTTTATGCTCCTTTTCCTCATACTGATGAAGAACCGCATAAAAAGCTCTGCCGTCCAGATCTTTTTGCTGTCCCCATTCTGCTGCGATCAACTGTGCCAGATCCTCTTCCGTGATGCGGTGATCCATAGGACATCCAAGCCGTTCGGCCGCAAGCTTGGCCCGAAAACAGCTCTTTTCAAGCGGCTGTCCAAGCGCCGAAAGTCCCGTCACGCCGACCACAAGATCGGAACAGGAAAGCAGCGCCGGCTCATGCTCTGCCGGCACCTTGCACGGCAGATGTTTTGTCCCGTCCGCCTCGATCAGGGTCAGATCTGCTTTTTTCCGTGCAGTCTCAAACAGCTGCTCCTCCGGCATCGCTATCTTTTTTGGATCCCGACAGTCACTTCCGATAATCGCCGCACAGCCTGCTTGAAATTTTCTTTCCACCTCTTTTAGGGTGCGATCCCGCCATTCTTCCGGTGGGCGGTAAAGATGCGTCGAGGTTGTAACCAGCACCTTCTGTCCGTTTCGGACACCAAAGCCTGCCATCTCATACAGCAGCGTCGTTTTCCCACCGCCTCCAAGCAGCGAAACCACATGGTCTGGTTCCAGCAAAAATGGAAACGCCGTCTCCATTTCCACAGGCACCAGCCTCTGCCTTTCTGTCGCTTTCCAGATTCGAAGCATCCTTTTGGCCCCCTTCTTTACTTTCTTTTCTTTTTACTTTCTCACTCTACCATACTCATTTTTTGCTGTCAAATTTTCCCCTGGCAAAGCGAAAAAAACTGCCCCGACAGGATTTTTCCCATCGGAGCAGTTCTGCTTTTACTGAACATGTACGGTAAGAACCGCCATATTTGATTGATTTCCGTTGCTGTCCGTCACATGGTAGGTCAGGGTATAATCTCCCGGTGTCGCGGTATCAACCTCACCGTCCACCTGAATGTCTGTAAAAAGCGTCTCCTGACTGTCTGCATCGTCCGTAATTTCTTTGATATAGCTGATTTTGTCCAGCTCACTTCCGGCTTTCACCGTCGTCTCGTACGTATTCAGATACATTCTCGGGCTTTCGGATGGCAATGCTTCGATTTCCATTTTGGCATTTGTCTCATTTTTCACACCCTCGGTATCATTCTGCTGTGCTTCTTCCGCCGCCGGAGCAGCATCACTGCCCTCTGCTTCTGCGTTTTCCTCCGGTGCGGCATCACTGCCCTCTGCTTCCGTGTTTTCCTCCGGCGCAGCTGCATCCCCTGCCGCTTTATAATTCACACGGCGCGTCACCTTCGTCACATTGTTGTGGCTGTCCTTTGCCGCATAGATTACCGATGCACCGGTACGGTCATCATTCGGAAAAATATTTTCAATGACCACGGAATCGGTCACATCTCCGTCCCTGTCATCGGTTGCCGTAACGCCTTCCAGCAGCAAAGCCGTATCGCTTCCCTCCTCATACGTCACATCCGCACCGGACGGAACCGCGATTTCCGGTCCTTTTCGGTCACTCGTTACCATCACTGCAGCTGTACCGGCAAAAAGCGCCAGCCACAGGACAATCAGACCTGCAAGAATTCCTTTTTTCATGGCTGTTACTCTTCCTCTTCCTGGCCGTACTCGCATAATACTTATACTGGCCATACTTGCCGTATTTACCATAAGCCTGTTTCTGCATATCCACCTTGTTCAGGACAACGCCAAGCAGCGGACAGTTACTCTTTTCCAGCTGGCTCTTTACTTCCTGGGCAAAACGATAGCTGATGACACCGGACTCGATCACCATGATGGAACCGTCACAGATTTCTGCAACAATGGCGCTGTCGATTACGCTGCCGAGCGGCGGGGTATCTACGATTACATAATCATATACCTTACGGAGTGCATTTAAAAGACTGCGGAAATTCTTTCCCCCCAGAAGCTCTGCCGGATTCGGCGGAAACGGGCCGGAATAGATCATGTAAAAATTCTTGATATTGGTAGCACAGATCACATCCTCCAGGCTTGCCTGTCCGGAAAGGAAATGTGCCAGTCCGCGAACCGATTTCTCTGTTTTTGTTCTTCCGAGAAGAACGGATTTACGAAGATCGGCATCAATCAGAATCACTCGTTTTCCGATCTCGGCCAGTGAAATACCAAGCTGCATCGATACGCTGCTCTTTCCTTCGTTCGGAGTGCAGCTCGTAATTGCAATGACTTTCTTATCTTCTCCACAGAACTGAAGGTTGGTACGGAGAGATTTGTAGGCTTCCACAATCTGATAACCCGATTTTTCCTGTTTTACTACTACCTGATTCACGTTCCGTATCCTCCCTTATTTTTTTCTTCCACGGCCGTTTTTGTTTTTCTTCTTGTTCTTTTTCTGTCCTTCTCTGATCGGAATGATACCGAGTGTGCTGACACCCAGATAACGCTCTACATCCTCAGACGTCTGGATCGTGTCGTTGGTCAGATAAACAACAATGATAACAATGATTGCGATAAAGGCTCCTGCTACCGCACCAATCAGTCCGTTTTTCTTGATGCTCGGACTTACCGGCTCATCCGGGATATTTGCCTCATCTACCACATTTACGGCTTCGGTGTTCATAACGTTCTGGATATGGTCTGCTGCTGCCACACGGATCGCATCCGCTATCTGGCTTGCCATATACGGATCCTCATCCTTTACCGTGATTGAAAGAATACGCGTATCGTTCTGCGTGGTAACGGTAAGTTTCTTCAGAAACTGCTCATACGTAAGATCCAGATTCAGCTGTGCAATGACAGTTTCTACCACCTGACGGCTCTGGATCAGCTCCGCATAGTCCTTGGTCAGAAGGGAGCTTGCCTGCAGGTCTCCGCTTGTTACGGTATTGCTGCTGTCCTGTTTGGACAGTACATACATTTTCGTTGTCGATTCATACTGCGGCTTCATCAATACTTTGCTGACCAGTACCATCAGAAGGCCAAGTGCCAGTGCTGCTAAAATCACATAGCCGATTTTGCTGCAGAGCACGCGGAGCAGTTCCAGTAAATCGATTTCAATTTCATCCTGATTCTGTTGATTCGTTTCCATCTTTTTCTCCTGACTGTTTTAGATTTCTCCGGCATCCCTTAAGATTTCCAATGGATTATCATGGAAAATCCGGTTGGCGTATGCCTCTCCCATTTTCTTTGAAACACAGGCAACACCTGCTCCTATGTTCGGGATTCGTGTTTTTGTATTGTGGGAATCACTGCCGACAAAGCTGAGCAGATCCTCCTTCATCAGTTTTCTGCAGTACCGTTTTGCACCCCAGGTGTAACTTTCCGAGAATACTTTCCACATTGACCTGCAGTTTTGCGCCCATGTCCACCAGATCGCCCGAAAATCCAACATCCTTTACCGTCGCCTGATAGCGCTCCACATGCGCGATAATCGGTTCATAGCCGCAGGACAGTACATTGTATACCCTCTCACGGATATGCTGTGCGGAATCTCCCTCGGAAAACTCCAGCAAAACATAAGACGAACCGGCCATGGTCACGTATTTTCGTTTTTCCAGAATTTCCTGAAGATCCATGTTGGAATGAAGCTCACATCCAAGATAAAGCGACAGATCCGGATACTCCTTTTTTGCCGCCTCCTGCAGCTTCTGAAACTGCTCATGTACCTTTTTTGCCGGTGTTTCAAACATCCGACGCCGATAATGCGGTGTCACGATGATGTTTCGGACTCCGTCCCGATACTCCATTTTCAGCATGGCCAGAGACTCTTCCAGATCCGATGCACCGTCGTCTACCCCCGGAACCATATGGCAGTGTACATCAAATAAATCCTTCATACCTTATCCCTCTTTTTGTGTTCTTTCTTCAAGTCACGCATACTTAGACATTCTACTTTAGTATACATCCTTTGTGATCTCTGGCAATACAAAAAACATACTCTGTATTTATTTTTTAACATTTTTTTTGATGCGTTCATTGCGGAGACGCTTATATTTACGGCGGTGATAGCTGCGTTTTAAAACATGATACAGCCAGATCAGGATCAGGGTAAATAAAGCGAAAGCTACAAGCATGCATAATATAAACAGTGCCATATGGTGCATGGCAAAAGTCATGAGTTTGCTCTTCAGATGGGAGGCAAGCACTTTAGGA
>ENA-OPZM01000450-OPZM01000450.1-human-gut-metagenome-genome-assembly--contig:-NODE-450-length-17789-cov-2.544332_pt1 | contig 17789 bp, 27 predicted proteins | sample MGYA00242478_ERZ504493 | MGnify/ENA primary metagenome ERZ504493 (study PRJEB26092, sample SAMD00036227) | human gut metagenome | host: Homo sapiens | study: EMG produced TPA metagenomics assembly of...
CGAAGGTCTTCGCTTCGGAGTTGCCGAGCTTGGTCTTGGTCTGGCCTTCGAACTGCGGGTTGGTGAGCTTGACGGACACGACGGCGGTCAGGCCTTCGCGCACGTCGTCGCCGGAGAGGTTCTCGTCCTTGTCCTTGAGGATGCCCTTGTCTCGCGCATAACGGTTGACCAGCGAGGTCAGCGCGGCGCGGAAGCCCTCCTCGTGGGTACCGCCCTCGGTGGTGGAGATCGTGTTCGCGAAGGTGTGCACGGCCTCGGAGTAGGCGGTGGTCACTGCATGGCGAGTTCGGCGGAGATGCCGAGCTTCAGGTCTTCGGCCTCGAAGCTGATGACGTCCTCTTCCACCGGCGTGGCCTTGCGCACCTTGACCAGATAGTCGACGTAGTCCTTGATGCCGTTGAGGTACTGGTAGGTGACGGTCTGGTGCTTTGCGCCGGGCTCGTCCGCGGCGTCGCCGGCCACCTCGTCGCCGGCCTGGTCGTTCTCACGCTCGTCGGTCAGGCTGATCTTGAGGCCCTTGTTCAGGAAGGCCATCTGCTGGAAGCGGGAACGCAGCGTCTCGAAGTCGTAGATGGTGGTCTCGAAAATCTTCGGGTCGGCCCAGAAAGTCACAGACGTACCGGTGGACTCGCCTTCGGTCATCGGCTCGCCCTGCTTCAAGGGCGCGGTGGGGTGCTGGTCGATGTACGTCTGGGTCCAGTGGAAGCCCTGACGGCGCACTTCGATGTCCACGCGGGTGGAGAGTGCGTTGACCACGGAGATGCCCACGCCGTGCAGACCTCCGGACACTGCATAACCGCCGCCGCCGAACTTGCCGCCGGCGTGCAGCTTGGTCATCACGGTCTCCACACCAGAGACGCCCTCGCCGGGCACCTCATCGACCGGGATACCTCGACCATCGTCCACCACACGGATGCCGTTGTCCGGCAGAATGGTGATCTCGATATGGCTGGCGTATCCGGCCAGCGCCTCGTCGACCGAGTTGTCGACGATCTCATAGACCAGGTGGTGCAAACCGCGCGGGCCGGTGGAACCGATGTACATACCGGGGCGGATACGCACGGCCTCAAGTCCTTCGAGCACCCTCAGATCGGAGGCCTCATAATGCTCGGGGGCCATGGATTCGTCAAGTTCGCCTTCGGTCAATTCCGCATTGTTGATGCGTTCCGCAGCCGCCTTCAGCTGCTCCTCTTTGCTGGTTTCGTCTGCCAACAGGCTTCCTTCCGTGACTACAGGGTCAACCTCCGTCATGAAGGTCATTCACGGAGGCGATATGGCTTACGAGGCCCGTAAAGGCTCTTCTGGCCATTTGACCATACTGCATGTGATTTTACTCGTCTAACCCGACGAGCGCCATAGCGAGGCTTCTGCGAATTTGTTTGGTATCTTGGCTACCGCCGCCGAGCCCATTTGCGCGTGTATCCGGCGGCCGGTCCGGTCACGCGAATCTCGGCGATGGTCAATCCTTTGAGATTGCGACGGATGGTATCGGTGAGTTGGGGGATAAGGTAGGTCAGCTGCGTGGCCCAGACCGTGGATTCGGCGCGGATGTCAGTACGCCGTCAGTGAAATCGGCGACTGCCGAATGGCTGGCGATGGCCTGTCCCACCACTTGGTCCCAATGGTTGCGCAATTGCGCAAGTTTCATATTCGCCGCCCAGACGCCATTGCCGGCGATGGTGGTCATCACGCTGCCCAGTTCAGCCGGATCGCGCCCCGGTTTGCCGAAGTTTTCGATGGCCTCTTCACGGCGGCGTCTGTAGTCCTTCAAGGTCGCCCCGCGACGGGAGAGCCGCTCGAATATTTCGGCCGGCAGTTTGGTCTCGTCCAGGTTGAGTTGGCGGGCGATCGGCGGTTCATGACACTTTCCGTTCTACGGACGCGCTGTCCACCGCGGGTTTTCCGTCATACTTACCCAAACTCTCGTTTTCCCGCGAATCGGACAAATTGCCAGAGTTGGCAGTATCACGGAAGCTGGTTCGGCCAGTGTGGCCACGTCGATGCGATGGGCCGATTCATAGTCGGTACATCGCCTTCAGCGGCCACGGTAATCAGCACCTGATCCTGTTTTCTGGCGAAATCAAGAATCTGCGTGCGCCGGCTGTCGTCAAGCTGGGCGAACACATCATCGAGAATCACAATCGGCTGCAATCCCAACCGGTCACGCACGATTTCAAACAATGCCATTTTCAAGGCCAGCGCCATCGTCCACATCTCGCCGTTCGAAGCGAACTCGCGGGCGGGAATACCGGCCAAGTCAAGGTTCATGTCATCGCGCTGCGGACCGATAAGGTTCACGCCGCGAGCCACTTCACCATAGATGCGTTGGAAATGCTCGCTAATCTGCGGATGCGGATCGTCGAACATCAGCACTTCGTCGAATGAAGGCGCATATGTGAGCGTCACCTGCTCGCCGGCACCGGCCAAGTCGGCGTAAATCGCGGCAAATGGCTCGGCAAGCAGACCGATCACATGAGCGCGCATACGGGTCAACGCCACACCGGCTTCGATGAACTGGCCGGTCCAGATTTCCAAACCGCTCAGAACCGCATCCATCGGCTGGCCATTGTTGACATTGGCATTCAATTGCTTCAACAATGTGGCACGCTGTTTGGCGATGCGCGTGAACTGTTGCAACGTCTGCATGTATCCGGGCTCGAGCAGAGCCGCAGCCTGATTCATCATGACGCGGCGTGCTCCCGGATCGCCGGACACCAACCGCTGATCTTCGGGAGTGAAGGAAACGCTGGGAATCTTGCCGATGATATCGCGCAGATACAGCGACGACCCCGAGTTGATGCGGGCTCGGTTGGCACCACGCGCATGAATCGACGCTTCATACGTAGTGGTTTGACCGGCATCATCAGCGACGTTCGCGCGGATGGTGGCCGTGGTCTGCCCGCGTTCGATCAGCGGCAACGTGCTGGACGTGCGATGACTCGATCCGGTGGACAGCACTTCGACGGCTTCCACCAGATTGGTTTTGCCCAGACCGTTCTTGCCGAACAGGATATTCACGCCTGGTACGAAATCGACCACTACCTGACTCCATGAGCGGTAGTGGTCGAGTGCGAGACGGGAGATGTGCATTAGCGAATCGTTGGAAATTCAGGGATCTCAGTTGTTGAAGCGCATCGGCACGAGCAGGTATCGGTAGTCCATGGACTCGTCGGAATCAGCTTCCTGCTGGCCGTTGAACTCGACCGGCTTGACCGGGGTCGTCATCTTGATGCGCACGAATGGTTCGGTCACGGCGGACAGACCCTCCTTCAGGTAGGACGGGTTGAATGCCACGGTGATGTCGTCGCCATCCATGTCGATGTCCAGTGTTTCGTTGGCCTGAGCCTCGTCGACCGATCCGGCGGACAGCGCCACTTCCTGACCGGTGAAGGTCATGCGAATCGGAGCATTGCGTTCGGCGACCAAAGCCACACGGCTGATGGCGTCGAGCAAATCCTGCTTGTTGACTACGGCCTGAATCGGATATTCGTCGGCGAACAGGCGGTCGACCGCCGGGAATTCACCGTCGATGAGCTGGGAGGTGGAGACGCGGCCGGCGTTTCGAAGCCGAGCAGCGTCGGGCTATCGGCATCGAAATCAAGGCGGATGTTCTGGTGCTCGTCAAGAGCACGGGCCACATCCTTGAGCAGGGAGCCGCGAACCAGCGTGGTGGTGTCGACGTCCGGGTTCTGCGGAGTCCAAGTGAAGGTGGCGCGGGCCAAACGGAAGCGATCGGTGGAGGTCATGACGACCTTGTCGCCTTGGAATTGCATGCGAACGCCGGTCAGTACCGGGCGGTTTTCTTCGCGGGAGACGGCAACGCACGCCTGGTTCACGGCCTGAACGAAAGTCGGGGCATCGACTTGGCCGAGCATGGCCGGTACCACGGGCAGATCCGGGTACTCGGTGTCGGGCATGAGCTGCAAGGTGAACTTCGACTTGCCGGACGTGATGGTCAGCGTGGAGCCGTCGGTGACCAGGTACGTTTTCTCTGAACGCAGCGATTTGGTGATATCGGCCAGCAGCTTGCCCTGAACCAGTACGGAACCGGCTTCGTCAACGCCGGCTTCGATGTGGTGGCGAGCGGAAATCTCGTAGTTGAAGGCGGAGAATTGCAGCGTTCCGTCAATGGCTTCCAGCTTGACACCAGCGAGAATCGGGTTGGAGGGACGTGCGTCGATGACTCGGGAGGTCCAGGCTACGGCGTCGGCCAGGGCTGCGGTATCGATTTCGACTTTCATGTGTGATTGTTCCCTTCGTCGGATTGGCTGAGAAATATTCTAGCCGTTAGGTGGCGAACTTACGTACGCTGGATGACTGGCTGTTACTATGGCGATGATGCTTTTCACGTAACTGAGTAAGTAATCGCCATAATAAGGCCGGTGGATAGTGTGGATAAGTAGGGCTGAGCCCTACAACTGCAACGGTTCATAAGTCCCTGAAAATTGTGGACAAATTCTGCATGGCTTGTGGATAAGTGGGCGAGTTTTCCACAGCCAGTTCGTCGAATTTGAGTTTTCCACATCGAGGTCGCGGTTATGCACGAGTTTTCCACAACAAAATAGTGGGTAATCCACGAGTTATCCGCCGAGTTTACCCACACCTGTGCACAACTATGTGGATAACTTTTTTGGTTTTCGCACTTTCGCACGGCGTGTTGAAGACTGTTTTTCGTCGAGGAGAATCGATTCTGGAGACGTTTTCGGCACTTTTTCCGTCTCGCTCGCCCAAACCCGCAAAATCGGTCCTCAGAATCGATTCTCTCGTTTCATGGTTTTTTTGCGTGTTCCCCTTCGAAACTCCCCTCAGTCGTCTGCGCCGACAGATCCCCTCACAAAGGGGAGCCATGAGGAATCTAATGTCTCGAATCCGTTGCCTCGACGTATCCACCAGAATCCGCCTGAGCAACCAAAAACGGCACTTTTCGGAAAGTCAGTCCAAAAAGTGCCGTTTTTCGTCTCTCAGAAGCGTTGTGTCAGTTGGTGTTGCTTTGCTTGAGGCGAACCGTGAGCTCCATAACGTAGTTATAGATCTCCTGTTTTTGCTGCATTCGGTCACTGATTCGAGTGCAGGCATGCATTACTGTGGTGTGATCGCGTCCGCCAAAGACCTGGCCAATATCCATCAGGCTCATACTGGTCATTTCGCGAGCCAGATACATGGCGATCTGACGAGGAACAGCCACGTTTTTGGTTCGTGATTTACCGACAAGATCCTCAAACGTCAGGTGGAAGTACTTCGCCACCTGACTGATGATGTCCGTGGGCTTGATTTCCACATCGGTGGTGAAGAAGTCCTGCAACGTCTGCTCGGCCAAGCGCGGGTCACCGGCTGATTACTCAGCGAGGCCACGGCCGTAACACGGGTTAGCGCGCCTTCGAGTTCACGAATGTTCTCGGTGAAGCGTTCGGCGATGAGGTCCAACACATCGCTGGGGATTTTCGAGCCGTTCATCGAGGCGATCATGCGAAGAATGGCGATTCGGGTCTCCAGATCCGGCGGCTTGACGTCAACGGTCAGGCCGGATTCGAAGCGCGAGATGAGTCGAGCCTCGAAACCCTTCAAATTCTTGGGCGCTACATCGGAAGCAATGACAATACGCTTATTTGCCTGATGCAGTGCATTGAACGTATGGAAGAACTGATCCAAGGTGGCTTCCTTGCCGCCGAGGAACTGGATATCGTCAATAAGCAACACATCAACCTGTCGGTATCGACGGTTGAATTCAGCAATCTGCCCCTGGCTTTGGTTCGGGTTTTGCAGCGCGTCAATGAATTCGTTCGTGAATTCCTCAGACGTGACGTATCGAACCTTCAGCCGGGATCCTTGACCAGTGCATAGTTGCCGATGGCGTTCAGCAAGTGGGTTTTGCCCAGGCCCGATCCGCCATAGATACACAACGGGTTGAAATCCTGCCCGGAACCTTCGGCCACGGCCAGTGCGACCGTACGGGCAAAACGGTTGGAATCGCCGGGCACGAAGGAATCAAACGTGAAGTTCTTATTGAGATGAGTCTCGGGATCGCGATTCATCTTCTGCTGACCGACCGGGAACTGCGGCTCGGTGGCGGGCATCGGTTCCCGCGGTGCGGCTGCCGGCTTTGCACCATAGGATTCTTTACCGAATTCGGCGACAGTCGGAGAAATTTCCGAAGGATATGGCTGCGCCGGCTTTGCCTCCGAAAGCGGTTCGGGCTCGGTTTTCGGCACGACCTTGAACGCGGGAAACATATTTTCGCCGGTTACCGTACGCAATGCCTGAAGCAGGGAATCGTTCAAATCACCCTGAATGGCTTGAAGCGTGTCGTTGTTGTCCACACACAGCACGATGGTCGAACCGAAGACGCCTTCAGGAACAACGCCTTCCAACCAGCCTTTTTCTCGTGGGCTGAGCGAAGCGCTGTGTTTGAGCACCGTCAGCGTGTCTGACCAGATGTGGGCGGCCTCGATTACGGGGTCGCCGGAAGCGTTAACCATGGTGGCCCCTTCTGTCGCTGTGGCGAAATACGTACAACAGATAATATTTACTCTGGTTTAGACAAGTTATCCACCGTGTCGCGTGTTGAAATAACTGGATTGTGAATAACAAACATGTAATTTGTGGATAACTTTTGGCCGTGAATGGTTGGTATTCCGCCGATTATAAGAGATTTGGGGCGTGTCTCGCAACGTGTCGAAATGTGAAAATACTCCGTCCGTTTTGACTTGAGGGTAGGGGTGAGAGTACTTTGGTATAGCTTGACTCACGTGAGGGCAGCGCGAAGCGTTGCCGAATAGACCTAGGAGCAATGGATTATGAAGAGGACGTTCCAGCCGAACAACCGTCGTCGTCACATGAAGCACGGCTTCCGCCTGCGCATGCGCACCCGTTCTGGCCGTGCGGTGATCAACCGTCGCCGTGCCAAGGGCCGCAAGACCCTCTCCGCCTGATCATTCCGATCAGTGCCACAGGCATAGTCGAGGTGGAGAGGCTTCAAAGCCATCGTGATTTCGTCACCGTGCTGAAACGCCGGCGCAAAGCAGGTGGCAAGGATATCGTCGTACACTATTTGGTGCCCGACGACCATCATGATGATGACGACCGGACGGTGCATCGCCGTTTGGGATTAGCTGTCTCCAAATCGGTAGGACATGCGGTCACCCGTAATACGGTGAAGCGTAGGTTTCGTGTATTGGCCAGAGCCCATGAGGATCTGCTGCCCGCGCATTGCGATATCGTTTTGCGCGCCAAGCCCAGTGCAGCGACCGCATCGTTCGCTTCGCTAGATCAGCAGATCGCGAAGGCTTTTGCCACGGTGGCGCATAAGGTGCTGAGGCATGACAGCTTCTTTCAAGGCGGTGATGATTGGTGGGGTGCGCTGGTATCAACAGCACATCTCGGCAAACACACCGCCTTGTTGCAAGTATTATCCAACGTGCTCGAATTATGCCATTGAGGCATTGGAACGGTATGGCGCGTTCAAAGGGGGAGTGCTCGCCGTGCTGAGATTACTGCGTTGCCGGCCGTGGAGTCGTGGGGGAATCGACGATGTTCCACAACGGTATTCCATTTTTTACAGGTTTTCGTGGTCGAAGGCTCATGAAGAGCCTCGACTGACACCATTGGCCACAACCCAAAGAGAGGCCCAACGATGAACTCAAATGAATTTCTGCTTGATAGCGGGTTTTGGGGATTTCTATATAAAATCCTGACTCCCGTTGAGTGGTTGCAGACCTGGATCATGAAGATCGTGCATGACTTCTTCGTGATGCTGGGCGTGAGCCCGATTGGTGTCTCATGGGTGCTTGCCATTATCATCCTGGTGCTGGTGGTGCAGGCTTGTATCTTCCCGCTGTTCTACAAGCAGATGAAGTCGATGCGCAAGATGCAGGCATTGGCGCCGAAGATGCAGCGTATTCAGAACAAGTACAAAGGCAAGACGGATCAGGCTTCCAGGGAGGCCATGAGCCGTGAAACCATGAAACTGTATCAAGACAATGACGTCAATCCGGCTGGCTCCTGCTTGCCTATGCTCATTCAGGGCCGGTGTTCATGTCCATGTTCTATACGCTGTCGGCCATTCCATACATTGCCAACGGTAAACGCGATGCGTTGGGCGCGTTCGACGTAGCAACCGCCAAGCAATTCACCCAAACCGATGTGTTCGGCATTGTCAGCGTGACCGATAACTTCACCAGTGCTGCCGCTAGTGGCAAGGCGGTCATCGGTATCTTCGTGTTCCTGATGTGTTTCTGCCTGTGGTTTATGCAGTACTTCAGCATGAAGCGCAACATGGCAGCTGCTTCGATGAACAAGCAGACCGAGACCATGCAGAAGGCTATGCTGTGGCTCTTCCCGGTGATGTACATCTTCTCCGGTGTCGCCATGCCGTTCGCCGTGCTGGTCTACTGGCTGACCAACAACGTGTGCAACCTCTGCCGCACATTGTGGCAGGTGTACGCATTCCCGACCCCTGGCTCTCCGGCTGCGGCGGACAAGGAGAAGCGCGATCATCGTAATGAGAATGCTCGCCGCGCAAAGGCCGGCCTGCCCTCTCTGGAAGAAGAAGCATTGGCCAAGGCCAAGGAAGAGGCCGAGCGTAAGGCCACTCAGGCTATCAGCGTCAACAGCCCGTGCGTAAGCGCAAAAAGAAGTGACGACTATGTCGGTGCGAGTTCGATGTTTCACGTGAACATTCAACACGCACCGACATTACTTTCTCTGTTCGGGGGAGCAGGGCTTAGACTTGGAATTCAAACACGACATGAAGGAGTAGCGTATGGCACAGGATGACGTGAAGTCGATCGACCAGCTCAACGAAGAGGCTGACATCGCCGCGGATTACCTTGAAGGCCTACTGGATATCGCCGACTATGAGGGCGACATTGAGATGGGCGTGCGTAATGACCGCCCCACCGTGCAAATCGTTGCTGATGACGATACTGACATCAAACATCTTATTGGCCGTAATGGTGAAGTCGTTGATGCTCTGCAGCAATTGACTCGTCTGGCTGTACAGCAGAAGACCGGCGAGCGTTCTCATCTGATTGTGGATGTCGACGGTTTCCTGAAGCGCAAGCGTCAGCACCTCCGTGATATCGCCTTGGATGCCATTGACGCAGTGAAGGATTCCGGCGAGCCGTATGACTTGAAGCCGATGAATTCCTTCGAACGTAAAGTCGTTCACGATGTGGTTCGGGAAGAGGGGCTGAAGTCTCGCTCGCACGGTGAGGAGCCTCATCGTTACGTGACGGTGTATCTCAAGAATAGAGTCGAGGATACCGCCGAAGAGACGAGCTTGATCAGGAGTAATTGCTCGGCGAGTTTTTTTGAGATGACAGGGACGTTCGACGGATGTCGTCTTTGAACAAACTAAAGTGACCGCATGGAGAATGGCGTCGTAATGAGCGGCGCCATTCTCCATGTTGATTGTTTCACGTGAAACATGGTGAGGGAGATGGCTATGACGGATCAGCTGCAGGGGTCACCTGTACTTGCTGAGGTCTTGGGTGATGCGTTGCCGAAGTTGGAGCGTTTCCATGCCAAGATTGCCGAAGAGGGTGAACCTCGTGGATTGATCGGCCCCCGTGACGTCGATATCATTTGGGAACGGCATATTCTGAATTCCGCTGCGATTGTGCCGTACGTTCGGAATGCGACGAATGGTATTCGCTTCAAAACAGTTGCCGACGTCGGCAGTGGTGGTGGTTTTCCTGGATTGGTGGCTGCCGCGTGTTTGCCGGATCATGACTTCACGCTGATTGAACCGATGGAGCGGCGAATCGAATGGTTGCATGAATGTGTTGGCTGATGCAACTGCAGAACGTTGAGATTATTCGTGGACGCTCCGATGCCGTCATCCAGCAGGTACGGAAGCGGGAAATTCATCCGTTCGCTGTTGTCACGTGTCGTGCGGTTGCTCCTATGACCAAACTCTCTGGCTGGACGTTGCCGTTGCTGAAACCGTCAGGACAGTTGATCGCACTGAAGGGACGGTCTGCTCAGGCTGAAATCGACAAGGCTGGCAAGGAGATTGCAAAATTCGGTGGTCGTCGTCCACGCGTCGTTGAGGCGGCTGTCGGACCGGATCTTGAGCCTACCCACGTGGTGATTGTGGATAAGCGATGAGTGGAGTACTGATTGAGTTATCCACATTTCCATATGTGCGTAAAAGTTATCCACATTTTTACGGGACGATGTGCAGAATGATGAAAACACTGATTTTTCAATGTTTTTCGTCTGCGAATACATAATCTAACACTCAACGTCATTCACACTTATCCACACTTATCCACACTTATCCACACTTATCCACATTGCATATCGCAATTGTGGATAACGAGCATCATGTCCATACGAATGAGAACACTGGAACTTACGTCTGTGCAAGGAGGAGCGATGTCCACCAAGGATCATCAGTCGGAACCTATAGAATCGGCTTCCGAAACGCTTCAGCGAATATTCGATGGTCACGGTTCAGTGCTTGGCAGCCAGATGGCTGATGAAAGCTCACGCTACGATGTACTCAAGAAAACCGATTTCCCCAAACCTCAACGTACCCGTCGTATTGCCGTGGCCAACCAGAAGGGGGAGTGGGTAAAACCACATCCACGGTAAACACCGCTGCGGCGCTGGCGAACAAGGGCGCGCAGGTGTTGGTCATCGATATGGACCCGCAGGGCAATGCCTCTACGGCGTTGGGTGTATCTCATGCATCGGGAGAGCCCTCGGTCTATGACGTTATCGAGGGGCGTTCCGATCTGGGTGATGTTATCACGGTCTGTCCTGATTTTCCCACACTTGATGTTGTGCCTGCATCAATCGATCTCAGCGGTGCCGAGTTGGAAGTGGCTGATCTGCCCAACCGAAACACATTGTTGAAGGAGCCTTGGACCTCTACCTGCGTCAATCAGATAAACACTATGATTACGTGTTCATTGATTGCCCGCCCAGCTTGGGCCTCTTGGTCATCAACGCCATGTGTGCAGTGACCGAGATGCTGATTCCTATCCAGGCTGAGTATTACGCATTGGAGGGTCTTGGCCAGCTGATTAACACGATTGGTTTGGTGCAAGAGCATTTCAATCCCGTACTGCTGGTGTCCACCATGCTCGTCACGATGTTCGATCGCCGAACGTTATTGAGCCGTGAAGTATATAACGAGGTTAAGGGACACTATCCCAGCATTGTGCTGAATACCACCATCCCGCGTTCAGTCAAGATCTCCGAAGCGCCGAGTTTCTCCCAATCGGTGATTGCCTATGATCCTCGTGGCATAGGTGCCATATCGTATGGTGAAGCAGCTTTGGAAATCGCACAGCGTTCGCAACAAGTCCTTGACACCATTGATGCGAGGAGGAACAAGTAATGGCATCAAAATCACGACTCGGTAAGGGCCTTGGCGCTTTGTTCCCCACATTGCCAGGGGAGGAGCCAGTGGCGGAGCAGCCCGCAATGATTGAGGAGGATTCGTCTACTCCGGCGGCCACTGCTGACATAACCCCCGCCAAGAAGGCTACTGCCCAGCAGGAATCAAAGCCTGCCGCGCCTCAGATGGTATCGTCCAGCAAAGCAGCCAAGAAAGCCGCCGGTAAACGCGCATCCATGCCCGCATTGGACACCATTACTCATCCTAGCGACCTGTTTTTCGGTACGGAGAAACCTCAAACCGGTAAGGTCGCCGCACCTCAGCAGGGCGGCAAGCGTCTGCGTCTCAGACGGCACATCGTACATCCGTCACTGTCAAAGATGTTTCACGTGAAACATCTCAGATGCATCGGTGGAAAAGACCGCTGACACAGATAAGAAGGACGAGCTCAAGCCGGTAGCCGGTGGTTATCTGGCTGAACTCAAACTGTCTGATATCGGGCCCAATGCACATCAGCCTCGTACCATCTTCGACGAGGATGAGTTGAATGAGCTGTCTGCTTCCATTAAGGAAGTTGGTGTGCTGCAACCGATAGTCGTGCGCAAGCGTCCGGCAAGCCAGATTGCTGCAGCCAAAGCCGCCAAGCACGACGAGACGGAATCCAGCACAAATCCGTTTGCCGGTCATTTGGACAGCCCGTATGAGCTCATTATGGGTGAACGTCGTTGGCGTGCATCCCAGTTGGCTGGGTTGGAGACGATTCCCGCCATCGTCAAAACCACTGCGGATGATGATATGCTCCGCGATGCATTGCTAGAAAACCTGCACCGTGTGGCCTTGAATCCGCTGGAAGAGGCGGCTGCTACCAGCAGATGATTGAAGAGTTCGGGTTGACACAAGTACAACTGTCCAAGTCGGTGTCCAAGTCTCGCCCGCAAATCGCCAATACCTTGCGACTGCTGAACCTGCCGGCTTCTGTGCAAAAGAGAGTGGCTGCCGGTGTGCTATCGTCCGGTCATGCGCGTGCGCTATTGGGCCTGAGCGATCCGGAGGAAATGGACAAGCTGGCTTCTCGTATTATTGCGGAAGGTCTTTCTGTACGCAGCACCGAAGAAATCGTCGCCATGAAGATTGCGTCGGGGGAGCAGCCGAAGAAGCCTAAGACGTCTAAGACCAATCCTTGGGTTGGTTCCGCCATCCAGCAGAGTTTGGAAAATCATTTCGATACCAAGGTGTCGATTAAGGGCAGCACCAAGCATGGTCGCATCGAAATCGTCTTTTCGTCACCAGAGGATATGGATCGCATCCTGCAGCTGCTGGTGCCGAGCCAAGGCGATGCCGATTCCAAATGGGTGTAACACGATAAGAACATTCGTGTTGTCGCCGGCATCGTCAGTGACAACACCGATGCTTAGCGTTGTCACTTGGCATTGTATCGGCTTGTCACTGTCGCCGGCATTATTGCTGTGCAGTGCGTTGTACGCGCAAGACGTTATAGCCTCTGCGTGATTCCTGGCAGGGGCGTATGCCTGCGTTGTAGCCGTTGTCGCAATAGAAAACCCCTCAGGCTGGAGGATGACAAATCACACATCGTGATTCTCCGTCGATAACGCCGGTTTGTTGCGCACTTTGGTTGAAGCCTGAATGAAGAGGCATGGCCCGTCGTCTGGGTACGATTTCAGTCGCCAAACAAAACCGCTATGGAAAGAGGCGACGGAACCATGCAGGATCAGATTCTACAGGTCGATGAGACATGCTCGAGACGAGACTCGACCGGTTGATGTCGGAGAAGGTCGAGCAATTGCTGAACGCGGAGGCGGACGAGATCACGGGCGCCGCCCGCTACGAGCGCACCGGGGACAGGAAGGCCTACAGAGTGGTCATTACGAGCGTGACCTGACCGTGAAGGCCGGGACCGTGACCCTCAAGGTCCCGAAGCTCAAGGGCGCGCTGTTCGAGTCGGCGGTGATCGAACGATACAGGCGTCGTGAGCAGAGCGTCGAGGAGGCGCTGATCGACATGTACCTGGCCGGCGTTTCGACCCGTCAGGTCGACGACATCAGCCGCCTGCTGTGGGGCGAGCGGATGCCCTCGCAGACGCTCTCGGACAAGCTCAAGGGGGTGTACGCGCAGATCGACGAATGGCGCAACAGGCCGTTGGAGCGTTCGTACCCGTACCTGTTCGTGGACGGCGTGTGGCACAAGCGCACGTGGGGCGGGTCGGTCGAGAACGTGAGCGTGCTGGTCGCGATCGGCGTGGACGACACGGGCCATCGGGAGGTCGTCGGGGTCGCGGAGGGCATGAAGGAGGACAGGGCCAGCTGGGAGCAGTTCGTCAGGAGCCTGATCGAACGCGGTCTCAGGGGCGTGCGGCTCGTGGTGGGCGACCGGTGCGCCGGGCTGGTGGCCACGGTGAACTCGATGCTGCCGGACGCGAGATACCAGCGGTGCACGGTCCACTTCATGCGCAACGTGCTCTCCAGGGTCAGCCGCAAACACGCGGCATGGGCGGCCGGCGCGCTCAAGGCCGTGTTCGCCATGGAATCCCGCGACGCCGCGTTGAGGAAGGCGGAGGATGTGGCCGCGCAGATGGAATCCCGCGGATTGAAGGCCGCCGCATCCTGCCTCAGGTGTATTTCGTCAAGTCGGTGTTTCGTGTTTAGTCATGTATTTTTTTCGGGTTTAGGCAGTTGCATGCATTTTCCTTATTTTTCCGGTTGCGCGGAGGTGTTCCTGCCGAACATGAGGGCCTCACTGACGCGGCGGCTCTGGCCGGTGAACTCGAGGAGCCGCCCGTGGTGCACGATGCGGTCGATGATCGCTGCGGCGAGTTTGTCGTCCGCGAAGACCGTGCCCCATTTACTGAACTCGATGTTCGTGGTGAATATGATGCTCCGTCTTTCGTAGCTGCCCGCGATGATCTGGTAGAGCAGGCGCGCCCCGTCGATGTCGAAGGGTACGTAGCCGAACTCGTCCAGTATGATCAGGTCGGCACGGCCGATGTCCCGGAGCATCGTCTCGAGCGTGCCGTCGCGTTTGGCCTTGCCCAGCTGGAGGACGAGCTCGGCGGTCTGATGGAACCGCACGCCCAGCCCCATGTCGATCGCCTTCATGCCCAGCCCGATCGCGAGATGTGTCTTTCCGCGCCCGGTCTTGCCGTAGAACACCAGGTCCTGCGCGCGCGGGATGAAACCGAGCCCTAGGAGCTCATCGAGCATGTAGCCGTCGGGGAGCCTGACGTTCGTGAAGTCGTAGCCGTCGAGACCCTTGACGACGGGGAACCGGGCGCGGCGCAGGAGCTGTCGTGCTTCGCGCGTTCCCTGTTCGCCAGTTCCGTGTCGAGCAGGCGGTGGACGCGTCGACCTGGCGGGGCGTGGCCCAGCCGGCGAATTCGTCGATGCTCGCCTTGGAGATGAACAGCTTGCGGGCCTTCTCGTAGAGCCCTTCGTCCGTCTTCGTGTTCATCGCCCGCCTTCCTGCACGCCGACGTCCGCGGTGAACGCGATGTCGTATTCACTCAGATCCGGCCTGTCATCGTCGTATTCGATACCCGCCACGCCCTCGGCGAGCCTGGCCGCGAGCAGTGTGACACCGGCGCGGTCCGCCCCGCCGGTCGATTCGAGGATGGAAAGCATCGCCTCGACCGCGTTCGCCCACCCGGATTCCCTGTCAACGCGTTTGAGGGTCTGCAGCGCCTCGTTGCGTGTCTGTCTGTCCTGCCGATCCAGCCATTCCCGCAACGGGTCCGGCAACGCGTCACGTACCCGGCTGTTGGGCCAGGACGCGGGCTTGTTGCACAGCAGCGCCAACTGCATGGACGGGTCCTCGCTGTTCGTGCTGGCCTGGCCGTACGCCCGAGGATGGGTCGCCAGATGCTTGCCCGACGAGTCGAGGACCTCGACCTCGAGCGCGCGGAGGCCCACGATCACCCCTCTGCCCGCGTTCGCCCGGTCCGCGGAATAACGATGCCGTCCCTCGAGCGTGACCACGCCGTACCGGTCGGCCTTCATATGCCGCCACGTGACCACGTCGAAACGCTTCCCGGGCAACGGCAGCAGCGCCGCACGGTCCTCGGAGAACAGGCCACGTTCCTCCGTGTCCTTGCGGTAATGCGGTTTCGTGGCCAGCTCCAGGCACCGGTCCGGCAGCCCGGCGTTAAAGTTCTCCAGCTCCATACGCTCGGCCGGGGCACGAACAGCTTGCGCCGCACCATGCCGACCTTGGACTCCACCGCGCCCTTCTCATGACCGGAATACGGGTTGCAGAACGAACAATCGAACCCGTAATGCGCCTGGAAGGCCTGGAACAGGTGCGTCAGGCGCGGCTCGCGCTCCCCGTACCCCTTATGGCCCACGCCGGCGGCGTTATCGAACACGATCCGCTCCGGCACACCGCCCAGCCACTCGAACAGGTTGCGCAACGCCAGGCACGTGCACTCAGCGTTCTCGCCCGGCATCAACTGCACCAGACCGACGTTCGAATACGGGAAATCAAGCACGAAATGATGCATCCGCTGCACCACGCCGCGCAACAGCACGTCGACCTCGCCGAAATCGGCCTGCGCCTCGCCTGGATGCCATACCAGATCCATGAACGCCTCATCACGCTCCGCCGCGAACTCACGCCTGAGCCGCGCCACCGCCCGCGTCACCGTGGACAGGGAGACCTCCGCGCCATGCTCGTCCCTCAACCGCTCCCAGATCCTGGTCGCGGTATGCCGCTGCTTGCGCCAGTTCGCGCGATCCTCCGCGAGCCACTGCTCGATCACGGGCAGATACGGGTCGATCACCGACGCGCGCGGCTTTCTCACCGACGGCACGGCCGACAGATCCTCCTTCGCGAGGTACTTACGCACCGTCGGCTCGCTGACATGTGTTTTCCGCGCGATCGACGCGACGGATTCCCCGTTCCGCCGCAAACGACGGATAGACTGTACTTGGGGCATGCTGATCATAATCCTTTCCGGTCCTTTCTGGCGGAGATACAAGCACCATCCAGTTAAGACCATTCCGTGGTCGGCATGCTCTGCCTAAACCCGAAAAATCATCGTGACTAAACCCGCAACAACTAATTGAACACAAACAGCAGTGGACCAATGAGCAAGGCGAACCGCGCAGTAGAACCGTTCTCGAAGCCACCAACATTGGGCATGACCTGACCTTCGGCACCACGTCGCTGATCAAGCCACAGCGTGCCGGTAATGGGAACGGAGGCAATGGTGGCAACGGTAACGGCAATGCCAACGGTGCCGCCGAAGGTATGGATGGCGGAAACGGGCAACGAGCATCGTCGCCGTACGTTAGGCCAACGCAATATGGCGCGGGCGGTGCCGCATCCGGTGTGGGTATTGACCCGTATGCGACCTCGTCGGAATCTGGCCCCGTCGAATTTGGGGTCACCTCCGATTCCGGCCAATCGCCGTCGCCATCAACCGAGTCCGCGGCCGTGGCCGATGCCGTCATGTCGCAACCGGACGCCGACACCAATCAACCACAGCCCGTGGCCCAACAAACCTACGTCGACGGTTTCGCCGAATCTTCCAATCCCAGTGATTCCGAATTCTGAGTGCCAACCATACATCATGAAAAACCGCTGTGTTCGCCTGTAATCGAGGCAAACACAGCGGTTTTCCTTTACATAACGGGGATTACCAAATACGCACACGGTCCTTGGGCGCGAGCCACATGGCGTCGCCTTCGGTCACGCCAAAGGCATCGTAGAAGAGGTCCACGTTGCTGGCGATGCCGTTGGTGCGGAATTCGGCCGGAGAATGCGGGTCGATCTGCAGGTACTGTTCGGCCAGCTCGTCGCGGTTCTTGGTGCGCCAGATGGAGCGTAGCTCAGGAAGAAGCGCTGCAGCCGGTGAATCCGTCCATTTCGGGGGCGGTATCGAGCAGTGCCTTGATGGCGGCGGGGGAGCCGTCTTCTTTGGCGTCGGACTTACCTGCCGCCTTGCCGAGCGCGAATGCATACGCCTTGAGCGCGATGTTCACGCCGCCCAAATCGCCGATATTCTCGCCGATGGTCAGCGCGCCGTTCACGTGCGGTGCCTTATCAGGCTCGTCAGCGTACTTCTCGGCCAGCTGCAGCGGCACAAAGCTGTTGTACTGGGCGATCAATGCGCCGGTACGGGCCTCGAAGTTCTTGCGATCCTCGTCGGTCCACCAGTTGTTGAGCTTGCCGTCGCCGTCGTACTGCGAACCTGATCGTCGAAGCCATGGCCGATCTCGTGTCCGATCACTGCGCCGATACCGCCATAATTCGCCGCATCCTCGGCCTTCGGGTCGAAGAACGGGGGCTGCAGAATCGCGGCCGGGAACACGATGACGTTCATGCTCGGCTCGTAGTAGGCGTTCACCGTCTGCGGATTCATCAGCATTCGTCCTTGTCGACCGACTTGCCGACTTGGCCAGCTGATAGCCGGTCTCGTACAGGTTCGCGG
>ENA-OPZM01000453-OPZM01000453.1-human-gut-metagenome-genome-assembly--contig:-NODE-453-length-17763-cov-3.349626_pt1 | contig 17763 bp, 18 predicted proteins | sample MGYA00242478_ERZ504493 | MGnify/ENA primary metagenome ERZ504493 (study PRJEB26092, sample SAMD00036227) | human gut metagenome | host: Homo sapiens | study: EMG produced TPA metagenomics assembly of...
TTCGCAGTCTGAAACCTCTTATTGCATAGGACTTACCAACTTCATAGCTAGATGAGGCTTATTTGTTGTGCCCAAAATCAAGTGTTTTTTATTTTCTGCATTAAAATATCTGTAAGATAGAACGTTTATCTCTTTTACGCAAGTTTTAGGAATGTGTTTCGCAATTAACTAGTCCCAGAGTATAAGTTACAAGCTCCGGATATTTTCCCAGAGGCGAGGTTTCTGCCTGTTCCCAGCTCTTGCTGCTCTTTTCGGACAGAACATCTATATCTGTTTTTTCCATTTCTGCAGTTTCTAAAGAACACCCCGTTAAAAGTGTCAGGCTCAGCATCATACTCAGAAATACCACTGTTTTTCCCAGACTAAGTCTCATCTTTTTTTACCTCTTTCGGGATTCTCATATCAACGCTTGTCCCCTCACCTACCTTGCTCAGGATCCGGATGGCATATTTCTCTCCATATAAAATGCACATACGGTCATTGACATTTTTAAGACCATAGCCTTTTGCCTGATATGTGAGCAGCTTTTCTGCCTGCTCCTGCTCCATCCCTATTCCGTTATCTTCAACCCGGATCACTACATCTCCATTCTCTTCAAAGAAATAAAGTTTCAGAAGCTTTTCCCCTTCCTCCTTCACATCCAGGCCATGCTCCAGAGCATTCTCAACGATGGGCTGCAGGGCAAGCTTCGGAACCAGCTCCTGCTGCACAGACGGATCGATACTCCACTCCACCTTAAAATCATTGTCATGCATGATAAGCTGGATTTCCAGATAAGCTTCGATATTCCGAATACAGGTTTCCACAGTCACCATATCTGCTCCCTTACTGAGCGCAGTCCGGTAAAATGTAGATAATGCCAGTGTCACACGGCTGATCTCCTTCTGACGCTCTTAATCGCCATCCAGTTTATAATAGAAAGAGAATTATAAAGAAAATGGGGATTGATCTGGGCAGTCAGCGCTTTCAGTTCAAATTCCTTCAGAGCGATCTTATTTTCATATACTTCTTCGATCAGTCGATTAATTTCATCCATCATATGGTGAAAGCTTCTCACCAGCTGTCCTACCTCATCTCCGGAATCACTGTAAACCGTAACTTCACGGCTTCCCTGGTTCACCTGTTCCATATTTCTGGTAAGCTGCTCAATCTTTCTGGTAAACAGCTTGGAAAACGTCATTCCCAGCACAATGATGATCACAACACAGAAGCCGATCAGTGGGATCTCACTGATCAATACTTTTGAAACCGAGCTCTCAATCACAGCCGGAGGTTTGTAAAAATAATAGGTCCACCTTGTTTCATGTCCGCTGCTGCTGACATAGGTATATTCTTCCCTCAGACGATCCAGCTTTTTTGCGGTTTCTTTCTGTGCGGAAATATCACTGGCCGCCAGATTTTCTCCATGATAGACGATATTTTGCTGATCATCCACCACAAAGCCTCCGGAATTCCGTTCGATAATATTGGCCAGAGGCTGGAATACTTTTCCGTAATCCAGCGAAATACAGAGCACAGCCTCCTTGTTCTTGCCATCATATATTTCCCTGACTGCCGCAATCTGACGATTATCCCGGTCCACGATCCACTGAACCGTCACGATATTATTTAATTTGTCACTCCACCATTCCCCATCCACCTCTGAAAGCGGAGCCAAGGTATATTCATGGCGCACGGGAATGCTTTCTGCAAAAAGCTGTATTCCCAGAATTGCTTCGTGGTAGGATTTAGGCACTGTCAGCAGCGGATCCACAACTTCCGTATACTGTTCATATGCAGTATAACGATCCATATCTTTGTTGAAGATCACCTCCTGGATTTCGGGAGATAGGTAAGATAATTCAAAAGACTGGCATAAATTTCGATCTGCCCGTCAATGTTTTCCCGGGTCTGCTCCAGAATGGAGTACATATCCTCCATCTCATTTTTCCGGACAAGACTACTCATGCGACTGTGACTGTACAGTGCCAACACAGTCATCGGCACCAGGGATACCAACACAAGAAGATTTGTCAGCTTGTACCGGTATTTCATATCATTATACTTCTTCAGAAGCCTCTTCATCCTCATTGTTTCCTTTCCGATAGGATTCCGGGCTGCTTCCGTAATATTCCCGGAGCTCCGGCAGAAATACGAAGAATTGGCAAATCCTACCTGCTCGCTGACCATGGCTACTTTCATGTTGGTGGTGCGTAGAAGCTCCTTGGCCTTTTCCATGCGGAACACACGGATAAAACGATTCAGGTTCATCCCCGTCTCCTTCTTGAAAATAAAACTGAGATAGCCAGAAGAAAGATATACTTTTTCTGCCAGTGTTTCCAGATTCAGATCTTCCGCATAGTGATTGTAAATATAATTTTTTACTGCTGCCACCTCATCTCTGGATTCGCTCATGGAACGGTCCAGGAACTCTTCGTACTGACGGATATTTTTTTCTGTAACCTCAATGATCTCCTGAATGGTAGAACAGCCATACAGATGATCCACTTCCAGATCCAGCCTGTGCTCTCCGGCAAAACGATTCTCCTGAAACAGCTCCCTGATCACATTGGAAAAAACAAATTTCACATACATGGCCGAAAACTGGGTATTGGACTGATATTTTGATGCCAGGCTGCGGAAATGGCTCCACAGCTGCTTCACATCCTTTCTGGAAATATCTTCTGAGATTTTTTCCATAAGTCTGGAATCCTGTTCCTCTTCGCCGGTATTTTTCTCCTCCTCTTCCTCACTGGTATAAACATGGATGTCCGGATGATAAAATTTCTCTTCCATCTGCTGCTCCAGCTGTTCCATGATCCCGGGCAGTTCCCGGTATCCGTCAAAACGTCGCTTACAGCCAGATGAAAACGGACAGGATGCAGTCGTTTCAGAATACTGTAGACATTTTTTGCCACAAGAGTATAGTCGCAGTACACATCTTTAAAAAGAAGCAGGGACTGGCGGCCATTGAGATTCAGATAGAAAAAAGACCGGCGAAGTTCTTCCTGGATCTCAAGCGGGACTTCATCACTGGCAGAATCAAAAAAAAGATTCATCGGATTCAATGAGTATCGCACAGTGCCACTGCTCCCAGGCAGCAAAGTCCACGATTCCTTCCGCTTCTTTCAGACGTTCCTGATCACCGGAATAAATGTAACTCAGCAGAAAATACTGCTGAAGAAAGCTTTTTTCTTTTATGGACTGCTGCTCTTTGTTTTTCCGGGACGCAATCTCCTTCTGGATCTTCTGTATGGTGTCATGAAAGCGGTCCGGATCCACCGGTTTCAGCACGTAATCGGTCACTCCATAACGGATCGCCTCCTGGGCAAAAGCAAAATCGCCATAACCGCTGAAAATGATAATTTCCAGATCCGGATATTCCTCTCTTGCTTTTTTTGAAAGCTCCAGACCATCCATATGAGGCATTTTGATATCTGTCAGCATCAGATCCACAGGATGCTTTCTCAGCTCATTTAATGCCAGCTTGCCATTAGCCGCCTCATAAATTTCCCACTCTCCCTCTTCCATAGACAGAAGAAAGCGGATTCCGTCACGTTCCAGTTTTTCATCATCTACCACCAATACTCTGTACATTCCTCACCTCGCCAAATATGGCCTGATCCACGTAAAAACACGCAGATCAGGCCTTTTTTCTTTCATTTTAACATTATTCACTGATTTGTCAGCCCTTAACAGCTCCTGCAACCACACCTTCAATGATATATTTCTGGCATGCAAGATAGAAGGCAATGATTGGAATGATGGAAAGGACAAGAACGCCCATCATAGCTCCCATATCAATGGTTCCGTAACCACCCTTCAGATACTGGATGGCAATGGAAATGGTTTTATATTTCTTGATATCAAGTACCAGATATGGAAGAAGATAATCATTCCAGATCCACATGGTTTCCAGGATCGCTACAGTTACACAGGTCGGTTTCATAACCGGAAGAACTACTTTAAAAAATGTCTGGATCGGGGTACAGCCATCGATCATGGCAGCTTCCTCGATCTCGATCGGAATGGATTTTACAAAACCGCTGAACATAAATACCGCAAGTCCTGCTCCATATCCAAGATAAATGATGATCAGTCCCCACGGAGTATTCAACTTCAAAATGTTTGCAATCTTGGAAAGAGTAAACATTACCATCTGGAATGGTACGACCATGGAAAACAGACACAGCATGTACATGGTTTTTGTCAGCGTGTTGGTAACACGGTTGATGTACCAGGCACACATGGAGGTACAGAGCAGAATTACCGCAACAGAAAATACTGTGATAAATAATGTCCATCCAAATGCCTGGAAAAATCCGGTTTTTGTAAGACCATTTACATAGTTTTCCAGACCTACGAACATTTTATCCGTTGGGATTGCAAAAGGATAACGGCTGATGTATGCTTTTTTCTTAAAAGAATTGATCAAAACCAGAAGAATCGGGAAAATATAAGCAACAGATACCACACTCAGGATCGCAGTCCACAGACCGCTGAATTTTACTTTTTTATTCATTACTGCTGTACCTCCTTACTTCTTGTGAGACGATTCTGGATCATGGCAATTGCTCCAACCAGTATAAAGAAGATCACGGCCTTCGCCTGTCCTACACCTTCCCATCCGGTACGTCCATAGAAGGTATTGAAAATATTCAGCGCAAGCATTTCTGACATATTGGAAGGCTCACCATTTGTAAGAGCAAGGTTCTGGTCAAAAAGCTTGAAGGAGTTGGTAAGTGTCAGGAAAGTACAGATGGTGATGGACGGCATGACCATAGGAATGATCACATGCTTCAGAAGCTGTCCTTTGTTCGCACCATCGATCTGTGCAGCCTCGATCAGTTCACCCGGAATATTCTGAATACCTGCGATGTAAATAATCATCATATATCCGATCTGCTGCCAGCACATCAGGATCACAAGGCCCCAGAATCCGTAAACAGATGAATATGTAAGTGTTTTATTGATCTGAAGAAGCAGACCGTTTAACAGAAGCTGCCATACATAACCAAGGATGATACCACCGATCAGGTTGGCATAAAAAATACGGTACGGAATATATTGGTTCCTTTGATCTTCTTGGTCAGAAGCAACGCAACTGCAAAACCGATCACATTGATCAAAACTACTGATACAACCGTAAATGCGGTGGTGTACCATAATGCATGTCCAAAGGTTCCATCCTCAGTAAAAATCTTCACATAGTTCTGTAATCCCACGAATTTTGCATCCGTTACTGTGGTAAACTTACAGAAGGAAAGATATACACCCATGATAAAGGGAACGATAAATCCAATGGTAAATGCCAGCAGGTAGGCAGGACAAAAACCGGAAAATACTTTTTCATCATCTTATTTTGCATGTTTTCTCTTCCTTTCTCCTGAGGATGCATCCTTCCCCACTTTACGCATCCTCTCTCCATTAAAAGAGGCAGGCGGAAACCGCCCACCTCTTCGTGATCACGTTTCAGTTATACCTTATCAGCCTTCATTTGCTGCTTTGTACTCTTTTGCCCATCCGTCAACAAATGCAGTTTTCACAGCATCCCACTCACCGGTACCCTGTGCATACTCAAGCATTGCACTGCCGACCTGGTTTTTCCACTCTTCAGAAGGCATGGTTGTGAAGTTCCATGAAACCGGAGTTTTACCAGCTTTTACATATTCGTTAGCTGCTTTTACAAGCGGATTTGTAGACTCATAATTCTCATCAAAGGTCTTGAATGGTGTTGTAAATCCCATTTCCTGGCTTATAGATTCTCTTCCTTCATCACTTGTGATAACCCAACTGAGGAAATCAAGAGTTGCCTGGATATCCTTCTCATCTGCTTTTTTATTTACGCACCAGTAGTTCTCACTGCCTGTGCAAAGTCCCTGGTCCTCTTCACCATCTACACCAATATAGATCGGAAGCATTCCCATATCCTCGTCTGCTACTTCGTTATCTTTGATGCTATCATAAGCCCAGGTTCCATTCTGATAGAACACAGCCTCTCCAAGACCAAATTCAGCATTTGCATCATCGATAGTCTTGCTGGAAAGAAGGCTTGGCTCACAGGTAGAATCTGTGATATAAAGGTCAAACAGGTTCTTGAAGTTATCAAGATAGGTTCCTTTGATCGCATCTGTGGATGTGATTCCGTCTTCTTTGTACTCATAATAGATCGGAAGGTTTGCAAGGTGTGTCTTGAAGCGCCAGTCACTGGAAGAATCAAAGCCTGCGGAAGTAAATGCACCGTCAACTCCAAGGTCATCTTTCTTAGCCTGGATATCATCTGCAACCTTCTTTAATGTCTCAAAATTGTTGATCTCATCTGCAGACTTGACCACAGCGCCATCCATCTCACAGTATTTCTTAAGAAGCGCTTTGTTGTAAATAAGTCCATATGTTTCAATTACATAAGCAATACCGTCAACTGCACCGCTGTCATCCTTCAGTACGAAATCGTCACTCTCCACATTTTTGTAAACATCGCTGTCTTTCAGGTCATAGCAATAATCCTTCCAGGATGCAAGTCCAACCGGTCCGTTAACCTGGAACAGTGTCGGAACCTCATCCTTGGCCATCTCTGATTTCAGAGTAGACTCATAAGTTCCGGAAGCAGCTGTAACAACCGTAACAGGTACACCAGTCTCATCGGTATATTTCTTTGCCAGATCTGTCCACTGATCTGCCTGCTCCGGTTTAAAGTTCAGATAATAAACAGAGCCTTCACTGTCATCCCCTTTTGCCATAGCCGGAACTGCCGGGATCATGGTAGCTGCCATTAAAGCTGCAAGACCAAATGCTGTTGCTTTTTTCATTCTCATAATCGTACCTCTCCTTTACCTTATATGATATTCAATTTGTTTCGCGAATATGCTTAAAACGTCCATTTCGCATATTCCTGACCGATAAGCTTCAAATCAGCTTCTCGATTGACTTGATATTATTGTAAATCGAAGAGGTCATTTTCACTATATAAATCAAGAAACATGTTGATTTTTTTATATAGTGAAAATATTGATATTTTATCATGAAAAAAGAAGCCAGAACAGGCTTGCTCCCATTCCGGCTTCTTTCATATATTATTTTCGATTCATCATGCTTTATTGACAGATCCGAAAAGCTCCATTTTCTCTTTAACAGTAGCTTTAATCGCTTCTGCTCCAGGTGCAAGAAGCTTACGTGGGTCATATCCTTTACCCTGCTGATCTTTACCCTCTTCAATGTATTTACGTGTAGCTTCAGCAAATGCAAGCTGGCACTCTGTATTTACATTGATCTTGGAAACACCAAGGCTGATCGCTTTCTTGATCATGTCTGCCGGAATACCTGTACCACCGTGAAGAACAAGCGGCATATCTCCTGTCAGTTTCTGAATAGCATCCAGAGTCTCAAAGCTTAAGCCCTGCCAGTTAGCCGGATATTTTCCGTGAATGTTACCGATACCAGCTGCAAGGAAGTTAATTCCGAGATCTGCAACTCTCTTGCACTCCTCAGGATCAGCGCACTCGCCCATACCAACAACACCGTCTTCCTCGCCGCCGATGGAACCAACCTCTGCCTCAAGAGACATGTTGTGCTCAGCAACGATCTTAACCAGCTCTTTAGTCTTAGCTACGTTCTCATCGATCGGATAATGAGATCCGTCGAACATAATGGAAGAGAAACCAGCCTCAACACATTTCAGGCATCCATCATAGCTGCCGTGGTCAAGATGAAGAGCAACCGGAACAGTGATGTTCAGCTCTTCCATCATACCGTTAACCATACCTACAACTGTCTTATAACCTGTCATGTATTTACCGGCACCCTCGGAAACACCAAGGATTACAGGAGAGTTGAGCTCCTGAGCTGTCTGAAGGATAGCTTTTGTCCACTCAAGGTTGTTGATGTTGAACTGACCAACTGCATAATGGCCTGCTTTTGCTTTTTTCAGCATTTCTGTTGCGTTTACTAACATGATAAAATCCTCCTAACCTGTATTAGGATACGGAAAAACCGTGTCCTTTATATCCAACCGTACTCATAATAGCAGATTTCCTTTGGTAAGTCCAGTATTTTACCAAAAATGCTGATGCTGTGGGAATTATTATTTTTTTTGAGAAAAAGCTTGCAATTTTATCAAATGTTATATATAATACATTTGTTGTTCACGGATGGATTCCCGAGTGGCCAAAGGGGGCAGACTGTAAATCTGTTGGCACCGCCTTCGAAGGTTCGAATCCTTCTCCATCCAGCGAATTTAGCTCTTACATCTTTGAGATGTAGGGGCTATTTTTTTGTGAAAAAGGAAACCGCAAAGGGGCACAAGGCCGCGCCCCTCTGCACACCCCTGGGCCTTTTTTAAGGAGTTCTTGGTTGTGGAGGACGGGAGGGTGTTGACTTTTGTCTGTATGCTTCGGTGTTGGACGTGGGACGCTGTGCCGAACTGGTTGCTGTATTCTTCGGTGTTGCATGTGAGGCGTTATGCCGATACAGCCACGTTTTCACAATTCAGGACAGGACGCAAACGTCCGCTTCCGTCCCTTGCGGTTGGAGTTTCAGCCGGGGATGTGGCATCGGTTCGGGCTGCTGTGGAGGAGGTGTGATACTGCTTGGGCTGCGGGAATCGGCGTTATTATGCCAGGGGCTGCTGTTTGAGCCGAAGGCGAGTTCAGCCCTGGCACAATGATTTTAGCCGATTCACGGAGCCTTAGCAGTATCCGCCGACGGAGCCCTGCCCGAACCGATGTCACATCCCCGGCGTACGTTCGTTCCACCATCCCAGCGTACGCTCCTTCCACCCTGCGCACACTCCTTCCATGCACAGAAAAAGACGGCCACCCCAAACCGAGACAGCCGCCTTTCCCTCACACATCATACATAGGAAATCGAAACATCGAAAAATACTTATTTATTAACTCTGTTAACTGTATTACCAGCCAGAAAAGCCTTGATATTATCAACCGTAATATCCATAATCCTCTGTCTGGAAGCCTGCGCAGCCCAGGAAATATGCGGAGTGATGATGCAGTTCTTAGCCTTAAGAAGCGGGTTATCCCCTTTGATCGGCTCAGTAGAAACAACATCAAGACCAGCAGCATAAACCTTGCCACTGTTCAGAGCATCCGCAAGATCCTGCTCAACAACCAGCTGACCACGCTGTTGTTGATAAGGATAACGCCATCTTTCATCTTTGCAATGTTCTCTTTGTTGATCATACCCTCTGTCTCCGGGAAAAGCGGGCAGTGAAGGAAGATCACATCAGACTGCGCAAACAGCTCATCCAGAGAAACATACTCTGCAAGCTTGGCACCAGCTTCACTCTGATAAGCATCATAAGCAAGAACCTTCATATCCAGAGCGTTAAGCAGCTTAGCAGTAGCCTGACCGATTCTTCCAAGGCCAATGATACCGGCAGTCTTTCCGTAAAGCTCGATCATCGGATAATCCCAGTAGCACCAGTCATCATTATTCTCCCATTTACCGGCCTTAACAGTCTCATCATGATGGCCATAGTGAGAGCAGATCTCAAGAAGAAGACCAAGAGCATACTGGCCAACAATCTGTGTACCATAAGTAGGAACATTTACAACCGGAATATTTTTCTCTTTTGCATAGTTGTAATCAACAACATTATAACCGGTAGCCAGAACAGCGATCAGTTTCATGTTCGGGCACTTGTCGATGGTCTCTTTGGAGATCGGAGTCTTGTTGATGATAACGATCTCTGCATCACCGATACGCTCCGCGATCAGCGGAGACTCTTCGTAGGAAGTTCTGTCATAAACAGTAACGTCTCCCAGCTCTTTTAATGCGTCCCAGCTTAAATCTCCAGGGTTCTCTGTGTAGCCATCCAATACAACAATCTTCATATTCGTACTCACCTTTCTTAAAAAATTTTTGTGGTATGTATGATTAATTATTTCCATTCAGTTTTTCATCCAGAGCATCCAGTTCCTTCAGCTCACGGATATACAGATCCTGGGCAAGATCCAGACTTACCTCAACAAAACGGATCTTCTGACCAGGACGTGCCTGGGCGATCTTGGCAAAATCCACAGTGATCACAGTACCGATCTTTGGATAACCGCCTGTACTCTGACGGTCTGCCAGCATAATGATCGGCTGTCCGTTTAACGGAACCTGGATCGATCCCATGGAAATACCATCTGTATTAATATTACCGTCACCGGCATGCTCTACCGATTCTCTCTCAATACGGCATCCCATACGGTCAAACTCATTAGTAATGGTACCGCTGTACCAGAAAAATTTACGAACACCTTCTTCCGTAAATTCATTCTCCTGCGGTCCCAGAACCACACGGAGAACTACCTCATCGGAAGGATAGATTTCTGCTGGAACATGACGGAGTTCCATATTCGGAAGCTCTGTCTTCGGTGCTGTAAACTCGATACTGTCACCCTTTTCCAGTTTTCTTCCTTCAACACCGCCAATGTGGTTACGAAGCAATGTGGACTTACTTCCCATCACAAGCGGGATATCCAGTCCGCCGGCAAAAGCGATATATCCGCGGCTTCCGTTTCTGGCACCTGCAAACATCAGCTTCTGGCCTTTTTTTACAAGAACAGCTTTATACATCGGGAAAGGCTGTCCATCCAGCATCGGTGTCAGATCTCCACCTGTCACCGCAATAATATTATCACTGGTAAAAGTAAGGGTTGGTCCGATAAAAGTCATCTCCAGAGCACCCTCTGTTTTTTTATTGCCTACCAGAAGATTGGCAATATGGAAAGCACGCGGATCCATGGCACCAGATGTAGAAACACCAAATGCCTGGTTCCCGAATCTTCCCTCATCCTGAACAGTGGTCAGGATCCCGCCGTTTTCAACTGTAATTCCCATATCATGACCTCCGTTCTTAACCGTTATCCTGTGGCGTATAGGTTTTCACTTTATAGGTACCGTTTTCCACGTCTCTTCGGATCTGATCATACTCCGTTTTTGTGACAGGTACATGCTTTACCCAGTCACCGGCACGTACAAGGAACGGATCCTCCTTTGCAAAATTACAGATATCAAGAGGTGTACTTCCGATGATATTCCATCCACACGGCTGCTCAAAAGGAATAAAATCAGACAGAGCCAGCTGGACAACAATGGATCTTGCAGGGATCTTTACCCTCGGAGAGGTTCTTCTCTTAAGCTGAAGGCTCCTCAAATCGGCCATATACGGATGTCCCGGTGCAAACCCAAGCATGTATACATAATATTCGTGCTGAGAATGCTTACGGATAATTTCCTCTGTTGTAGTATTCTCAAGCTCTGCACAGTACTCCAGATCCGGTCCGGTCTCACCACCATAATAAACCCGGAATCTCTTTTTACAACCTTCTTCGTTGTTGTGGAAACCTCATGCATGTCTGCAATTCTCTTCTCCAGTTCTTCCACCAGTCTGGAATAACGGATCACCTCCGGGCGGTAATGTACGATCAGTGCACAATAGGTCGGAACTGTTTCCACCATGCCTTCAATTGGAGATTCTTTTAATTTTTCATCCAGTGCACGCACCCTGCATTGACCTCAAGGCTGATCACACTGCCCGAATTCAACGGAAACTGCTCTGTCTCCTGCGATCAGAAACTTCACATCCATTTAAGCTTACCTCCGTTCTTAATTTGACAAAAAGGCCCGTCATATGTGGTGACAGACCTTCCTGTATGTATCTTTTATTCGGTTAGTCTACAAATTCAAATCCGACTTTTTTCAGAGTCTCATCAACCCATGGACGCGGCCACTCGCCACGTGTCAGAATACCTTCAAGCTGTTTTTCCTCACCAGCATGGTATTTTCTTGCGATCTCTGCAAGCTCTGCCGTGTGCTCATCCGGTCTGATAGCAAGAAGTCCGTCAGAGTCTCCTACAATGATATCACCAGGATTGATAACGATTCCTGCGAAAGATACCGGGAAGTTCATCTCTCCCGGGCCGTTTTTGTATGGTCCGTTTGGTGTGATACCTTTTGCATATACAGGGAAATCCATCTGACTTAATGTATAGCTGTCACGAACACAGCCGTCAATGATGATTCCTGCGATTCCTCTGGATTTCGCATAGTTGCTCATGATCTCACCGCAAAGTGCTCTGCTCAGGCTTCCTTTGTTTGCAAGGACGATAACGTCTCCCGGCTGAGCCATATCCAGAGCTTTATGGAACAGAAGGTTATCTCCTGCCGGTGCATTTACTGTAAAAGCTGTTCCTAAAAGTCTTGCCTTCGGGTTCAGCGGGAAAATGCTGGAATCTACAGCAGCGATCCTTCCACAGTTATCATCAATATTTGCAACCGGAATACCGCGGAAAGCTTCCACTAATTCTTTTGACGGTCTTTCGAAATTTCTTCTGATTCTACATCCTAATGCCATATGAAAACCTCTCTTCTTTTGATTTTCTTTTTGAGTTGTATTTATCATATCATACAAGCTTACTATTGAATAACGAATAATTTCTCTGTATAATATAAATAATTTTTATATTATCAAAGCTTAAACTACCCTATAGATAAAACAAAAGAAAAGGAGCTGTTCATATGAATCTTGCTGAAATCGAAACCTTTCTCACCATTGTAAATACCAAGAGCATCACCCGTACAGCGGATCTTCTTTTTCTTTCCCAGCCTACTGTCAGCCACCGACTCACATCTCTGGAGAACGAACTGGGTTTCCCTCTTGTGATCCGTCAGAAAGGCCATAAGCAGGTGGAACTGACTGCCAAGGGAACAGATTTTATCATCCTTGCAGAACGCTGGATGTCTCTCTGGAAGGAAACTATGGAGCTGCAGCGCAATCAGGATTCTCTGCTGCTTACCATAGGCTGTACAGACAGCCTGAACGTAGCTGTTTTCGCACCACTGTATGACAGGATCTTAAATGAGCAGACTAAGCTGGACCTGAACATCGAGTCCCATCACTCTTCAGAGCTCTACGGTCTTCTTGGAGAACACAGCATTGATATCGGATTTGTCTACCACAAATTGCATTACAAGAATATCATAACAGAGAAAATCTTTGAAGAAAAGCTTTATCTGATACAATCGGATCAGCCAGTGATTCCGGCTCCGGCAATACATACCGATGAGCTGGATCCATCCCTGGAGCTGTTTTTAAGCTGGGATGACAATTATCAGATCTGGCATGACCGCTGGCTTTCCTCCGCTTCCAGGCCTCACATTGCGGCAGATACCATCACACTTTTGGACCGTCTCTGGAAAAAGCCGGGAAACTGGATGGTCGCACCACAGTCTGTGATCCTGGAGCTTTCCCATTACCGGCCTCTTTTTATCAGTGAACTGAAAAACACGCCTCCAAATCGTGTCTGCTATAAGATCAAACATAAATATCCAAAGTCCACCAGCAAACGTGCCGTGGAATTTTTTGAAAATGCACTGGAAGACTTTCTTGCAGAATCCACTCCGTCCTTCCCGATTGGCCAGGTATGGGAACGGCAGAAATAAAAAAACGGTAAGCACAAGTCCGTCAGGAACATTTTCTGCTTTACCGTTTCTTCTTATATTAGTTATACCAGGATTTTGATCCACCGCTTTTTACCACAAAAGCGTGGATATTTTTATCTGATCATTTGTTTTTCAGCTCTTCCACTGCTTTTTTAATCCTTGCACATGCTTCCTGAAGATCCTCATAGCTGCACGCATAGGAAATTCTTAAGTATCCCTCACCTTCGGAGCCGAATGCGGAGCCGGTACCAGGGCGATCTTTGCATTGTCAAGAAGATACTCGGCCACCTCCATGGAAGTCATTCCAAGGCTCTTGATATTTACGAAGATATAAAAAGCGCCATGTGGGTTATTGCAGCTGATTCCATCGATCTCATTCAGAGCCTTTACCACATAATCTTTTCTTCTCTGATATTCTTTTCTCATTGCCTCAACATCTTCTGCACAGTCACTTAATGCGGTAAGTGCTGCTTCCTGTACGAAGGAAGAGGCGCAGGTAACGGTATACTGATGAACACGTACGCATGCCTGGATGATTCCAACCGGTGCACACATATATCCAAGTCTCCAGCCTGTCATTGAGTAAGCTTTTGAAAAGCCTCCTAATGTGATGGTACGCTCTTTCATTCCCGGAAGGGATGCGATGCTTACATGCTCTGTTCCATCGTATACAAGCTGGCTGTAGATCTCATCCGCGATCACAAGAAGGTCATGTCTGATGGCGATCTCACTTAATTTCTCAAGTGTCTCTCTGGAAAACACACCGCCGGTCGGGTTGCTTGGGTTAACAACTACGATCATCTTTGTCTTGTCAGTGATCTTTGACTCCATCTCCTCAAAGTCGATCTGATAATCGTTCTCTTCTCTCAGGCTGTATGTTACAGGTACTGCTCCAAGTGCTGACGGAACATGGATGTAGTTCAGCCATACCGGGTTCGGGACAAGGATCTCATCGCCGGGATCCAGGAAAGCGTCCATGGATGCGAAAGTTGCCTCACCAACACCTACTGTTACAAGAACTTCAGATGCTTCATAATCTGTACCATGGTTCTCGTTCTCCCATTTTGCAATGGCCTCTCTCAGTTTCGGGATACCGTAGTTGGATGTGTAAAACACATGTCCTGCTGCAAGGCTCTCGTTTGCTGCCTTTTTGATCTTCTCAGGTGTATCAAAATCCGGACGTCCGATCTCCAGGTGAATGATCTTTTCTCCTGCCTGCTGCATTTTGTTTGCTTTTTCCATTACTGCACGGATACCGGAAAACGGAAGGCATTCCATTCTTTTCGCTGTCTTGTACTCCATATTCATTTCCTCCTGAACCCTTTTATTTTTCTGCGGATGTCCCGCTTTTTTACTCTGGAAATTCCGGACTGCATCTGTGCAGATGGGCAAATCGCCTGCACAGCATGTCCATTTAGTATTTAAGCGTATAGCTGATGTCTCAACTACACGCTTAAATGGTATCATCGTAGTAATATTAAGTCAATTTAATAATTTGTATGTATAATATTAAGACTTTTTATATTTACTTACGCGTTATATTTGTTTACGTCAAGCTCATTCTCTTTCTTGTTAACGATAACGTTGACTGTTGCATCACCGATTACGTTAAGCGGAAGAAGTGCCATCTCAACCGGACGTTGATAGCTACAACCAGTGCATATGCGATCATGCAGAGGTCAGATGTCCATCCCATACCGGAAAGGATGGTTACGATCAGAGTTGTACCTGCGATCGGGATAGCCGGGCAGCCCATTGCTGCACAGATGGAAAGGAATGCAACTGTGATCAGGTTTGCCGGTGTGATGTCGATTCCGGATGCTGTTGCAATAAAGGTTACTGCAAACATATGCATAACTGTTGTTCCGTTCATGTTGATGGTCATACCTGTTGGAAGTACGAAGCTTGTGATCTCCTGAGAGCATCCAAGCTCATCAAGGCATGTTCTGGTGTTCAGCGGAAGGCATGCTGCAGAAGAGTTTGTGGAGAATCCGAATACACCGACCTTTGCGATCTTCTTGAGGAATTTCATCGGGCTTAAGCCTGTTGTAAGACCGATACCGATCGGGTAAATCGTAACTACAAGTACAAACAGTGTCAGCATTGCACCTACAATATAAGCAGCTGCAGGTGCCAGATACTCTGCTCCGTAAATTGCGAATGTACGGGAGATCAGGCAGAAGATTGCAACAGGACCAACCTTATTGATCAGGAATGTAAGGTACAGGTTGATGATATCGCTGAAATTTTCAAGAACTTTTTTCAGAGGATCCACCTTGTCACCAAGTGCGTTCATGCAAAGTCCGAGAACGATAGCTACTACTACAACTGCAAGGATACTGTTGTTGCTGCTGAATGCGGTTCCGATGTTGGACGGAACTGCTGTTACGATTGTTGCAAGCGGGTTAAACTGATCCAGTGTTGCAGCCTCTGTAACTGCCTCTGCCGGAAGCTTAACATTGAAGAAGCCTGCAGATTTCATTGCAAATGCAACGATACCTGCGATGCATGCGCCTACTACATAGAAACAGAAGAATCCAATCAGTGTACGCCCTGCGATTCTTCCCAGCTTGGAAGAGCTGGAAATACTGCACATTGCAAGGCTTAAGGATACAAGTACCAGCGTACGATCGCCATCTGTAATCCCCTCATGAACAGCTGTCCGATAATATAGAAGAGACCGATGGAATGAAATCCCTGATCTGCTGTGATATCCTGGAACAGAAGTGCATTGATCACGTTCCATGTTCCCTCAGACATCTGCTGTTTCAGAAGCATGAATCCAAGTCCTACGACCAGACCGCCGACCAGAGCGATCATCATGTTTCTTACTATGTTGTTCTGTTTTTTCTCTTTTGCCATAGTTTCCACCCTTTCCTTTCTTATCCTAAAAAAGTACACATTTTCATATAAAAAGAGCCGGACAAATCATCGCAGTAATCCCTTGTTTTAAATCTCCTTTGATTTATCCGGCATTCTATCTCTCATATGAATGTACTTTATTTAGTTTCTATAAGTGTTTGATCTCAATACCTTCTTCTGTGAATTTCTCACGGATCCTCTGTACAAAAGCAAGTGCCTTCGGTCCGTCTCCGTGTACACAGAGTGTGTCACCCTTGATGTCAAGCTCTTTTCCGTTGATGGATGTGACTTTACCTTCTTTGATCATTTTCACGCATCTTTCGATGGCAACGTTCTCATCTGTGATCATGGATCCCTCCATCTTTCTCGGTACAAGAGAAAGATCATCCATGTATGCACGATCTGCAAAAATCTCAGATGCTGTACGAAGTCCCTTGCTCTCGGCGATATCTCCAAGAACTGCACCTGCACAGTAGTAAACGATCAGATCTTTGTCATACTCACAGATTGCCTCGCAGATTGCTGTGGAAATGTCCTCGTCATACTGGCAGGCATTACCCATTGCTCCATGAGGAGCGACATGCTGAAGCTTCATTCCGTAGCTCTTAGTGAAAGCAGCCAGGGCTCCGATCTGATATCTGACGTAATTCTTAACTTCATCATGAGAGAGAACCATCTTTCTTCGTCCAAAGCCAAGAAGATCAGGATATCCAGGATGGGCTCCAACCATAACGCCACGTTCCTTTGCCATGCGGACTACCTTATCCATTACCATCGGATCGCCTGCATGCCAGCCACATGCTACATTTGCTGTTGTGACATATTTGATGATCTCTTCATCGCCGCCAAGCTTATATGCACCAAAGCTCTCACCCATGTCACTGTTTAAGTCGATACTGTACATGTTGCTACCTTCCTTCTTTCTTACTTGCTGAAAGTATAACATGTTAAATATAAATAATAAAATAGATTATTTTTCAGAATATATTAATATTTTCTATATTTCTTTTGCAATAAATTTCACTTTTCTTTGATCCGTTTTTTGAAAAGCTGTTGACAAAGATTTTTATATATGATTAAATAGTCATATGAACATTAATTCATATATTCATATAAAAAAAACAAACGAATCAGCAAGGAGAGTTCATATGGAAGAAAAATTGAAGAAAGATTCCTGCGGCTGTGGCTGTGGTCACGATCATGCGCATCACAGCCATGATGAGCACGAAGAACATCATGAGCATGTGCATCACCACCATGATGAGCACTGCGACTGTGGTTGCGAGGAGCACGACCATGAGCACCACGATGAACACTGTAACTGTGGTTGCGAGGAGCACGAGCACGAACACCTTGAACATGAACATGAGCATGTGCACCACGATGAACACTGTAACTGTCGGTGCGACGACATAAGGACGACGAACACCGTTGAACAGTTGAAACATGGACGCATGTGCACCACGATGAACACTGTAA
>ENA-OPZM01000455-OPZM01000455.1-human-gut-metagenome-genome-assembly--contig:-NODE-455-length-17671-cov-16.064067_pt1 | contig 17671 bp, 18 predicted proteins | sample MGYA00242478_ERZ504493 | MGnify/ENA primary metagenome ERZ504493 (study PRJEB26092, sample SAMD00036227) | human gut metagenome | host: Homo sapiens | study: EMG produced TPA metagenomics assembly of...
GGCAGGGAATCTTCAACGCGAAATCCTCATCCGTATCACGCGGCTGCGGATCGTATACGCCTTCCAACGTCGTCGATTCGAAGAAGGAAACACCGTTGAGATACACATCGCCAAGATGTTTGTCCGGGTCCTTGCCGAACTTGGGCATTTCCAGCCAGTCACCGAAAATCGGGGTCGCGAATGGATTGAAATCCCCGAACATCGTATTATCAAGCATCACCGTCCACACATGCGGATGATCGGCCAATTCCGTCCAGCCCCGCACGCATTCCGAGCCTTTGATAACCGGCCGTGCTTCGCCTTCGGCTCCGCAGTAGGTGATACGCTCATGTTCACTCAGACCACCACGTTTCGGATCGACTTGTTCGCGGTATGCGCCTTCATGCACGATTACCGTATCGCCCGGAGAGGCCATCTGCGCGGCCTTGGAAATCGTGGCGAACGGATGCTCCGCGTCGCCGCACGCAGCATCGCTGCCGGTTGGTTTGACATGGTATTCAAACTTCATTGCTGAATCTCCTTATCCAATATCGGATGTGGGAATACAAAGTCTTTCTCCCTTGGCGACATGCACGAACACACATCTTCATGTTTCGTAAATGCTTTAGCATTTCAGTCAAAGCATTGCTTGATTATATGACTTGACTTTCAAGAAAGTCAAGTCATTTAACTAAATACTTAAATTTTTTGTTACGAAAGTTCTATATGCAAATATTTACGAAACTTTCGAATAAATTTAAGTATTCCAAAAGCAGGAAATTACAGCTTCCGCCCAAACACGATTAACTGCAAAAACTATTTACGCTGTCCCCGGCAATAGCGTTATCATCGAGCTTCATTGGCTGACAAACTGACACTGTACTGGGGAGAGCTCTCTCACTGCGCCACTCGCACGCCCGGTTCCGTTACCGCCATAGCAATCGTACCGACGAGCCTTCACCCGATATATCGAGCCTCCCGGCTCCAAGATGTCAAAAGGCACGTCGCCTGTGCAGACCAATCCCCCTCCCGTATGGGTGAAGGAGATCTCAATGCCGTCATCCTTGTGAATCACCATGACAGGAAGCGGCCCCATCGGCTCGCGATCACGTCCATAAACCAACGACTCGGCAGCCGTTGCCAAGCGCTGCGCGACATGGCGCTTATCCAAAGGATGCAGGTCATTATCCTCTCCATATCCGATCGTCACCACCATCGCCGTGTTCCACAACGTCAAAGCGCGCCGTTGTTCATCACGCAGCCTTGGCCAATCGCAATCGGGTTCCAAAGTATAGTTCGGCAATTGGGCGAATATGAATGGTAGTTCCGGACGCTTGAGTAGCGCACGCCACTCCTGGATCAGCGACATCAACAGCTGCACATAGCCATAAGACGCATGGGCGTTGGACTCCCTCTGACTCCGCCATAATGAAGGACCTCCGAGCGAATCGGAGGTCCTTTTTGTTTTCAACGCTTTCGTTCGTCAAAAGGCCATCGTCAGCAAACCGTCAACGTGCCAATCGTTCCGCGGCGGAGGCGATCGCCGCATCACTGGCCGTAGCCGAGAATCGCAAGTATTCCGGCGCTCCGTAGAACTCGCCGGGGCTGGCGACGATGCCGATTTCGGCAAGCTGGCGCAGATCCTCCCAGCAGTCGCCGGACTTGGCTTTCACCCACACGTACAACGCGCCTTGCGGCATGTCGGTGCAGTATCCGTATGCGCGCAGAGCACTCACCAGCATGCCCAGACGCTCCTGGTAACGGGCATGCTGGGTCTTGACCGCGTCGAAGTCACGCAGCCCGGCGGCCATCGCAGCCTGCACCGGTCCGGGAATGATCTGCCCGATCTGTTTGCGGTATGCCGCCATCGGCCCGATCAGCGATCGATCGCCAGCGATAAGCGCCGTACGATACCCGGCCATGTTGCTTTGCTTGCTCAGCGAATACAGCACCAATACGCCTTCGGCGGACCCGCCACACACATCGGCGCGCAAGGCGCACGGCGTGGAGGCAAGTGTATCCGCATCCGCTTCCGCAACGTCGTCTTCCCATTGCATCAACGCATAGCATTCATCGGACAGCACCACGGCACCAATCGCGCGCGCGGCACGCACAATACCGGCCATCCGTTCCGCGGACAGCACCTCACCGGTCGGATTGCACGGCGAATTGACCCAAACGGCCTTGACGCCCGGCACATCCTTCCAGGAATCCGCATCCGCCACGTCGTCGACCTTCAGCATTTGCGCGCCGGCCAACTGCGTGCCGATCTCGTACGTCGGATACGACACCTTCGGCTGCACGACGACATCGCCCTCGCCGAAATGCAGCAGCGACGCCATCAACGCGACGCCTTCCTTGGAACCGACCGTCGGCACCACATCGGCGCCAATCGCACGCAAATCGACATTGCGGGCGGCCGCGAACCACTCGTGAATGGCGTCACGCAAATCGGCGGTGCCGGCCGTGACGGGATAACCGTACGCGTTCGGATCGTTCGACGAGATGGCGAGCGCCTTGCGCACCGAATCGGGCACGGGGTCGACGGGAGATCCGACGGACAGGTCGATCATGCCGCCGAACGCGGCCTTCGCCGTGCGCTTGTAGGATGCGATGCGCGACCAATCGTACGGTGACGAGAACTCATGAAAGCCCATCCGTAAGTCTCCTTTTCCAACGGGAATCTCAAACCATGCTCCAGCATACGGCAATCGGCCCGACGGCATGGTCGTCCGTCCATACGAAAAACCGTTCGCCTTCGGCGCATGGAAACGTCGAAGTCGAACCGGTCCAGAAAACGAATCGGCCGTCCAAATCCGCTCGACGAGCAAAATGGACGGCACGACGGTTCAACAAGCCATGGTCACTGGTTCTGCGGAGGAAGCGCGGCGACCTGCTCCGGGTCCTTGCCGATCGGGCCAGCGGCGGAAGCGCCGCCCAGATCGCCGACTTCGGCGAAGAAGCTGACGGCGGCGTCCTTGTACCAAGCCCACTCGTCCGGCAGGTCATCCTCGTAGAAGATGGCTTCGGTCGGGCACACCGGCTCGCATGCGCCGCAATCGACGCATTCGTTCGGATTGATGTACAGGGAACGGGAGCCTTCGTAGATGCAATCGACCGGGCACTCGTCACACAGGCCTTGTCTTTGACGTCCACACACGGCTGGGCAACAACGTACGGCATGCTTACCTCCTCAACAACAACGTGTACTGTTCCAGATTACTCTTGCGCGGCAACTTCGAGTTCGCCGGCACCGAGACGGGCATGACGGTAGCCGTAGCCGAAGTAGATGGCGAAGCGACGATGAGCCAGACCACGAAACGGATCCAAGTGAGCACGCTCAGGTTGACCATCAGCCACAGGTTGGCGATCGCGATCAGGATCGGCACCCACGGGTTGCCTGGGATCTTGAAGGAGCGTTCCAGGTCGGGGCGCTTCTTGCGCATGATCGGAATGGAAATCGCCACCAGCGTGAACGCCGAAAGCGTGCCGATGTTCACCATGTCGGACAGGATGCCGACGTTGCAGCAGGCCGCGATCAGCGCCATGACCACGCCGACGATGATCTGCAGGCGCACCGGAGTGCCATGCTTGCCGGTATGGCTCAGACCGCGAGGCAGCAGACCGTCACGGCTCATGGCGAACACCACTCGCGTCAGACCCAGCAGCAGCACCATGACCACGGTGGCCATGCCGATGACGATGCCGAGGCTGATGATCTTCGCGGCCCAGTCGGCGCCGACCATCTTGAACGCGACGGCCAGTGACGGATCGGACTGTTTGGCAAGGTCCTTATAGGAGACCATGCCCGTGGTGACGATGGCCACGAGGGTGTACAGCACGATGATCAGCCGAGGCCCACGCCGATGCCCAGCGGCACGTTCTTCTTGGGGTTGATGGTCTCTTCGGAAGCGGTGGCCACGACGTCGAAGCCGAGGAAAGCGAAGAACACGAGTGCCGCGCCGGAGATGATGCCGGTCACGCCATAAATGCTGGGGGCCATGCCGGTGGCCCACTGCCACAGCGGCTGTTCCATGACCGCGGAGACGCCGGAGCCGTCGGTGGATGCTGCGGGTTCGCTCGGCGGAATGAACGGGGTGAAGTTTTCGGCCTTGATGTAGAAGAAGCCGACGACCACGATGAACACGACGATGGCGATCTTCAAAATGGTGAGCGCGCCGTCCACGCGGGCGCCGATCTTGGTACCCATCACCAGCAGCGCGGTGAAGAAGGCGACGATGATGACCGGAGCCAGGTCGAAGTTGAACGAGCCGATGGCGATGTTGGTGTTGATGTTCCAGCCGATCAGCTCGAAGAACTGGTTGAGGTACACGCCCCAGTATTTGGAGACGACCGAACCGGCCATGAGCATTTCGAGGATCAGATCCCAGCCAATCACCCATGCCACGATCTCGCCGACGGTGGTGTAGGTGAAGGTGTAGGCGGAACCCGCCACTGGAATCATGGAGGCGAATTCGGCGTAGCACATCACGGCGGCGCCGCACACGACGCCTGCGATTAGGAAGCTCAGCACCACCGCCGGACCGGCATGGAAGGCAGCCGCCTGCGCGCCGATGGAGAAGATGCCTGCGCCCACGGCAACGGCCACACCCATGATGGCAAGATCCCACCAGGTCAGATCGCGTTTGAGCGCATGGCCGGACTCACCTGTTTCAGCCAGCGTCTGTTCGACGGATTTCTTGCGAAATACGTTCATGTCTCGTCCTTCTCTTCTTTCCGCCCGCGCGGTTTCACGCTCCACCTTCTAGAGCACAAGGCGCAAGTATAAGTCGTTTTCGTCACATTGACGGCGTGCGTGACGCTATTCAAGATTCATGCCGATGACGACCGGCTCGGGCACCAGTCGGATGCCGAACGCGGCCTCAACGCCGTCCTGCACGGTTTTGGCGAGGCGGGCGATATCTTCGGCTGATGCTCCCCCACGATTGGTCAACGCCAACGTATGCAGCGTGGACAGGCCAGCCGGAGCGTTTTCGTTGATTTTGAACCCCTTATGGAAGCCGGCATGGTCGATGAGCCAGGCCGCGGAAGTCTTGACGCCCTGCCCGCCGCCCGGCAATGCCGCGTCGAAGCGCGGCGCGTCTTCGGGAAGCGTCTCGGCCTGCTGTGGCGTGAGAATCGGTTCATGAAGAAGCTGCCGCAGCTATGGCGGTTGAAGTCCGGACCGTCATCGCCGTTCTGCTTGGATTGCGATTCAAGAGCGACATCGACCAGATTCGTCTTCTTGGTGCCCTGCATGGCCGGCGACGCATAGCGATGCGCGTCTTCCAGCATGCCTTTAGCCGCACGCACCTTCAGCACCGCGTTGCGGATGTCCGCGGTGTTCATGCGATCGCCCACGGCGACGTCCAACGCCTTGGCGAGCTGACCATAACCGACCACGCCCGTATCGCTGTGCCGCAACGCGAACGTGACGGATAGCACCACGTATCGCGGCGTCGGGAAAAATTCCGCGGCCGGAGTCGCCGGAGCGCTGTACATGCTGGCTTTCAGCGCGCTCATGCGGTAGCCGAAGGCGAGCTGATCGTTGCGCAACGCCTTTACCGCACGTTCCTTGCGGTCCCAAACCTCGACGCTGTCGACGCTGGTGGCGACCTCCTGACCGTACGCGCCGATGTTCTGCACGACCGACGCGCCGACGGTGCCGGGGATGCCGGACAAGCCTTCGACGCCTTCCAGTCCAAGTCGGACGCAGTAATCGACGAAATCATCCCAGTTGCAGCCGGCTTCGGCGTTCACGTGGACGACACGCCCATCATCCTCGACCGGAGCCGCCTCATCCAACACGCTGATGGAACGTCTCGCATCGCGGACCACCACGCCTTCGAACGGCATGTCGGATACGAGCATGTTGGATCCGCCGCCGATCACGCACAATGGCAGTCCTTGGGAATCGGCTTCCTCAACGGCCTCGATGACGCCGACGCGCGTGGTCGGTTCCAGGAAAGTGGCGATAGGACCGCCCACGCCGATGGTGGTGAGATCTGCAAAACTAGTCATAACGCTCCAGAGTAACAAAAAACCCGACCAAATTGGTCGGGTTTCGAAAGCTTGATTCCGCTCAGCGGGTCTCGCGATGCACGGTCTGCTTGCCGCAGCGGGAGCAGAACTTCTTGAGCTCAAGACGATCCGGCGTGTTACGGCGGTTCTTCGTCGTGATGTAGTTACGCTCCTTGCACTCGGTGCATGCCAGCGTGATGCCCGGACGAATGTCGGCGCTCTTGCTTGCCATTTAGTTCACCTCTTGTGGTTCGTTGCTATACCGACATTCCGTCGGCCTTTGTAGCGAGAAAGAGACTCGAACTCTGACCTTACGATTATGAGTCGTACGCTCTAGCCAGCTGAGCTATCCCGCCATGAGAGCCTCGAGTGAGAATCGGACTCACGACCTCTTCCTTACCAAGGAAGTGCTCTACCACTGAGCTATCGAGGCGTGGCGGATAGTGGATTCGAACCACTGAAGCACGAGGCGACTGATTTACAGTCAGTTCCCTTTGACCGCTTGGGAAATCCGCCGTGCTGCCTGTTTGGTTGAACCCCAACCGGCAACCCGTTTAGTATGCCACAGATCATGCGATTAACGCAAATACGGCGTGTCGCGGAAGCCAAAAAGTCTCAAAATCGTTGAAATTCCAACGATTTCTCACTATCAGCCACATGTCGGTGTCAATCAGAGCAAATCCTCCCGAAAAAAATTCCAAAAAGAAAAAACACGAGTATTTCTTCCGAACCTTCCCTGCAGACCATCTGAACAGCGACGCCAACACCAGCACGCCAACGCCAATGAACACAGCATACATCGGCCGCGCACGGCCTATTGCAGGAACCCCAAGTGCTTGAAATCAACAAGACCCCGCCAACGCAACGATTGTTCACCAATCGTTCGCTGACGGGGTCTTCAAACAGCTACGCGCTACGCTCAGCCGAGAATGGCCAGAATATCGCGGGCGGAGACGATCAGGTAATCCTCACCCTGATAGTGCACCTCGGTGCCGCCATACTTGGAGTACAGCACCTTGTCGCCGACCTTGACGTCGACCGGAATGCGCTCGCCGGCGTCGTTGCGACGGCCCGGACCGACAGCCAGGACTTCACCCTGCTGCGGCTTCTCCTTGGCATTGTCCGGAATGAACAGACCGGATGCGGTCTGGGTTTCAGCTTCCGCCTGCTTGACGATGATCTTGTCTTCCAACGGTGTGAGTGAGATCGACACTGTGGACCTCCTCTTTCTAAGAGAAATCGTTACTTACCGCGCCGGGACCCGCTAGCAAGAGGCTGACGATCACTTACGGCGTCGTCCTTTCGCGCTGAAACATATCCTAGCGCGATTATTAGCACTCTGCCAACTCGAGTGCTAACGCTGAGAGCAAAATATACGAAAAAGCCTGAAACCATGCGGTTTCAGGCTGATGTTCTTTACGCTTGTTCGTATGTTTCGTGCGTTTCGTGCGTTCGCTTTCCCTCCGTCACGCCCCGCGACGGGCCATGATGGACGCCAAACCCACGCCCAGGGAATCGGAGGTGACGCTGGGAGCCTCAACGTCGGCGCTGACCTCGGAGTCGTGGAATCCCACGGTATCCACGTCCTGCAGATGCACACCAGCCTCCACACGGGCTGCGGCCTCGTCGGAATCCATGCTGCTGATCGCGTCGGTCGGCACAATCAACGGCTCGACATTGTCGGAAACCGTACTCGCAGTCGGAGGCACGGCCTTGGCGACCTGACGAGTGGACTTGATTTCCATGCTTTCCGGAGCGGCTGGCGCGATATCGTTACCGTTGCGTGGCGATCCCAACGAGAACGAAATCAGATCCTGCGACGCGCCGACCACGGCGGACGAATCCGCATCGCATGCATCCACACCCTCAGTTTTGGCGATTTCATCACGCTCATCGTGGATGGACAGACCGTTCTTCTTATCCGGCACGACTTGCGCATCCACAACGTTCGGTTCCGCAGCGGATTTCGCTTCGGTTTCCCCCTTGCGTTTGCTTACAACAACATCACGGTCGGCCTTGCCGCGATCGATCGCCTGACGGATCTCACCTTCCGGCATAACATCGGTCGGCACCTGAGATTCGGCGATCCTGCGAATTTCCGCAAGCTCCTGCTCCCGCAAACGAGCGCGCTCCGCCTGCTCTTCCTGGGCGCGCTTGCGCTCTGCCGCAGCACGCTTCCTCATCTTGGAACGATACTTGGCGACTTTCCGCTCCCACGCTGCGGCCTGCTTGGCGGCCCTCACCCCCAAAGCGAGCACTCCAGCAAGCAGCGACGCAGGAATCAAAGCAAACAACGGACTGAAATGCAACACAAACGCACACATCAACACGACGATTGTGATCACCAGCATCGAGACAACAATAATCCGCCTTCTGCGGATCGCGGCACGACGAAGGGCACGGACATGCGCGATCCTTTCGTCGGTCAGCTTGCCCTCATGCGTCTCGTTGGACTGCATTATTGCCCCTTTCGCCTTTGCGGCGGTCTCATCGGAGAATCGCGTTCCACTGTCGGCATCCACCAGATGCAGCGACGGCGAAAAGCGGTCCTCTCGGTGCTCGATTACCCGCTTCATGCCTTTGACCGTCCGTTTGGGCAGCCAAAAAACCATGAGAATAATCACAATCGCAAGCACCACAACCGTGCTTAACGATTCATAACCCATAACTCATAAGAATAGGTGACATTCCGACATTCTCCGGGGTGCACGCCCCCGCGTGTCGAACATGTGCGCGAAAGCGCGTGTCGAACCTCGCCAACGGCTCACTCGCCCATCAACCGTGCGGTAAAGCCATTCGGTGCGTACTCCGGCAGCAACGCATACGATTCATGGTCACGCCATTGCCCGTTCACGAACATGTACGCCTTGCGCATCCCCTCATAGGATGCCCCCACTTTGAGTGCCACCTTACGTGAACGTTCGTTTTCGGGAAGCAAGTCGATCTCCACACGATGCAATTGCGGCCCGGAAGGGTCGAACATCGCCCAATCAGCCAATAGCGTAACAGCCATCGGCGCATATCCACGCCCCGCACACCGCTCATCGACCAATAGCCAACCACGCCGGTACGCATGGCGCCATAGCAGATGGCCCCTAACGAAATCTGGCCGACGATACGCCCATGATGCTCGATGGCGAACACCACTCCGGTGCCGTTTCGCTCGTTGCATCGCATCGCACGCACCCACTCGTTGAACGACATCGACGCGCCATGCACCGGATCCCCGGATTCCCAAGGCTTCAACCAATCGTCGTTGCGCCAGCGGACTTCGTTCCATTCGTCGCAGTCGTCAGTAGTCAGCGGACGCAGGATTATGGGAACGTGAAGCCCATGTGCCTGAATGAACCGCGGAACATCAATGGCATTGGGATCCGAACGCATCATGCCCCGTAAAGATCGCAAAATCGTCACGCCCTCATTCTGCCATACGCATAACATTTCCGATTGCGCGCAACCATCCCGTGGTACAACATGCGGTATGACCACGAACATGCAAGCCGACGTCATGGAAAACAGCGTCTGTGACGAAGCCGCGAACCAACGTGAGCTGAAAAAGCAATGGCGCGCACACGCAATCGCACGAAGAAAACAGACCAGTAAGGAGGAACGACTGGAAGCCGGCCATAAGTTGGCCGAACAGGCGCGGAAGGCGAATCTCATTCATTCGTTCACCACGGTGGCCGCATTCGCGTCCATGGGCAGCGAAATGTCGATGATGCCGATGCTGCAGGCATTATTCGATTCGAATTGCCACGTGCTGGTGCCACGGCTCGGATCCGGCATGGATATTGGCTGGAGCGAACTTGGCGACATTCACGATCTGCAGGACCAGACCAACAGCGACGGTCCATCAATACGCACCGCCCGCAAGAGCCGGGCAATAGCGCAAACGGACCTGAAGCGCTGAAAAACGCCGGTCTGATCATTGTTCCCGCCCTTGCCGTCGACCAAGAGGGATTCCGTCTGGGACGTGGCGGAGGGTGGTATGACCGCGCGCTCGAGTATCGTGCGGCCGGTGCACGGGTGGTGGCGGTTTGCTGGCCGTGGGAGCCGACGGACAAGCCTGTTCCGCACGAAGACCACGATATTCCCGTCGATGGCGTGCTCACTCCGAACGGATTTACGGCCATACGCGAATAAGACGTCCGGAGATAAGACGTTCACGCAGCCGTCTCAGGGAACGTACTAGGATATGTCCCGTTAAGAAATTTGAGAACCTGGTTGAAGCGAGGATACTTTGCCTACTTACCATTACCGTTGCAAGAACTGCAACTACGATTTCACCGAACAGCAGTCATTCACCGACGATCCGATCACCGTTTGCCCGGAATGCGGCGAAGAGCAGGTCCGCAAGGTGTATTCCGCCCCGCCGATCGAATTCAAGGGATCTGGTTTCTATCGCACCGACAAGTCCAAGTGAGCGAAAACGAATACACGTAACCGAGCAGCCGAAGCAAGGAAACGAGCCAAATAACCAGGGTCAGCAAACCTTGGAAAACAAGGCGACACGCCGAATCCTGTGGATAACTCGCATCTTCCGACCACAACCCTCGATCCGGCTTGCGCAGCAACTATTCGTAAGGTCATCATGCATGAATGGTGACCTTTTTTCATGACCTTAGCCAACGTCTGCAAGGCACGGACGGCAAACACACGAACCGCGTTTCGTCTTCGGCGCCTCATCGACGACGACGAAACGCGCAATTGCATCGTCTACTTGCTTCGCTGTGCGCCGGACTTGCCATATTCGCGGCCCTGCAGTGCGTGCGATTGACGATTTCCACGCAATCCGTCGTCATTGCGGCGAAGTCCATCGCCAAAGGCGGCGTGATTTCCGCGGATTCGCTTGCTTTGCGAGATATTCCATACGATGAGGCCCTGCGCAGCGTTGCTCACGATATCGATGATGCCGTCGGGCTGATTGCCCAAGTGGATATTGCGGAAGGCAGCATCGTCACCTCAGCCATGGCTCGCGCTTCCCCCGTTGTTCCCAAAGGATATACGGCGGTCGAAGTTCGGTTGGCGAGTTCCGCCGACAGTCTGACGATTGGCGATACGGTGACGCTTTCCAGCGCCACGATGTTCAGCGAGGCCACGCCGGAAACGGTACCGGATATGGATGCGGTGTCGTTACGTGAGCTGTGCACGGGAGCGATATTGACCGCGAAACCTTCACGGAATGCGGACGGCGACACGCTTGCGGTGTTTGCCATGCCTCCTCATGAGGCGGCAACCGTATTGCAGGCCCAAGAATACAGCGCGATCATCGCCATCGTCGGTTCGTAACGGCATTCCCAAGCGAATCCGCAGCACCATCATGCGGAATATATGAAATTCGGGAGGTCTGAACGTATCAGAACCTCCCGTATAGCAGACGAACGTCAGCGCTCCCGCTCGGAGAACACGCCCCAATGCGGTGGCAGCTCGCCCAGAATACGCTTGTCGTCGTCAGCATTGCGCTGGCGTTCGGTAAGCACATCGGACGGTTCAAGCTTGACGCCATCGGCATCGAACAGTTCCGTACCCTGCCGAACCACACGCTTGTGTTTGCGCGCCGTACGGCGGGTGGCGGAGTATCCGGACACCACACGCACGGCAGGCTGGTCAGATTCCGCGGACTCTTGGATGGAGGGTTCGTCGACGCTCACTTGACCTCCTGATACAGGTCGCTCAAGCGTGCCACGATGCGATCCACTTCCTTGTCTGGATTCACGAACGCGCCAACGCTCCACACGGTCATAACGGACCAGCCAAGCGATTCGATGTTCTGCAAAAGCACGCGGTGGCGTTCCCTGGTGGACTGCAATCCCATGAACTGCGCATCGTCGGTAAGCACGGCCAATGCGAACGGCTTGTCGTTCAGGCCAACCACCAGCGGCAGCTTGGAACCATTGTCGAAACCGTAGTCGACGGCCACATTCAAACCGCGGGCACGAATACGGTCGGCAAGATCGTTGAGCAATACGTTCGAACCGTTCGTCTTGACGACTGGGCGCACCACGCTGTCATCGAGCTGTTCCGCCCAGCGAAGCACCGTTTTCAGCATCTTCGGACCAGCTTGGTGCAGGCGCTCGTCATCCATGTCAGCTGACGAGAATGCGGACACGATGTCAAGATGACGATCCGGCACGGCCAACGCATCCAGCAACATACCCCGTCCGCCTTCGGATTCCAACGCTCCAAACTGTTGCAGCAGCCTTCCATGAGAAGTCTTCGCGTAGCACATCGCAAGAATCGCATCGGTGGCATGCGCGCCGGCCACATCGGAAATGTCCACGATGCGCACATGACGCAAGAACATGCCCATGGCCTTGTTCTTATTGGCGATCGCCTTAAGCTCGGCTCCCAGTCGGGTGCGGAACGTATGGGTCAGCGTCACCACGGTAAGCATGTACGATGCAGGCACGATCGTGAAACCGGCGGCACGCTTGGTGATCAGCCTGACCACCTCGTCGATTTCCTGCTGGCTGCTTTCCACCAGTCCGGACGTGATGACCGGCACGCCATTGGCATCGGCCACAAAATGGTAGGCGACCTCGCCCTGCGCGCCTTCCCTGGCCACGTCGAAGGGCACGGAACCGTAGCCTTCCGATTCCAGGAACGCGTTGAGCTTCGGCGCACGGCGAACAGGACGATTGGCGATTTTCACGCTCGGCAGCAATGCGATGAGACGCTTCAGACCGTCGGAAGTGACGGTTTCGCGATGCGCGATCACCACCACCTGCTTGGCTCGGCTGATGATGCTGAGCAGTTCGATGGATTGAATATGCGCTGCGGCATCGATGATCACGACGTCGGCCAATGGCGCCGGATCGGTGATGGCCGCAAGCGTGGCAGGAGTCGCAACGAGAATAGGCTTCGCCGCGGCGAGAATCTGCGGATGCTCCTTATGCAGCAGTTCAGCGAAACATTACGGGCGCCGGCAAGCGTGGTATGCAGCAGATTGGCCTCCTGCGTGCGCGAGAACAGCATGTCGCACAGACGGCGCATGGATTCCTGCGCCACCATCGGACCGACCGAACGCACATGTTCCACATCGACCTGGGCGAACCGCTCCGCAGCGCCCTGCAATGCCGACCCATCCTGATTGGAAATGATCGCGGAGGATTTCACGATGTCTTCGAACGCCGTGGTCCACCATGCCAGCTGCAGTTCCCCTGCAACGGCATCGTTGGCAACGCCACGATTGTTCAGATCTTCGACCAGCTCGTCGAGGCCGACCGAATGGAATTCACGTTCCAGACGGGCGCGCTCAGGCAGAATATCAAGCGACTGCTTATCGTCATACAGGGCCTTCAAACGCTCTTCGACCTGATTGAAATCAACGGTTTCAAGATTGCCGCCCTGCGGGGTTGTGGCAAGCACCGCATTCAACGCGGTCATATCCCGATTGAGATTCTCCTGCGTTTCGATAATGTCATCCAGCTTGGCGGGCAATACCGGCCAGCCGCCATGAGGCACGAACATATGCCACTGATCGGCCTGCTTGGACACCACCAGCAACGCCTCATGCAGGTTCTCCACTTGGGCGCCGACGCGCAGCAAACCCTTGGCTTCCTTGATGTGGCGGCGACGCTCCCAGAAGCCCATGGACGTACCTTCGGCCTTGCGCTCGGCCTTCGGCTTGGTCGCCTCGATCATGGAGGCAATGTCACGTTCGAAAATCTCCGGCTGGAATACGTCAAGCACACGGCGCAGGTTCTTCAGCACCATGACCTGACGGCTCCACTCCTGCGCGGTCGTGGGAATCGGGAATCCGCAGGTCTGTACCGTACTGGCCACCTGCTCGCGGGTGGCGGGCAACACCTTGCGCAACAGCTCAACCACACGCTGGTATGCGCTCACCGCCTCCTCTTCGGAATACAGCGATGCCTTATACCATGCGGTGTCGTTCTCCGTAATGGTGTATTCGCCAAGCTCGCCCGCACGCTGCAGTTTCGCAGCCCAATCCTCGATCTTGTCCGCGATGGAATGCGCGGTCTGCTTGTTCAAACGCACATGCGTGGTCGGATGGGTGGGCAATGCCGCAATCTGCGCGAGATTCTGAATCGTCTGGTAGGCGGATACACCCCACTCCTGACTCACGCCGTGAAGATCGCCCAGATAACGGGTCAAACGCGAACGCACGCCAACCAGCTCATCGGCAATCTGATCAAAACGGGAGGAAGCAACCCCCGATTGGAAGCCGACGGCTGCAATCAGCTGACGGTCAATCGCAGCGTTGGCACCATCATCGGCGATATCCAGCAGCTGTCCGCTCATTTCGTTTGCGGCAACGGCCTGTACAAAACGACGCTTCTGATCGGTCACACACGGCACATAGAGCACAGACCGTCCGTTCATCACGCAACGCGACGCAATCGCCGCGGCCTGCTCGGCGGTATTGTTGGCGATCGCACTATCCACAAACAGCGAATGGCCCGCGGAAGCAAGCTGCGAGGCGTATCGGACGGTATTGTCCGCATCGCCGACCTCATACTCGCCATGAGGATCGGCATCAAACGGACTGTACTCCGGAATTTCGGCACCTTCCAACGCTTCGGCGGCGGACTTGTCTCCCGCCAAAGCGTCCAAGGCGGTATTGCCGGTCGGACCTTGCGCCAACTGGTCGATGATCTTCCGGCTTTCCACCAGCATCTGCGATGCCGGATCCATAAAGCATCCGAGAATAATGTGCCGTTCGATCTCAAAATCAGGGAACGCGTTGGCCGCAAGGCGTGTGATGGCAGCGAACACCGCGGATGTTTCCGGCGTGCCGCTTTCGTAATTCGAACCGTCGAACAGCTTGGACTCGTCCAATACGACGTTGTTCTCGCGCAGCACGGCGGCGAAAGCCGCATTCAAGCGTACGCGCCCTGTGAACGCGATCACCGTACCGTTTTCAATATTGCGTCCTTCTTTGCGCACCTCGACCGGATACATGAGTACCGGCATCTGGTTGCCTTTCCAGATGGCCACGCCAACCACCAAAGACAGTTCGCCCACGCCGCTGACACGGCTTTTCGCCTCACGATCGTCGAGCACACGCTCCACACGACGCCCGGCGGCACGCAACATGCCGTTGTCGCGGAACAAGGAATCAAGTTGCACATGCCCGCTGGCGAACAGCTGCGCGATGCCGGACGGATGCGCATGCGTCATGTCAAGCTGGGCGCTCAGCTGCGTCACGTCCTCAAGCGGCGACGGCGATAGACCAAGACGGTACTTCTCACGCCACCCCCGAATACGATCCAGCGCGGTGACGGTCTCGTTGCTTTCGCTCATGTATTGACTCACTTCCCTACCGCTTTGCGGTATTCCGCATACCCCGGATTATGTGACAGGGCCGCGTCGATGTCTGCATTGCCCAAAGCTCCCAGCCATGCGTACAAATCGTCGTACAGCGACGGGTTCATGGCAAGGAACGGCAGCAGCTCCGGATGACGTGCCATCTCGAACTGCACGGTGAAATCGTCGGTGCGTTTGGCATCATCCGACGTCAGTCCGTCGACTTCAATGGTCTGTTCCTGCTTGGCAAGCTCTCCCTTGGCGACTCGATCGAACACCGATCCGGGTTCAAAAGCCGGTTTGAATACGCTGGTTTCGTCCGGTGTCGGCTCGCTCACAATCTGTGGCTGCTCCGTGTTATGCGGCCTGAAACGCTCGTCGTCGTCCCGTTGCGCCGCTTCTTCCGGTTGAATCGGATTGGTACCGGATTGTTCTGCAATTTCATTGCGCTGCTCGTGCGTTTTTTCCGCTTGTTGTTCAGGCATGTCGCTGCTATCCGGCAATGCACGATAATCGGCTTGCTTGGTCTTGCGCTGAATAGTTTGCTCACGGGAATCGTGTCGTGTTCGACGTCGTTGCCTGCGATGACTTGCGTCCGCGATTGGGATTCGGGCAGCATAACCGGCTTTTCCTTTTCGGCGGCGTTCTTCTTGGCCCCTTCTTCCGCCGCCTGCTGTTCCGCCACGGCATCTGCCTCGGCTGCGGCGTCGGCGAAGAGGTCACGTGGCGCGTTATCCACGACGTCGTTATGCTGCACCAGCGAAACGGACGGAAGATCCCCATAATCCGGCTCGTTGGATCGAACTGGCGCGAAAGACTGACGTTCGGAGCGTTGCATGAGATTCACACGATTGGCGACGTTGCGCGCGTTGAACAATGCGGTCGGCTCTCCGGCACGCAGATTGAGAATGTCGTCGACCGACATATCGGCGGCGTCGGGCTCCTGCGACGCCTCATCGGACACTGCATAGGAGAACAGATTAGATACCGGAGCTGACGCGGTACTCTCGGATTCGGGCATGGCGCTCACGCTGTCACGTTCAAAAGTGACGCGTACGTCGCCGAATTGCAAGGTCATTGGCGTGGATGGCAGTTTGAAATCCTCATCCGCGGGCAGACGCATCAATTGGCCGTTGTCGGCCACTACAAACGAACCATTGGTCGACTTGAGATCACGTACGGAAGCGTTGCCCTGCGCGTCGACTGAAACAATGGCATGCCGTTTCGACATGGATTTGTTCGTATCCATAATGTCAAGGCGCGCGAATCCGTCATCCGCCAGAGGACGTAACGGCTTGCGGCCGATTTCCACGCTTTCGCCGCTGCCCAGCTTCTTCAGTTCGGTTCCATCAACCTTGACGGTCCACTGCTGTGCCGTTCGTTGATCTTCGCTCACCGTTGTCGGCCTTCCTTTCACACATACCACTACTTGTCATTGTGTCATGCCTTGCCACGTATTTCAGGATTATGACGCGATTAATTGACAACTTTCGCCTAATTCCCCCATTGTATGGCACGATATGGAAGCATTCATGCCTAAATCGGATTTTATTGGATCGTCAGCGAAAGAAAATCCCGTAATATGCGGAAAACCCCGCCGCCTTGTGGCGAACGGGGTTTCCACTCAAGATTGTGATATGCGGCTTCAAGCCGCGCGAATCACTTGAGCTCGACGGTAGCGCCGGCTTCTTCGAGCTGGGACTTAGCCTTCTCAGCGTCTTCCTTCTTGGCCTTCTCCAGGACAGCCTTCGGAGCGCCGTCGACCAGAGCCTTGGCCTCAGCCAGACCCAGGGAGGTGATAGCGCGGACGGCCTTGATGACCTGGATCTTCTTGTCGCCAACGGCGGAGAGGATGACGTCGAACTCGTCCTTCTCTTCCTCAGCCGGAGCAGCAGCGCCCGGAGCGGCAACGGCGACAGCAGCCGGAGCGGCAGCCTCGACGTCGAACTTCTCTTCGAAAGCCTTGACGAACTCGGAGAGCTCAACCAGGGTCATCTCACCGAAAGCTTCGAGCAGCTCATCGTTGGTGTACTTAGCCATAATGGCTTCCTTTCATTCTTGGCGACGGTTTGATTGAAGAGGTGACCGTCACCTAAAACAATTATTTTTCTTTTATGGTCACTATCATTCACGCGGCTAACCGCAATGAAATCAGGCAGCCTTTTCCTGCTTCTCGCGGAGCGCATCGATCGTACGCACGGCCTTGGTCGGCAGAGCGTTGAACAGGTACGCGCTTGGACATCGTAGCCTTGATGTCGCCGGCGAACTCGGCGAGCAGCTGCGGGCGAGACTTGAGGTCTGCCAGCTTCTTGCGCCTTCAGCATCGTAGACGGTGCCATCAGCGAAGCCGCCTTGATGATCAGTGCCTTGTTGGTCTTGGCGAAGTCACGCAGGGTCTTCG
>ENA-OPZM01000456-OPZM01000456.1-human-gut-metagenome-genome-assembly--contig:-NODE-456-length-17664-cov-2.604208_pt1 | contig 17664 bp, 20 predicted proteins | sample MGYA00242478_ERZ504493 | MGnify/ENA primary metagenome ERZ504493 (study PRJEB26092, sample SAMD00036227) | human gut metagenome | host: Homo sapiens | study: EMG produced TPA metagenomics assembly of...
CAGAAAAATTGGACTGTCCGCAGATGAGGTTTCGCGGAATGACTATGGAAGAAACTGTAAAACAGGCTGTTTTTTGAAAATATATTTGGAGAATTTTTACAGGGAAGTAGATTTTGCAGAGAAAATACAAATAAAAAAATGCTCATTGCAGAGGAACAGAAAGAAAATATTTGCTTCCGAGTTTCTTGAATCTCAGAAATATCCTGAATTACTGATGAATGCAGTAAAAAAGCAGATTTCATTGTATGGCTTTTAAAGTTCTTGGAATTTTGAATAGCCCATATATGCAGACATATGATAAAATAGAAATGTTAAGAAGCTGTATGGCTATTAGTAATAGTGCGGAAAAATCCAGGGAATGGAAGAATGCATATCAAAATCTGATATGGGTTATGATCAAAAAACTGGAAATGGATGATTCACAGGGGAACAATCTGGAAGTTGTCAGTGAATTACAGAAATTTGTGGAATACCAACAGGGAGATTTTGAAAAAGAACAAAAGGGAAAATCCAGAGAAGAAACAGCAGAAATTTTCTTGATGAATGAACTCATAAGAATGTTGGCATGTATTTCTATTGTAACAGTAAAGAAGATTCAGGGACAGGAATGTGCAGAATTGGCTGAGAAGAGTTGGTTTATGGCAGAAAGTATTGAATATATGTGGAATGCAGAAATTTTAAACCAACAAGTGAGAGAAAATGTGCAAAAAACATTCATCAGAATCTGCGTAGGATGCGGATCTATGTATCTGCAAAATGTTCAGGAAGAGAATGTAAACCCTGAACAGATAATAGAAACAGCAGAAAAAGTGCTGTTGTTATTGAATAATCATAGAGATTTGATATTGCAGGAAGAAATGCCAGTTTATCAGATACCGATTTATCAGATGCTTCAGGTGGCAAATATAAGACTAAACCATGATGAAAATGCATTATATTATGCAAGAAAAGGTGTTGAATTGTGCGATGGGATTAACGCTGATAATAATGCACAGTTAAACGGAATGATCAGAGATTCAAAGCGAATGTTCCAGGAATACATAAATCAGAATGCACAGAAAGTACCTGAGAAGGCAAAAAAGAAAGGATTTTTTCAAGATTGTTTTCAAGGTAGCCTGCAAAAAGAAAATCCAACAAAAAGAAAATCCCCAGACATGATGTCATAAAATAACATCATGTCTGGGGATTTTGAATTTGAAAAGTAAGCGCTTATTTTCAGGTGTCTTTGAAAATATTTATTATTAAAAAATCTGTTGTAGTCTGATAAACATAGATTACAACGTTCCGCCATATTCCAGAATCATATTTCTGATAATTTCCAGAGTTTCCTGTTCTGACCATGCCATATTACCCTTATCAAGGAACTGACAGAATTCATAAAGTTTTTGGGAAAACCCGGATTCTTTTAAGACATAGTATTGCAGACCACGGCTGGTGTTATTCCAGAAAGCAATGCCATTATTGACATTAGAACTGGATACAATGGAAATATGTCTGGGCAGATGGATGAAATTTTCCTTTACACAGATACAGGAGTGTGGTGTGTTAAGCATGTATTGATAATAACTTTTTAGAAGCCACAGACGTAAAGACGGATCAAATGGTTTGTAAAGCATGTCAGGATAACCAGCTATACGTCCTTCTTCCATGAATTGCCTTAGACCTGAAATACAGAAAATATGTACCATGTTTTCGTTTTCCATATGTCGGGTACGTTGAGAAAGAGAAACAAGTAATGTTTCCTTTTCGACTGTATCCAGTATGATCTGCTGTTCAAGTATATTTGCTGGAATCAGATGGAGAAGGCATGGAGAATATTCAATGTAATAGTTGTGTGTTACATAACCTTCGCTCATCATAGTGTTTACATCTTTTACATAAGAATCCAGATCAGAACGAAACAGCATTTTTCTGGCCAGCATTTTTTCGCGGATAAATTCATGTTTCAACAATTGTAGTTGCTGCGTATCTCTGATGATGATTCCTTTTGATGTCTGGAAATTTATTCCAAGGGCAATATTATCTGTGATCAGCCAGTTTGGAAGCAGACCGGATTTTTTTTCTTCGGATACAGAGGGGGTAATATAATAATAAAAAGGTTCATAGCCTTCACAAAACATAGCTGGTTTTAAGATGGATATTTTTTCAGGTTATCTAATGTATTGTCGGCATTCTGATTCTGTAGCAAAGGAAAAGATGTTCCAGCCTCTGATATGGTGCTTCATGTATGATCTGAATGAGATAATGTAAATGTTCTGAAGAAATTTCTGAAGTCCATAAATAAATTTCTGAATCTGATGTACTTATCATTATTTTTCGAATCCAGGAGTAAATGGCAAACTCGTTATCCAAGATAGAGATTGTATTTGGGGTGTCTGATATGCTGACAGAGGCAGAAACTGTCGGAAATTCAATTACATCCTGCTGGATGATATGGATAAGTTCTTCCATACATTGCCACTGGCTTGTTCCCATTTTTTCCTGTCGGTAGAGAAGCAGAAGATCAGATTTTGTGCCGGCGGTACATTCCATTGCGTCAAGAAGCCGTACCAGACGGTCTTCTTCTTTGGGAATGCGTTTTCCTTTATTCATTTTGGAGATATAGTCTAATTGCAGACCACTGGCTTCGGCAAGATAACATAATGTTTTGCCTGTATTTTGTATTTCTTTTTCAAGTCTTTGTGAAAAATCACTCATAGTAATAACAAAATCCTTCCTTAAAATGTAATATATATAAGTATAAGCGAGAAGGATGGAAAATGCAAAGCTTTTATAGAAATTTTGTCTAATATCAGTGCCTAAAACAGTAATAAGCGTTATCTGTGTTATTATCATAACTGCGAAATAAAAAAATATTGTAAGAAGGAGTAAAATGCTATGTTTTTGGTTGCTGTATTGGTGTTATTGTTCTTAATGTATCGTTTTTATACATTTCGAGCAGAAATGGTTTTTATAATGACATTGCTTACACCTGCGATGTTACTGATAGGAGCATATCATCTGACAGGAGAATATCGTGAAGCAGGAATATTTCTTTTGATAGTTGGAATCTTTTTGCTGGCGGTGGTTATGTTTATGTATCGAATTACAGCGAGAGGTGTCGAAAAGAAATTCAGATCTGCTTATTATAAGAATCTGTTTATTTATGGTGCACTCAGATTTCTTCAGACATTTTGCAGAATGACGATTGTTTTTTCATTTGTAGCCGCTATGCTTGGCGGTGTATCACTTGATTATAAGGAACGGCTGGATATAGCAGGAAGAAAAATTTATGTGGATGATAATCTGCGCGATGCAGAAGGAAATCAATATACAGAAGTAGAAAGATAAAAGAAAATAAAGATTATTTTAAAGAATTATTATAAAAACAGCTGCGATACTGTCTGAAAAGTATGCTCAGGGATAAAACTGTGAGCAGTACGTCAGATGACAGGTAGTGCAGCTGTTTTCTGTTATGGAAACAGAATTTTTATAGAAGGTAATGGATAAAACGAAGATTATGACAGTGTCATATCTCCATCTTTCACCCACCCAAGCTTACGGATAAACATATTGATGAGCGGACACAGAATTGCAGGGAGGATGAAGGAGATCATCAGGAGACCTGCCCAGTCCCAGCCTGTAACTGAGGTTTTAAGTCCATCTGCAATATCATTCATCCAGCCGGTATATACACCAATCTGTCCTACGAATCCGCAGGTACCCATACCGGAAGAAACAGGGGTTCCGTTCATTTGAAGTTTGAACAGACAGGTTGCAAGAGGTCCGGTGATGGCAGAAGTAAGGATCGGTGCAATCCAGATGCGTGGATTTTTTACGATATTTCCCATCTGGAGCATGGATGTTCCGATTCCCTGAGAAACAAGTCCGCCCCATTTGTTCTCACGGAAGGACATTACTGCAAAACCTACCATCTGTGCACAGCAGCCTGCTACAGCAGCTCCTCCGGCAAGCCCGGTAAGGCCAAGCGCAGCACAGATGGCGGCAGATGAGATAGGAAGTGTCAGTGCAATACCCACGAATACAGAAACAAGGATTCCCATCAGGAACGGCTGCAGGTTGGTTGCCCACATAATAATATTTCCTACTTTCATCGCTGCACTTCCAAGTGCCGGAGCCCACCACGCGGACAGGGCAACACCTACACCGATCGTGACAAGTGGAGTGACCAGAATATCAATTTTGGTTTCCTTAGATACTGCTTTTCCGATTTCGGAAGCGAAGATGGCAACAAATAATACAGCCAGTGGTCCGCCTGCACCGCCTAATGCGTTAGATGCAAAGCCAACAGTGATCAGTGAAAACAACACCAACGGTGGACAATGCAGCGCATAGCCGATGGCAACAGCCATGGCAGGACCGCTCATTGCAGATGCCAGAGAGCCTACGGTATACTGTGTGTCGTTTACAGTTGCCACAGCAGTGGTCAGAAATGAAATATGAAACTGTGTTCCAAGTGTGTTGATGATCGTGCCAATCAGCAGGGAGCAGAAAAGACCCTGCGCCATGGCACCAAGGGCATCGATTCCATAACGTTTTATGGAGATTTCGATGTCTTTGCGTCTGAGAAATGCTTTTAACTTTTCCATAGATTATATTTTCTCCTGTTTTTATTATGTATAGAAGGGTGTATATACACCTATATACGCTTTTCTCATTATAGTCACATTCATGGAGTAAATCAAGTAGTTTTGTAACTGTTCACACACCACGATCCTGCGAGGTGTTTTGGCATGAATATGCCAAAATCACAATAAAATAGTGGAAAACAATTTACAGAAAGAATATTGTAAAGTATTTTACTGTCTGATATGATAGAAAGAGTTAATTTTACGGAGGAAAAAGAGATGAGTGAATGGATCAGAAAAATAAACTGGAAGTATGTGGTCGTAATGTTGATTGGAAATATAATCCTTGGTTTGGGAATTGCGATATTTAAACTTTCCGGACTTGGAAATGACCCTTTCAGCGGAATGGTAATGGCACTGGCAGAATGTGTGGGAATTGAATATGCCCGTTTTTTAATTCTTCTGAATCTGGGATTTTTTGTAATAGAAATTATCTGGGGAAGAAAGCTTATCGGATTGGGAACGATCATAAATGCGTTATTTCTTGGATATTTTGTTACATTTTTCTATAACTTGATCACATCTGTGATCGATGCACCGGATCAGATGGCAATGCAGGTGGTTACCGTATTTATTGGAGTTATCATAACAAGCCTTGGAATTTCCATGTACCAGCTTCCGAAACAGGGAGTTGCACCATATGACAGTATTTCTCTGATCATGACAGAGAAATGGCCGAAAATTCCGTATTTCTGGTGCAGAGTATCTAATGATGCGATCAGTGCACTGGTGTGTTGGCTTGCAGGGGGAATCGTCGGACTGGGAACACTGGTCAGTGCATTTGGATTCGGACCTTTTGTTCAGTTTTTCGATACACATTTTACATCAAAAGTGCTGGCAAAGCTGGAAAAATAATAAAAAACTGTCCTGTATATGCACATTATACGTAGAAAATAGATGCACTACAGAGACAGTTTTTTATTTGTCAGCCTGTTAACTGCATATATGGCATGCTTCACATGCAGATGGCGTAGTAGCGCATCCTCCCATAGCAGTTTCACGCAGTTCTGCAGGAAGCTTTTTACCCACGGTAAACATCGTCTGGATCATTTCGTCCAGAGGAATCAACTGCGGGATTCCTGCGAGAGCCATTTCTGCGGCAATTATAGCGTTTGCCACACCTGCAGCATTTCTGTTCTGACATGGATATTCTACCAGACCGCCGACCGGATCGCATACCAGACCAAGCATGTTCATAAGAACAGTAGATGCAGCAAAAGTACATTCTTTCGGTGAACCTCCCATCAGCTCTACAGCAGCAGATGCAGCCATTGCAGATGCAACCCCTACCTCGGCCTGGCATCCGCTACCGCACCTGCAACAGTTGCATTTCGCATTGCCAGATAACCAATGGCACTTGCGTTAAATAATGCCCGTATAATCTCTTCATCAGAGAATTGATAATGTTCCTGCATTGCCAGCATCAGCCCGGTACGATTCCGGCGGAACCGGCAGTAGGAGAGGCCACGATCAGCCCCATGGAGGCATTCGTTTCCAGTGTAGCCATAGCATAAGTAATTGCCTTCTGAAGCAGATTTCCGCAGAGACCTTTTTTTCTCCTGAGCGTGGAGACTCAGCTTTCTGCTTCGCCGCCGATCAGACCACCCATAGATTTTACCGGCTGTCTGATTGGTGAGAAAGCAGCATCTTTCATAATTCCCAGTACTCGTGTCATTTTTTTATTTACAATCTCAGAGGCTGTTTCGCCAAGCTCAATTTCACGGATACGCATAATCTCTGAGATAGGAAGATTTTTTTCTTCACAGAGTGCTAAGAGTTCATTTGCATTTTTAAAATCCATGATAAAAATCCTCCTTTCTTTACATCTGTACGATCATAACTTCATGAATATTCGGGTTCTCGCGAATCGCAGGAACGATATTCTCAGGAAGTTTGCCGTCAGATTCTACGATTGTATAAGCAATCTCTCCCTTGCTTTCACGGAACAGACGCATAAATGCAATATTGATATTGCGGTCACTCAGGCATTTGGTAATATAGGCCACAACGCCGGGAGTGTCCTGATGAATCACGATCACTGCACTGTACTCGCCTGTAAAGTCTACCTGTACGTGATTGATATCTACAATACGGACCTTGCCTCCTCCAAGGGATTCGCCGCGTACGGTCATTTTCTGGCCTTTTTCATTTTCCATGCAGATATCTACGGTGTTCGGATGAATATCTGTTTCCAGCTCATTTGGAGTGAAAGAGAATTTCAGACCTTTTTCATGAGCAATATCAAAAGAATTTCGGATGCGCATATCATCAGTAGAGAATCCCATAATACCACCCAGCAGAGCTCGGTCAGTACCGTGACCATGGTAAGTTTTTGCAAAAGAGCCGTACAGGATGAAGTCGGCTCTCTTTAATGGGCCTTCGATCATTTTCTGGGCAAGATAGGAAATACGCGCCGCACCTGCGGTATGTGAACTTGAAGGACCGATCATGTTCGGCCCCATAACATCAAATACACTGATAAATGACATATTTTTTCTCCTGTGAATATCAATTATAGTCTTGCATGTTTATGGCAATAATCTTATTATTTGCAAATTTCTGATTATATTCTATCATTTAGGAATAAAAGAAGCAAACTTATCGTTAACATTAACAAAAATTAATGTAAAAAATGAGAAAACAGGGTTGCTTTTTCTCTACTGGGCGGTTACAATAACTGTGCAAATTGAAAATAATTTTAAAAATGCTGTTTCAAAATAGGGAACAGCATAAAATTTGCTGTTAGAAATCAGATTCCCGAAAACAGGGTCTGATATCCGAAATCGTAAATTTTAAAGAAAAGGCAGGTGGAACAGAATGGATAATTGCGATTCTCATGGGCGAAGTAGTAGCACAGGATCTGAAATAAAAAGAGTATATGAGTATAGCAGCCGTTTTTGTTCTGCTGTAGTCATATATTTCAGGATTTTCCATGTATGCATATAAAATAGAAGTTTTTTACTGTCTGTGATCTGACAGTTTCTGTATGTGGAAGATCGGATGTCTTTTTCATTTCTTATCCTGTATTTATGAAATTCCCCCGAATCATGCAATTACATATTGAGCAGTAATGATCCGGCGAAGATGCCGGACAGTTACGGACAGCGGATGAATAGCAGGTTATGGCATAATACCCTGCAGTTTATTGTGCTGGAAAAAGCATGGAAGAAATAGCAGTAAAATGTAATAAATAACAGACTGCTTTCTTTTGGTGTGCTTTTATGCAAAAAAACGGAGGATGAAAGAATGGAGAAAAGAGTACAGGATTATTCCAAAGAAATTCTGAAGATCATCCGCAGCAACACCTCTCCGGCCGTTATGGGAGAAAGGCTGCAGGATTATCATGAGAATGATCTGGCAGATGTAATGCCGAAACTGACTGTACAGGAGCGGTGCAAGCTGTACCGTATCCTGGATACAGATATGCTCTCTGATATTTTTGAATATACAGATGAGGAGAATGCAGCAGAGTATCTGAATGAAATGGATGTAAAAAAAGCAGCAGCCATTTTATCCAGAATGGAGACAGATGCTCTTGCAGATGTATTAAATAAAGTTGAAAAAACAAAGAAAAAAATACTGATCGATCTGCTTGAACCTGAGGTTCGACGTGATGTGGAGATGATCGCATCCTTTGATGAGGATGAGATCGGAAGTCGCATGACAACAAATTATATTGTGATCACAGATAAACTGACAGTTAAGCAGCAATGAGCAGTTTGATCGAACAGGCTGCAAAAAATGACAATATCTCCACTATTTTTGTAGTGACAGAGCAGCAGAAATTTTATGGGGCCATTAATCTGAAAGAACTGATCATTGCCAGACGGGATGATCTGCTTGAGAATCTGGTGGTGACTTCCTATCCATATGTATATGCGGAAGAGAATATTGATGACTGTATCGAAGAACTGAAAGATTATTCTGAGGATTCTATTCCGGTTCTTGACAACGATAATCAGCTTTTGGGTGTTATCACATCTGCCAGTATCATTGACCTGGTTGATGATGAGATGGGTGATGACTATGCGAAGCTGGCCGGTCTGACTGCAGAAGAGGATTTAAAGGAGCCACTGAAAGAAAGTATGAAGAAACGTCTGCCCTGGCTGATCATTCTTCTGGGACTTGGCATGGTAGTTTCCTCAGTGGTAGGAATTTTTGAGAAGGTGGTGACTGCACTTCCAATCATTATGTGCTTCCAGTCTTTGATCCTTGATATGGCAGGTAATGTGGGTACCCAGTCTCTGGCTGTGACGATTCGTGTGCTGATGGATGAATCTCTGACAGGTAAGCAGAAACTGGAACTTGTGTGGAAGGAAATGAGAATTGGTCTGTGTAATGGCGGACTTCTTGGAATTCTGTCTTTTGCGCTGATTGGATTGTATATTTATCTGTTTAAAGGAAAAACACTTTTGTTTTCCTATGCAGTATCCGGATGTATCGGTGTGGCACTGTTGCTGGCTATGTTGATCTCCAGTGCAGTAGGCACCTGTATTCCATTGTTCTTTAAGAAGATCAATATTGACCCGGCAGTAGCATCAGGTCCGCTGATCACAACAGTGAATGACCTTGTTGCAGTAATTACCTATTATGGCCTGAGCTGGCTGTTCTTATTAAAAATGCTGAATTTTGCAGGCTGAATTTCAGATAATAAAAACAGAAAGAGGGATAAAATCTTTATGGATTTAAAACAATTACAGTATTTCGTAGTATGTGCGCAGACAGGTTCATTCAGTGATGCTGCGAAAAATCTGTATTCTACACAGCCCAGCGTCAGCAAGGTGATCAAGGGACTGGAAGATACGCTGGGAATGCAGCTTTTTGAACGGCTTCCAAGAGGAATCAGACTGACAGTACAGGGGCACAAGATTTATGAATATGCGTCGAAAATTATAAATGAAGTAAATGTTCTGGAAAATATGGCTTCCAGCGGAATGACAAAATGGATCCGGATATCTTTAAATCCCAGTTCCTGGTTTGCCAATCAGTTTGTAGACTTTTATAATGAAACCTATGAAAAAAAGTACCATTTCCAGGTAACAACAGCAGGCGTACAAAGCGTAATGGAAAGAGTACGGGATTATATGGATGACATTGGTTTTGTATATATCCTCAGTCAGCAGAAGGAAAATTTCCTGTATGAACTGTCAAAAAACAAAATGTATTTCGAACCCATCTATGAAACAGATGTAATGCTGTATCCGGGACGGCTGACAGAACTTTACAATTCCGGCAAAGAGAGGGCAGAACTGGAAGACCTGGAAGGAATCCGTTTTATACAGAATTATCAGGATGAATTTTTTGACATCGGTGCTGTAAAAGAAGATGCATTCCAATGGAAGGATATTGACATTTCCGTGCTGACCAACAGTGATTATATTATGGAAAAAATGCTGAAGAACAGTAAGGTGGCAAATATAAGCGGAAGTTACCTGTCAGAAAACAAAGAAGGAACTACACCGGGAATCCCTCTGGATCTTGGAGACAGTAAGTGATCTTTGGCTTTATACTCCACAAAGGAGAAGAAATGGATGAGAGTGTGGCAGAGCTTGTGGAGTTTTTAAAGAGCAGACTGCCGAAGCATTAATAAAAATTGCAGTTGACTTTTTAACTTATTTTGCATATACTAATAGTAGCTAAGAAATGAAGTGAAATTTCCATGAAGCGAAACGAAAGCCCTCAGAGTTGCCGCTCTGAGGGCTTTCTTGCTCGTTACGGGGAGCTGTTCCGTTTAGACTGTTGCTGTCTAATGTCCGCTGTCCAGCCATTTGCATATGTAGTAGCTAACTACGCCTGCTATGACAGAGACAAGAAATGAAGTAAAAATTGCTTCCATGAAACTCACCTCCTTCCTGCTGGAGGTTCGACAGCTCTTGTAGTATAACATAGTTAGAACAAAATGGGATGGTTGTTTTAAATTATTGCTGATATTAAAAAAACCTATTCCAAAAATGACGATAGATATTCAAATTAAGAATAGCTTATAACCCCCAGGGTGGGTTGTGGGCTATTTTTGCTTTTGTTAAACTGAATGGTGGCTAATTAGGAGTACAATTTTGAAAAATTATAAAATGGAGATAATCAAATGAGAAAATATGCATTCAGACGACTGCTCCAGCTGATTCCCATTTTGTTTGCGATTACTTTTCTCTCCTATGGCATGATGCGGATTGCGGGAAGTGATGTAGTGACACAAAAAATGGAAAATACAGGACAGATTCTGTCAGAAGATAAGTTAAATGCAGCCAGAGAACAGCTGGGACTGGACAAACCATTTCTGACCCAGTATTTTGTGTGGCTTGGGAAACTGCTTCATGGAGATATGGGAAACAGCTATGTATCCAGTCTTCCGGTTTTTGATACGTTCATATCGAAGCTTCCGGCAACGCTGCTTCTTACAGTGACATCTATTTTGCTGACCATCATCATATCAATCCCTCTGGGGATTCTGTCAGCAGTGAAACAGAATACGATTACGGATTATCTGATCCGTTTATGCAGCTTTATAGGAAACAGTCTTCCTAATTTTTTTGTATCATTGCTGTTGATGTATTTTCTTGCAATCAGGTTGCGGATTTTTCCGGTTATATCCAAAGATGTAAGTTTAAAGAGTGTGGCAATGCCGGCAATCACTCTGGCAATTGCCATGTCGGCCAAGTATCTTCGCCAGGTCCGTGCAACTGTGCTGGATGAACTGAGTAAAGATTATGTGGCAGGAGCGAAAGCAAGAGGAGTAAAGTTTTCTGTCACTCTTTGGAAAAGTATTATGAAGGCTTCGCTGGTAACCATCATTACCTTGCTGATGCTGTCAGTGGGAAATCTGCTGGGAGGAACTGCAATCGTAGAATCAATCTTTATGTGGGATGGAGTTGGAAAGATGGCAGTAGATGCTATCTCCATGCGTGATTATCCTATTATTCAGGCATATGTTATGTGGATGGCGATCATCTATGTTGTAGTAAATCTGCTTACAGATCTGTCATACCGGTTCCTGGATCCGAGAATCCGTCTGGGAGGTGTGAAACAATGAGTGAAAAGCAGAATAAAAATGTGACAGTGCGTGTACAGAAGATTAAGAAAAACCATATAAAACAAAAGCTGGTCTTTTTTCTTATTCTGGCAATAGGGCTTGTGATACTTGCAGTTTTTTCAGAGCATCTCTGTCCATATGACCCTTATGCACAGGATCTGGCAAGTGCACTTCAGCCCCCCAGTCTTCAGCATCCTATGGGAACAGATACATATGGGAGAGATATGCTGTCCAGAGTTATAAGTGGTGCAAGAGCCAGTATTTTTTCGACCTTTATCCTGGTTGCTGTGATTTTTGTGTTAGGAACAGCTGTGGGTGTATGCTGCGGATATTTTGGCGGAGCTGCAGATACTGTTATGATGAGAATCTCAGATATATGTCTTGCTTTCCCTGGGCTTGTATTTGCCATGGCGATTGCAGCTATTCTTGGGGGAGGCATTCAGAATGCTGTTATAGCACTGGCAGTAGTAAGCTGGCCGAAATATTCACGTATTGCCAGAGGGCAGACTCTGGCATTAAAAGAGGAACCCTATATTCATGCTGCCATACTGGCAGGTGACAGCTCAGGTCAGATTATGCTCAGACATATTCTTCCAAATATGCTGGGCCCTGTTCTGGTAACAGCCATGCTTGATATCGGTACCATGATGATGGAACTTGCAGGTCTGTCATTTCTTGGACTGGGAGCACAGATTCCCATGGCTGAATGGGGAAGTATGATGAGCAGCGGACGAAGTATGATCCAAACATATCCATGGGTAGTATTATCACCTGGAATTGCAATTTTTATATCTGTGGCAATTTTCAATCTGTTAGGTGATACAGTTCGTGACTATCTGGATCCTAAGAACAGCCGTTCATGATAAGTAATATGAAAACAAACGAGGAGGAAAGAAAATGAGAACAAAGAAATTTCTGGCAATGGCAATTGCCCTGGGGCTGGCAGTAGGAATGACAGCTATGCCAACACTGGCAGCAGAAAAAAAGACATTGGTATTTGGCGATACCACCTTTAATGCGGAAAATGAGGAGGCAGATATTAATCCTCAGAATACCTATGCAGGATGGGCTTGCATCCGTTATGGAGTAGGGGAAACTCTTTTCCGTTATTCTGATACAATGGAAATAGAGCCATGGATCGCAAAAGAGTATGAAAATATTGACGAGCTGACCTGGAAGATCACACTGAACGACGGAGTTGTGTTTTCCAATGGACGTGCCTGTGACGGAGAAGCAGTAAAGGAAAGCCTGGAGCTTTGGTTGCCAATCATGAGCGTGCAGCAGGAGATCTTTGCATTGATACTATCGAGGCAGATGGAAATACTGTTACCATAAAGACTACAGAACCGAAGCCTGCACTGATCAATTATCTCAGTGATCCTTATGGATGTATTATTGATATGCAGGCAGGTATCAGTGATGATGGTATAGTGATCGGTACAGGTCCTTATGTGGCAACTGAACTGGTGACAGATGATCATGTTAATCTTGTAAAGAATGAAAACTACTGGAACGGAGATGTGAATGTGGATGAGATCACTGTCCGTACAATCTCTGACGGTGATACACTGGCAATGGCTCTTCAGGCAGGGGAGATTAATGCTGCCTATGGTATGGCATATGCAAGCTATCCTTTATTTGAAAATGATGACTTTACATTTACCAGTACAGCTACAAGCCGTGCATTCTATGCGTGGATGAACTTTGAAAGTCCTGTAACATCTGACCCGGCAGTGCGTAAAGCAATTGCCATGGGTATTGATAAGGACAGCTTTGTGTCTGTGCTTCTGAATGGATATGGATATCCTGCAGTCGGTGTTTTCCCGGATACCTTCTCTTTTGGAGGGCAGAATCTGACAACAGAGAGCTATGATCCTGATGGGGCAAAGAAGGTTCTGGAGGAAGCAGGATGGGTGGATTCTGATGGTGACGGTATCCGTGAAAAAGACGGACAGAAACTGGAGATCCGCTGGCTTACTTATCCCAGCCGTCAGGAGCTTCCGCTTCTTGCAGAGTCTGCACAGGCAACCTTAAAAGAAATCGGTATGGATGTTCAGATAAATTGTACCTCTGATAATAATACTATCCGTAAAGACCCTGCATTATGGGATGTATATGCAAGTGCCATGGTAACTGCACCTACAGGAGATCCGGAGTATTTCTTCACTTCCTGCACACTGGATGAATCTGCAAGCAATACGGACATTATCACAGTGATAAACTGGAAGATCTGGAAAAACAGATGAAGCAAGAATTCGACGCAGATAAGCGTTCAGATCTGGCGATTCAGATGCAGCAGACAATCCTGGATGACAATGCCTATGTATTCTGCTCTTACCTGAGAATGAGTATGATCATGCAGTCTAATGTAACAGGACTGACTGCACATCCATGTGATTATTATGAACTGACAGCAGATCTGGATATTAACTAAACTGTAAGAATAAATGAAGAATATTTGAACGATGATATTTCAGGGGCAAAAGATATTTTGCCCCTGATTTGGTAAGGATTAACAAGGATGGTTTACAGATGGATAGAAAAATACTGACCTACGATTCCGTAGAGATATCATTTGGCGGAAAAGCGGTGGTTCATGATGTGAGTTTCTCCCTTGAACATGGAGAAATACTTGGTCTTGTGGGAGAATCCGGCAGTGGGAAAAGCACTCTGATCAAAGCTGCAGTGGGACTTCTGGGATCGGATGGTCTTGTGACAAGAGGAGATATCCGATATATGAATCAGAATATTCTGGATATACCGGAGAAGGAAAAAAGAAAAGTCAGAGGTGCTAAAATTGGCATGATTTTTCAGGATGCAGGAGCGTCTCTCTGTCCGATCCGTACAATTGGGGAACAGATTTATGAAAGTATGTGTGCTCATAAAAAAGTCACCAGAAGTGAGGCTAAGAGCCGCGCGATGGAACTGTTTGATAAACTGAACTTCAAAGACAGTCAGAGAGTATGGGACAGTTATCCTTTTGAACTGTCAGGAGGAATGAACCAGAGAGCCGGTATTGCGATTGCTATGCTTATGAATCCACCGATTTTGTTTGCGGATGAACCAACCAGTGCGCTTGATGTATCCGTACAGCGTCAGGTTGATAAAGGAAATGCTTAAATTAAGGGAATTGTTTGGAACCGCAATTGTAATCGTAACGCATGATATTGGTGTAGTACGTGCAATGGCAAACACAGTGCTGGTGCTGAAAAATGGAAAAGCAGTTGAATACGGTGCGGCAGAAATTGTGTTGGATCGTCCACAGGATCCATATACGAAGAAACTGCTGGAAGCTGTACCGAAACTGAAAAGGAAGGTCAGAGTATGAGTACACTTTTAGAGGCAGAACATTTAACGAAGATCTTTACGCAGAGAGGTAAAGAACCTTTTAGAGCGGTAGAACGATGTAAGTTTCTCGCTGAAAGCAGGAGAAACGCTTGGAATCGTAGGGGAATCCGGATCCGGTAAAAGTACGCTTGCAAAGCTGATTACCCGTCTGACTGATATAACAGAAGGCACATTGAAATTTGAAGGAAAAGATATTACAAATTTAAAACGAAGCCAGCTGAAGGAAGTATATGGAAATATCCAAATGGTTTTCCAGAACCCTGTGGGTTCCTTTGATCCAAGAAAGACACTTGGATATGGAATCGGTGAGAGCCTTCGCAACCGTAATGTAAAAAAAGAAGAAGTAGACAAAAGGGTGGCAGAACTGCTGGAACAGTGTGGACTTGACAGAGAATATGCAAAAAGGTATCCACATGAAGTAAGTGGTGGGCAGTGTCAGCGTGCTGCAATTGCCAGAGCACTGGCAGTAGAGCCTAAAGTGCTGATTTGTGATGAAGCTACTAGTGCCTTAGATGTAACCATTCAGAAGCAGATTATGGAACTTCTTAAGGAATTAAAGGAAAAGCATGGTCTGTCTTTCATTTTTATCTGTCATAACCTGGCTTTGGTTCAGATGTTCTGCGATAAAGTATTGGTTTTGTATGAAGGAAAAGTAGTAGAAAAAGGAATTCCTGATGATTATTATTAATGATCCGAAAGAAGAATATACACAGAAACTGGTAGAGGCGGTATTTGCGTGATCGTAGTGTGTTATCATGATATGGAAAGATATAAAAAGACTTCCTGCGGATGGAAGTACTTTTTTTTATGTGTTTATGATTTTTTCGATGATGCACATTGTTCGGAGGTCTGTGCACTTTATTTGGTAACCGGCACAAATCTTTGTGCCGGATGCAACGAGTATAAAACTGATTTGTGGAAGCGTTTATCTCGCTGTGCTGATTATATTTTATCAAAATGTTCCTGAAGTACAAGCCTCCCAGGGGATTTTTGATATGAAAAAATACTGTAAGACATGCAATATATGAATAAGTAAATATCCCCCTGGGTGGGTTGCTGGCGCTTTAATCCGATACTATAATAAAGTTATTCATGAGGTGCGCGCCAGATAAAATTATTTTTTACTGGAAAGGAAGGATATCTATGCATATACCTGAAAACTATTTAAGCCCGTCGACATGTGCAGTGATGACAGCGGCTATGCTCGGTATGGGGGTATTCGATCAACAAAGTAAGAACGGAGATACCGAAAGCGAAAATGCCGCTTCTTGGTATTGGTGCAGCGTTTTCATTTCTTGGAATGATGTTTAACGTACCGCTTCCGGGAGGTACAACAGGACATGCTGTAGGAGGAACACTGATCGCGATTCTTACCGGCAGTCCGGCGGCTGGCTGTATATCGGTTTCCATTGCTTTGCTGATACAGGCACTGCTGTTTGGGGACGGAGGTATTCTTGCATTTGGGGCAAACTGCTTTAACATGGCATTTGTATTACCGTATCTGGGGTATTTCCTGTATAAGTTGCTTCTGAAGAAAACAGGTATGCGTAAGCTGAGTGCTGCCATAGGAGCCTATATAGGAATTAATGCAGCCGCATTTTGTGCAGCTGTTGAATTTGGTATTCAGCCATTACTGTTTAAAGACGCAGCAGGTCAGGCTCTTTACTGCCCGTACCCTTTAAGTATATCAATACCGGCAATGATGATCGGACATATCACTTTATTTGGGCTGGCAGAGATTGTATTGACAGTAGTGGTTCTGGCTTTTGTGGAAAAGGTTACACCGAAAGCTTTAGATGCAGTTCCGGATAAAACGGCATTTAAACCATTGTATATATTGATGTCTGTTCTGATCGTGCTGACACCAATCGGACTTCTGGCAACAGGTACAGCCTGGGGCGAATGGGGAGTTGATGAAATGGCAACTCTTGTAAGTGGAGGAAGTCAGCTGGGATATACTCCGGCAGGAATGGAAAACGGATTTGAACTTTCAACACTGTTTCCAGATTACTCTATGTCAGGCTTACCTGAATGGACGGGATACATTCTTTCAGCAGTTGTGGGAGTGGCACTTCTGGTGATCTTTTTCAAGATTATTTCTTCACTGATGAAAGATAAGGTTGATTTTAAAAAGAAAGCAGCATAAGTATGAATGACAGTAAAAACGAGGAAGTTATGATTCCGGACTGGATGTTCAGCCAGGAAGCCTATACACCTTCCGAAGATAAAGAAGCATTCTTAAGTAAAAGTACAAAATCAGTTTTGTCGGTACTTGCAAAGCTGCGGTTTCGTGAAGGGAAGGATGGCAAATTTTCTGCCATTCCTTCTCTGAAATTGTTTTATACGATTTTGCTTATTATTCTTACGGCATGTTCGAGAAATTATCTTTTTACCCTGATCATGTGTGCTGCAGTAACAGTCAGGCTTGCTTTTTTTTTCGGCAGCATCTATTCGACAGATTTTAAGCGGGACAGCCGGTGCCGTTCTTCTTTCTGTATTTATTCTTCTTCCATCTGTCTTTATGGGAAATCCACAGACATTGATGAATATTACATCCAGAGTGTATGTATCAGTAACGCTGATCGGTATTTTGTCAGCTGGAACTACATGGAATAAACTGACGGGCAGTATGAGAACATTTCGCATTCCTTCATTATT
>ENA-OPZM01000458-OPZM01000458.1-human-gut-metagenome-genome-assembly--contig:-NODE-458-length-17632-cov-6.372065_pt1 | contig 17632 bp, 24 predicted proteins | sample MGYA00242478_ERZ504493 | MGnify/ENA primary metagenome ERZ504493 (study PRJEB26092, sample SAMD00036227) | human gut metagenome | host: Homo sapiens | study: EMG produced TPA metagenomics assembly of...
TCACACGCACCGGCAGGCCGGTGAGCAGGCTGCGGCCCTTGATCTCCATGGTCTCGTGGAAATCAGTCTTCTGGGGGCAGCAGGCCACGTTCTTTTCAGCTCTTCGGCGGTGCGCTGGCCAATGGCAACGCTGTACTTGTTGCGCACGAACTTGAGGATCTCTTCGTCGTAGTGGTTGCCGGCCACGCGCACGCTGGTGGCCTTGACCTTGCCGCCCAGAGAAAGCACTGCAATATCGGTGGTGCCGCCGCCGATATCAATGATCATGCGGCCCTCCGGCTGGGTGATGTCGATGCCGGAACCAAGGGCAGCGGCAATGGGTTCGTCGATCAGGTACACCTGACGGGCACCAGCGGCCACCACAGCCTCCACCACAGCATCGCTTTCAATGCCGGTAATGGCAGCGGGCACACAGACGGCCACGCGGGGCTTGACCATGTGGGAGCTGTACACCTGCTTGACAAAACGGCAGATCAGCTCACGGGTCATGGTATGGTCACTGATCACACCGTCCTTCAGCGGGAAGATGGCAGAAATATAGTTCGGGGTGCGGCCCACCATAGCAAGGGCCTTATCGCCTGCTTCCAGCACGGTCTTCTTGCGGGTATCCATTGCCACAACGCTGGGCTGGTTGAGCACAACGCCCTTGCCCTCCTGCGCAATGATAATGGTAGTGGTACCAAGATCGATACCGATATCGTTCTGTGCCATAAGTTTTCTTTTTCCTTTCTCTGGTTCCTCTATCGAAACAACGGCCTGTTGATGCAGGCCGGAAATCATACCAGCTTACAGTATAGCATAGTTGCCGTAAAAAGTATACCGGTTTTGACGCAATGCAGTATTGTCACCGTTCACTCCGTCCCGCCTGCGCTCGCCAGACCACCAGCGTGAGAAGTCCTCGCACTTCCCGTCGGGCTTTTCTGTCGATTTTAGTCGCAGCCTACACTTTAGACATGGCTTCGCGCATCTTGCCGGAGCGAACGGTGCCGATGCCATCAGGACGGCAGATAGTTTCTCCAGCGAATGACCGGGAAGTGGGGCCCCGATACGAAGTATTGGGGCGGAACCGTGGGTTCCGGGCTGTTCGCGGAGAAAGCTATCTGCTGGCCTGCCCTATTCTGCTTCCGTCTGTTCCGGCGGCAACTCTGCCTGCAAAAGATAGGCAAGGCCGCTGTAGCGCAGGTTCTGGCGGATGTTGCCCATCATGCGGTTCACAACGTCCCTGCGGCCCGCCACGATGCACAGCTTCCGTGCACGGGTAACGCCGGTATAGAACAGGTTGCGGTAGCACAGCCGCGGCGGCACCTGCGCCACCGGCAGGATCACCGCCGGGAACTCGCTGCCCTGACTTTTGTGTACCGTAATGGCATAGGCGATCTCCAGCTCGTTGAGGTTTTCTGCCGGGTAGACCAGCCGCTTGTCATCCATGCGCACCACCATGGAGCGATCCCGCGTGTTGATGCTCTCCACAATGCCGATGTCGCCATTGTAGGCACCCACGCCCTGCTCCCCGCCAATGCGGTTCCAGATGATCTCGTAATTATTGCGCACCTGCATCACCTTATCGCCCACGCGGAACACCCGGGCGGCGCTTTGCAGCTGGGGCTTGCCCGTCTGTTCCGGGTTCAGCAGGTTCTGCAGTTCCACATTCAGTGCCTGTGTGCCGGTAGGGCCAAGCTTGGTGGGGCACAGCACCTGAATGTCCCGGATCGGATCGAAGCCGTAGCTGCGCGGCAGGCGGGTGGTGACCAGATCACACACCAACCGCTGGGCCGCATCGCCATCCGATTCCAAAAAGAAGAAGTCGTCGGTCTTACCACCCTTCTGCAGCGGTTCACCTGAGATGATGTGGTGGGCGTTCTCCACGATCAGGCTGCGCTTTGCCTGCCGGAAGATCTCGTTCAGGCACACGGTGGGCACCAGCCCGGAGCGGATGATCTCGCCCAGAATATTGCCGGGGCCGACGCTGGGCAGCTGGTCGGCATCACCTACCATGATAATGCGGCAGCTGTAGCGCAGCGCTGCGATCAGGGCCTGAAACAGCTTCACATCCACCATGCTCATTTCGTCCAGAATGACCACATCGCACTTGAGCAGGTTCTTGTCGTTGTGGATAAAGCTGACCACGCCGCCGGTGTAGTCCACCTCCAAAAGACGGTGGATGGTGCTGGCCTTGCGGCCGGTCAGCTCACTCAGCCGTTTAGCCGCGCGGCCGGTGGGCGCACACAGGGCCACCCGTTCCGCCTGATCTTCCAGCAGCTGCAGAATGGCGTTGACGGTGGTGGTCTTGCCGGTGCCGGGGCCGCCGGTGAGCACAAGGCAGTTCTCGGTCATGGCTTTGCGGATGGCTTCCTTCTGCAGGGGCGCATAGGCAAAGCCCTGCGTCAGTTCCAGAATTTGAATGTTTTTATCCAGCCCGTGGGCGGTATTCTTGCCCCGTTTTGTCAGCATGGCAAGCCGGGCGGCAATGTCCTCCTCGGCTTCCAGCAGGTCGGGCAGATAAATATACGGTGTGCCGTCAAACAGCTTCACCCGCAGTTCTTCGGTGCGGATGCACTCGTCCAGCGCAGCAGCCAGCTTTTCCGGCGGCTGATGGATAAAATTGGATGCCGTTTCCAGCAGCTGGGTGCGCGGCAGGCAGGTGTGGCCGTTGCCCGCGTTGTGGCGCAGGGTGCGCAGCAGGGCCGCTTCCAGCCGCTGGGCGCAGTCGCCTTCCATGTGGTAATACTGGGCAATGCTGTCCGCGTGGCGGAAATCCAGCTGCAGCGGTTCGCCGCAGAGCAGATAGGGATTTGCCGCAATGGCCTGCATGGCCCCGGGGCCGAAGGTGCGGAACACTTCCATCGCGCGGCGCGGGCTGATCTCGAACTGCGCCAGATAGGCGATCAGCTCCCGCATGCCGAACATCCGCTTGAACTCCTGCTGGATGCGGTCGGCCTTGTCCGCCGAGATGCCGGGCACCTGCGTGAGCCGGCCGGGTCGTTGGCGATCACCTCCAGCGCCTCGGCACCGAACAGGTCGATGATCTTATCCGCCGTCTTGGCCCCGATGTACGGCAGTGACCGGCTGGCAAGGAAGGCGTACACCGCTTCCAGATCCTTGGGCATGTCGGTCTCGCACTCCTGTGCGTGGAACTGGCGGCCATAGGTGGCGTGGTTCTCGTAGCGGCCGCGGCAGACCACGCTTTCGCCCGCGTGCAGTTCACCTACAATGCCGCACACCACCGTGACCACACCGCCGCCGGACACCTCGAACACCATATAGCCGTTGTCGGTGTTCTCGTAGATGATGTCCTCCACGGTGCCCTCGATCTGTTCCAGCTGCTGCTCTGCCATGCGCTCACCTCCTGCCAAATTACACAATCATAAGTAGTATAACGCTTTTGGCGGGATTTGTAAATCATCCGGGCAGACTGCAGTGCAGCCCTACCGTGGAGAAATATCCGACAAACTTCCAATTTAACAACCCATCTACGTCATAAATTCGATGTTTGTCAACTTGACAAAGTTCGGACATTTGGCAAAGTTGGAACTTTCTCAGAACAAAGCAACCTTGTCACATTGACAAAGTTGCTTTTTAATCGTCATATCGTTCAAAATCAGTAACTTTCTCAGATAACGCTCCCACAGTAGCACCTGATAAAGTTCCCTGAAACCAAGGGCTGGGAGTTTCTCCAGCGAATGTCCGGGAAGTGGGGCCCCGTGCGTAAGCACAGGGGCGGAACCGTGGGTTCCGGGCTGTTCGCGGAGAAAGCTCCCAGCACGCGGCCTACTCTACAGCCCGAACAGCAAAAAAGCTCCCCTTTGCAGGAGAGCTTGCGAACATTCTTTAAGCGTTTGCGGTGCGGGCATCGTGTTCCTTCTCGACGTCCTTTTCCTTCTGCAGGCGTTTGCGCACCACAAAGTAGGCCGGAATGAGGAAGAAGCAGGCAAAGAACCATGCCACCGGGCTTGCGATGCAGGCCGCAAAGTAGCCCCACAGCGGCACGAACCAGAAGCCCACCATGGCGCGGGCGATCATCTCGGCCACACCGGCAAACATGGCAAGGCCGGAGAAGCCCAGACCCTGAATGGTGTAGCGGTAGATAATGAGCACCGCCAGCGGGATGTAGAATACGCTGTTCCAGAAGATGAAGCTCTGGCATTGGCCATGATGCAGTCTCGCTGGCATCCAAAAACAGGCCGATGAGCAGCTTATCCGTCACACGCAGGATGAGGAAGGACGCAATGCTGTACACGCAGCCGATGCCGAGGGCGGTGTACACACCCCGGTCCACACGGTCCAGATCCTTCGCGCCCATATTCTGGCTGGCGTAGGTGGTCATGGCGGTGCCGATGCTCTCCAGCGGCACGCACAGGAACTGCGCAGCCTTGCCGCCGGCGGTCTGCGCGGCCACGATGTCGCTGCCCAGACCGTTCACCGCACCCTGCAGCACCACGCTGCCAATGGCCGTAATGCTGCACTGCAGGCCCATGGGAATGCCCATGCTGCACAGCTTTGCGCAGTGGGTCAGGCTGAAACAGCCTCTTCCCTGCTCCAGCGCAGCTCCGGGTAGTGGCGCAGGATGTACAAAAGACTGCCCAGACCCGCCACAGCCTGACTGACCACAGTGGCAAATGCCGCACCGAATGCCCCCATCTGGAACACGATGATGCACACCAGATCCAGCCCGATGTTCAAAAAGCTTGCCACCAGCAGGAAATACAGCGGGCGCTTGCTGTCGCCCAGTGCACGCATCAGCGCGCTGGTCACATTATAAAGCAGAGTGAAGGGGATGCCTGCAAAAATGGTGCGGATATAGATATCCGCAAGGTCGATGATGTTTTCCGGGGTGTTCGTCCACACCAGCACCGAGCGGGTCAGCGCCACAGTGACAATGGTCAGCACCACCGCAAAGAAGATGGAAAGCCACACGGTGTTGGCAGTGTAGCGGCGCATCTCCTTGTAGTCCTTTGCGCCGAAAGTCCACGAGATGGGGATGGAAAAACCGCAGGCGATGCCGTTCACAAAGCCCAGCACCAGATAGTTCAAACCGCCCACGCTGCCCACAGCGGCCAGCGCTTCCACGCCCACAAAGCGGCCCACGATGATGGTATCGGCCAGATTGTAGAACTGCTGGAACAGGCTGCCCAGCATCAGCGGCACCGCAAACGCAAGGATCAGCTTGAGCGGACTGCTTGGGTCATATCCTTTGTCATAGTATAAAATCCTCCTGCCACACTGGGAACCGGCTTGATGTCGTGATTTTTGCCGTGAAAAACGCCCTGCCGGAAAGGGGCAGGACGTCGTGTACATTCATGAATGATATTATAGTGGAGTGACGCAGGATTTACAAGATTTGCATTGCATCAACATTTACGAATTTTTGCCGCAAGAATTGGTGATTTTGCTTATTCCGAGTAATGCGCAAGGAACTGTTTGGTGCGTTCCTCCTGCGGGTGCTCAATGAGCTGCTTGGCAGGGCCTTCCTCCACCACCACGCCGCCATCCATGAACATGATGCGGTCGGCCACGTCACGGGCAAAGTGCATCTCGTGGGTGACGATGATCATGGTGGTCTTGCGGTCGGCAAGGTCGCGCAGGACGCGCAGCACCTCGCCGGTCAGCTCCGGGTCGAGGGCCGAGGTCGGCTCGTCGAAGCAGAGAATGTCCGGGTGCAGAGCCAGTGCACGGGCAATGGCCACGCGCTGCTGCTGACCGCCGGAAAGCTGGTGCGGGTAGTGGCCTGCCCGGGCAGAAAGGCCCATCTGGCCAGAAGTTCCTGTGCCTGCTGTTCCAGCTCGGCATGGATGGCCTTTTTGTTGGCCTTGTAGTCCGGGCGCTCCTTCGCCAGCAGTTCACCCGCCAGCATTACGTTCTGCAGGGCGGTGTACTGCGGGAAGAGGTTGAAGTTCTGGAATACCAGACCAAAATGCAGCCGTTTTTTGCGGATCTCGCTCTCGCGCTGGGTGGCGGGGTCGGCAGCGTCCCACATGGTCTCGCCGTTCACCTTGATGATGCCGGTGTCCGGCCGTTCCAGAAAGTTCAGGCAGCGCAGCAGGGTGGTCTTACCGGAGCCGGACGAGCCGATGATCGCCAGCGCTTCGCCCTGTTCCAGCGTGAGTGAGATATCCTTGAGTACTTTGGTATCGCCAAAGTTTTTGCCGATGCCGGAGGCTTCAAGCAGTGCCATGATCCAATTTCCTCCCTTTCATCAGCGGAAATAATCCAGTTTCTTTTCGGCCCAGCCAAACAGCAGGGTGAGTGCACCCACGAACACCAGGAAGAAGATGGCAGTGGAGAACAGCGGCCAGATCAAGCCCTTTGCGCTGTACTCCTTGGCCATCATGATGATCTCCTTGTTGGCAATGGTGTTTGCCAGTGAGGTATCCTTGACGAGGGTGATCACCTCATTGCCCATGGGGGCCAGAATGCGCTTGACCACCTGCAGCAGCGTCACCTTGAAAAAGATCTGGGTCTTGGTCATGCCCAGCACCTGACCGGCCTCGGTCTGGCCCTTGGGAACGGCTTCGATGCCGCCGCGGTAGATCTCGGAGAAGTAGCAGGCGTAATTGATGGCAAAAGCCACCACCGCCGCCACCATGCGTCCGCCGGAGCCGGAGGGCCACGGGTTATTCATGCCCAGCAGGCCGGGGCCAAGGTAGATCACGATGATCTGCAGCATCAGCGGCGTGCCGCGGATGACCCACACAAAGGTCTTTACCGCGCCGGAAAGCGGCTTGCACCGGCTCATGGAGCCGAAAGCCACCACCAGACCCAGCGGCAGCGCAAACAGCAGGGTCAGAGCGAACAGCTCACAGTTGAGCAGAAACGCGCCGGAAAGGCGACTCAGAATCACAGACACAAGAACACACCCATCAATCCGTTTTTTGAACTTCTTCCGTCACCTTCGGTGACAGCTCCCTCAATGAGGGAGCCTCACGCATATCGGCAACAAAAAGCCTCCCTCACCGAGGGAGGTGGCATCGCGCAGCGATGACGGAAGGAGTAATTACATTCTTATAGAACTCAGTCGGCCAGAGCCAGATCGTACTTGTCGGCCAGAGCCTGCATGGTGCCGTCAGCCTTCAGCTCGTCAAAGGCGGCATCTGCAGCTGCGGCGGCATCGCTGCCCTTGCGGAAGCCACGCCGTACTCTTCAGCGTTCAGCTCGTCCACGATCTTCAGGCTTGCATAGTCGGTGCCCTCACCGATCATGGCGTTGGCCAGAGTCAGATCCAGCACAGCGGCATCAGCAGTGCCTGCGGCAACTTCCATCAGCAGTCGGTCTGCACGCTCTTGGAGACGTAATCGGCCTGTGCAAGGTTCTCGTCGCCCTCAATGGCGGCTTCACCGGCAGAACCAGCCTCGGCAACCACGGTCTTGCCCACCAGATCCGCAGTGGAGCTGTAGTCGGTGCCGTCCTTCACGACCACGACCTGTGCGTTCTTGGCGTAGGCTTGGTGGTGGCGGTGTTGGCCATGATGTCATCGGTCAGGGTCATACCGTTCCAGATGCAGTCGATGCTCTTGGCATCCAGCTCCACCACCTTGGTATCCCAGTTGATCTCCACGAACTCCGGCTCGACTCCCAGCTTTTCGCACACGGCAGTTGCCAGCTCGGTATCAAAACCGGTAAAGTTGCCGTCGGCATCGGTGTAGTTCATCGGCTCATAGACGGTGTAGCCAATGACCATCTTGCCCTTTTCCTTGATGTAGTCCAGATCGCTGGCTGCGGTCTCGGAGGCGGCTGCGCTCCTGGATGCAGAGGCAGAAGATGCCACGGTGGAAGTGGATGCGGCACCGCCGCAGGCGGCAAGGCTCAGTGCCATGCACCAGCCAGAAAAGCAGAGACAAGACGTTTCATAAAAGGTTCCTCCCTTTTTTGCTTCCCAAATGTGTTCCCTCTCGGTTTAGCATTTTATCATGCTAAAGTGTTAAACTGTGACTATAGAATAGCGCGTTTGCAGCCATTTGGCAAGAGGAAATGCAAAAGTTAGTGCAGTTCGTCTTTTTCAAGGCTTTTCTGCGCCAATTCTTTGGTCTGGTTGCACAAAGAAAAGAGGAAAAGCTTTGCGCCTTTCCTCTTTTCTCCGCTTTACTCTTCCGCAAACGCCGCCAGCGCAGCCTTCTGCAGCTCCGTCACCGAGATGGTGCACAGTGCCGCAAGGTCGGCATCCGAACCATCGTCCGGGATGCCTGCGATCTCAGTACGGGTCTTGCCCTTCAGGTAATCGCACCAGCCCTCGCTGTGCTCGTACCATTCCTTGTCCAGACTGGATGCCCCGCGCATCCCGTAGCTGTCGCCCAGTTCCACCTTGGTTTTGACCATCTCCGGTGCCGACACCGTACCATCCGCGCCCACGGTAAGGGCAGGCTCTGCCACATCCGCCACTGCACCGGTCACACGGCCGTCAGCATCCAGCGTCAGGGCTGTCACTGTGATGTCCACCTGCGCGGTCACATCGTGGTCATCGTCGGCGGTCAGTTCCTTGGTGTCATTGCGCACTGACACACCCAGCACAGCGCGGTCGCCGCGGGCCGAGCCGACTGCCTTTGCATTCTCGCAGGCGCGCACCACAGCATCCCGATAGCCGTCCACCGCAATGGTGCAGGTGGAGAGCAGGTCAGCATCCTTCGGCTTGCCGTCATCGTCGGTGGCAAGCTTCTTCACCTCATCCGGGGTTTTGCCGGTAAGATAATTGCCAAAGGCATCCGCCTGCTCTGCCCAGCCCTTTTTCAGCGAGGACACCGCCGCCAGCGGGTAATCATCGCCCTTCTGGCGCTTGGTGCGATTGTCGGTGGGCATCGTCACCTTGCCGGTGCTGTCCCCCGTGACCGAGATCTCCACCTCGTCCAGCATCACATCTGCCACCCTGCCCTCGGCATCCAGCAGAACGGCAGCTGCGATGGTATCGATCTTGCCCGCGCGTTCCTGATCAGACGCTTCGGTCAGGATGCCAAGCCGGTGCGGTATGCAGCGTTCTGCCCCGTCTGCGATGAACTGCCGCCCATGTTCGTGCTCATGCTGCCGGAGGAACCGGAATCGCTTCGGCTGCAGGCGGTCAGGGCCAGAGCTGCCGCCAGCGTGCAGCCCAGGATCATGCGAGGTATCTTTTTCATTATAATAAAACGCTCCCTTTCCTGCCCCCATCGTAAAGGGGCTTTTGGGCTAGTTACCCGGAAAAGGAACGTTTTATAAAACGGAACTCCTTCCGTCTGCTCACTTCGTTCGCATCCACCTGTTCCCCTTTTTGTCACTTACGTGACATCTTCCCCCGGCCGGGGGAAGTCTGTCTCCCGGAGGAGGCTTTGGCAGTGCAGAAAGCTTTTCTTCTTCGCCAGAGGCTCCCTCTCCGAGGGAGCTGTCACCGGAGGTGACTGAGGGAGTTTCTTTACATCAAGGGGCTCAGCAGCCGCAGCACACTGTCCAGCACCGTGCCGGGCAGGCTGGTGCGGCATTCCGTCACCTGTATCTCGCGGCACTGCGGCAGCGTGGCCCGTACATCGTCCCGCAGAACTGCCACCTGACTGTTCTTTTGCAGCAGTACACCGCACTCAAAGTGTAGGAACAGGCTGCGGTAGTCCATGTTGATGCTGCCCACTACGGCAGTTACATCGTCGCTTACCCAGCACTTGGCATGCAGAAAGCCGGGCGTATATTCGTAAATGCGTACACCTGCCCTCAAAAGCGGCAGATAGTACGACCGGCTCAGCCGGAACACCAGCTTTTTGTCCGGGATGCCCGGCAGCACCAGCCGGATCTCCACCCCGCGCTTGGCCGCGTTTTTCAGTGCGTCCAGCATTTCCTCGCCCACGGCAAGGTAGGGCGTGTAGATATAAACATACCGCTGTGCCTGCGCAAGGATGTTCAGGTACACCGTCTCGGCCATCGGTTCCTCGTCCAGCGGGCTGTCCGCGTAGGGCTGCACGATGCCGTCCGATACCGGCGTCACCAGCGGCATGGGACGAAATGCATCATAATCCGTCTCGCTGGGGCGAAGGCGTTCCAGAAGTTGAGGAACATCACCGTAAAGTTCCACGCGGCATCGCCTTCCACACGCAGGGCTGCATCCTTCCAGTAGCCAAAGCGCTGCTCCGCATTGATATACTCATCTGCCAGATTCACGCCGCCAGTGTAGGCCACCGTACCGTCAATGACTACGATCTTGCGGTGGTCGCGGTGGTTCATCACCAGCGAGAGCAGCGGCACCACCGGGTTGAACGGGATGCAGCGGATGTGCGCCCGCTCCATGCGCACGATGAAATCGGCGGGCAGACCCAGCAGACTGCCAAAATCATCGTAGATCAGGCGCACATCCACGCCCTGCGCAGCCTTGCGGCGCAGGATCTTTTCAATGCCGTTCCACATGCAGCCGTGGCTCACGATGAAAAATTCCAGAAAGATGCTCTTTTCAGCCTTTTCCAGATCGGCCAGCAGCTGCGGATACATGGCTTCGCCGCAGGCAAAATACTGCGTGCGAGTGTTCTGCCACGCCGGATAGGGGCCGTACTTTGCCACATATCGGCTCTGCCCCTGCTCGCGGGCATCCAGACCTTCCAGCACACCCGGCTCCTGTACAAGGTCTTTTTTGTGGGCATCCTCCACCGCCTGCATTTTCAGGCGCAGACGCTTGGCCGGGCGTTTGTTGCCAAAGGCCAGATACAGCGCACCGCCCAGCAGCGGCAGAATGCCGATCAGCGCGATCCAGCCCACCTTGTAGGCGCTGTTCTCATCCTTGCGCACAAGGTACAGGACGATGAGCAGGCTCAGTGCGTTGAGCAGGCCGTTCACCCACACGCGGCCCGTGCCGGTGGTGATGGCAAACGCCACCCAGCACAGCCACAGCAGCTGCAATGCCACCAACACCACCGTGATGGTGATGCGGTTCAGAATGCGGCTGAAAAAGCGCACGAACGGTGAACGAAAAAGCATGGGCCTGCCCTCCTTTCCCATTTATAATTATGTGTAAGTATAGCGCGGTTTTACAACTTTTTCAAGTTTTGCGCTGTTCAAAAAAAAGCAAGCCAGACCCGCAGGCCCGGCTTGCTTGCAATATCAAAAACTCTTTTACTCTGTTTTTCCGTCCTCATAGCCCACCATCAGGCCGCCCTGCTCAGCGTAGTAACTGCACAGGCCGCCGCACTCGGCCACATCCACCTGCGCCCCTGCAAACACCGCGTGGATCATCAGCTTCAGGCGCTTGGCAGCTTCCGGGTTATCACAGTGGGCAATGTGCACTTTGCCATCGGTAAAGCCGTGATCCTTCAATTCCAGCACGATGCGCTCCAGTGCACCGTGCTCGCCGCGGGTCTTGCACAGCACCTCCAGCTCGCCGCTCTCACTGGCCTGACCAATGACCCGGATGCCCAGCATCCGTGCCACGGCGGCAACAGCAGGCTTCACACGGCCATTGCGGGCCAGATTGGCCAGCGATTCCAACGAAAACAGCAGATGTGTGTGCTTGTGGTAAGCCAGGATCGCCTCGCAGATCTCGTCAAACTCCATCCCGATCCGGACGAGATCCCGCAGACGCTCTGCCAGCAGACGCAGCTCCGGCCCGGCGGACAGGCTGTCCAGAACAAAAACACGGGCCTCCGGGTGCGTTTCCTTGTATTCTTCCGCTGCCAGCAGTGCAGCATTGTAGCTGCCGGACAGTGTGCCCGTGATGGTGGCAACAAAGATCTGCTCCGCACCCTCATAAGCAGCCAGCCAGTCTGCCACATTGGGGCAGGAGGTGCTGGTCTTGCCCTTGTAAGTACGCAGAGACCGGGCCATGCCCACAGCATCCAGAGTACCGTCATCCAGATATTCCTGTTCATCCGTGACGATCTTCAACGGCACACAGGCAAAATCCACGCCCGGCAGGGCATACAGGCTGGACGAAGAATCCACAACGATCTTGGTTTTCATAAAATGCACGCTCCAAATCTATTTTGTGATAGCAGGTCATTTTTTTATTTTCCGTGCCTTACACGCACTTCCGCCTGCATGGTTTTTCGGTTCACTGCAGACATCATAGCAGTTTTTCAAAAACCTGTCAAGGGATTTTATGCATTCTTTCAAAAGTTTTAAAAATCCGTTGACCAGAGAACCGATTTGCGCTATAATACCGCCAGAAAACCATTTTCTGTATCCCGCGCAGCCCTGCTGCACCAACCTTAGAAAACTGCTTACGATATGAAAACTGAAACCAAATGCCGCGTTGCGGCCTGCGCCGCCGGGTTTGCCCTGCCCCGGTACGCCGATCTCCCGCAGATGGGGCTTTATCTTGACCAGACCGTGCAGTACGTCAACAGCTATTTTCGCACCTTCTGCGGCGTGGAGCTCACCTCTTCCATGGTCAGCAACTACGTTAAAAAGGGCATTTTGTCCCACCCGGTGCGCAAGAAGTACGCCCGCGATCAGATCGCATCCCTGATGTACATTGCAGTCTCCAAAACGGTGCTCTCAATGGAAAACATCGATGCCCTGTTTAAAATGCAGCGGGCGCACTGTTCCGCCGGGGCAGCTTACGACTACTTCTGCGACGAGATGGAAAACTGCCTGCCATTCGTATTCGGCTGCACCAGGGAGATCCGCGACCTTGCCGTGGATGCCGCAGATGAAAAGCTGCTTCTGCGCAGCACGATCCTTGCAGCGGCAAACAAAATGTACTTGGACTGCTGCTTCAACGCCCTGCGGCAGGAGGAAAATCTCTGGGATACCATTCTGCCTGATCTGGCGTAAGAACACAAAAAAGGCCGTGCTCCATAAAAGGAAGCACGGCCTTTGCATTTTATACGTTCAAGATCAGGTATCCTGCAGCTCCCCGCGGCTTGCAGCCTTGAGGTATGCGAAGATGAAACCGTCCAGATCGCCGTCCATCACGGCATCCACATTGCCGGTCTCGTAGTTGGTGCGGTGATCCTTGACCATGGTGTAGGGCATGAACACATAGCTGCGGATCTGATGACCCCATGCGATCTCGTTCTGCACGCCCTTGATGTCGTCGATCTTATCCATGTGCTGCTGCTTTGCGATCTGATACAGCTTTGCCTTCAGCATTTCCATGGCGTAGTCACGGTTCTGGAACTGGCTGCGCTGGGTCTGGCAGCTGACCACGACGCCGGTGGGCTTGTGGATCAGACGCACAGCGGAAGAAGTCTTGTTGATGTGCTGGCCGCCTGCACCGGAGGAACGGTACACCTGCATCTCAATGTCCTCGGGGCGGATATCCACCTGAATGGTGTTATCCAGCTCGGGCATCACTTCCAGCGAAGCAAAGCTGGTCTGACGGCGGGCGTTGGCATCAAAGGGCGACACGCGCACCAGACGGTGCACACCGTTCTCGCTCTTGAGCAGACCGTAGGCGTTGGCTCCCTTCACCATCATGGAGGCGCTCTTCATGCCGGCTTCATCACCGTCCTGATAATCCAGAACCTCCACGGTCATGCCGTGGTTGGAAGCCCACTTATTGTACATGCGGTACAGCATTTCGGCCCAGTCCTGTGCTCGGTGCCGCCGGTACCGGCATGGAAGGTCAGGATGGCGTTGCTGTGGTCGTACTCACCGTTCAGCATGGTCATCAGCTGCAGCTCATCCACTGCCTTGCCCACAGCGTTCACAGACTCCTCTGCTTCGGGGATCATGGCGGGGTCGTATTCTTCATCCAGCATTTCCAGCATGGTCTCGGCATCATCGTACAGGCCCTGCAGCTTTTCAAAGCGGCTCAGCTTGCCCTTCAGGTCGCCCACTTCGTCAAAGACCTTCTTGCTCAGGTCTGCATCATCATAAAAGCCGGGGCGGCTCATGGTGTGCTCCAGTTCCTGCACGCGCTTGCGGGAGGCATCAATGGCAAGGGCTTCTTCCAAGTCCTTGACCGCCTTGCCGTAATCGGCAAGCTGCACCTTCAGTTCGTCAATCGTGATCATTCTCTAAATCCCTCTCGAAATGATAAATAAGGTAAAGTCCTTTGTACTTGCCAAAAGACACAGTTTATACACAGATACTTCATTAGTATACCGAGAATCTATGCTAAAGTAAAGGGGTAAATGGATTATCCTGCTGGAATTTTGAAGATTTTCACCTTTTCTTTTCTCTTTCAGGGGAGTATAATACCAGTATGAACCATACAACAGGAGGAAATCATGCCGAAATATTATGGCTGTCCCTGCGAAGGCTGCGGCAGACCGCTGGCGCTGACCGATGATATCGTGGTCTGCCCGGACTGCGGCGCACCCTATCACCGCGAGTGCTACGAAAAGCTTGGCCGCTGCATCCACACCCCCGCCCATGGCGCGGGCTATGAATGGACGTTCCCGTACAAAGACGATGCTCTGCGCACCTGCCCCAGCTGCGGTGAGCGCACCCTGCGCACCGAAGAGCGCTGCCGCTGCTGCGGTGCCGTTCTTCCGCCGGAGGGCCAGTGCCCGGAGCCGCCCACTCAGAGCCAGCCCGGTACCGACGCAGACGGACGCTTTGATTACAACGACCTTTACCGCCAGTATCAGCAGACGGTGGAGGAACCCACCCGCCGCAACGTGCAGGCGGCCTTTGGCAAGGAAGAGCTGATCGACGGCATCCCTTACAGCGACTGGAACGATTATATTGGCAAGGCCGCGCCCGTCTACCTGAACGATTACAGCCGGATGCAGCTGCAGCACACCAAAATTTCCATGTGCTTCTCGGCGCTGGTGTTCGGCCCGTTCTATTTCTTCTACCGCAAAGCGTGGAAGCCGGCCTTTGGTTTTCTGGCCGCAGAGCTGGTGGTGGCCCTGCCCACTCTGCTGAGCATGATGCAGGCCACCGGCAGTCCGCTCACTGCGGGCATCAGCAGCACTGCCATCGTCGTGCTTTCCCGCATTATGACGGTGTTCAGCTTTGCGCTGGTGATGCTGCGCACCCTGTACGCCAAGTGGCTGTACCGCAAAAGCGCAGCCGAGCGCATCCGCCGCATCCGTGCTGAGTTCCCGGACGCTGCCCAGCGCCGTGCGGTCCTGTCTGCGCAGGGCGGCGTGAGCATCGCCGGTGTGATCGGTGCCTTTGTGCTGCTGATGGTGCTGGGTGCCTGCGCTACCGTGCTGATGGGTCCGAATCTGGACGCTTTGGCCGGGATGCTCTGATCTACAATGCCGCCTGCAAAGGCTGGCATTGCGGATTTCAAAATAGTAATAGGAGAATATGGATCATGATGAAGAAAGTCACCAAAGCCGTCATCCCTGCCGCCGGTCTTGGCACCCGCGTGCTGCCCGCTACCAAGGCCATGCCCAAGGGCATGCTGCCCATCGTGGACAAGCCCGCCATCCAGTATCTGGTGGAAGAGGCCGTCCGTTCCGGCATCACCGATATCCTCATCATTCTGGGCCGCAACCAGAGCATCATCGAGGATCACTTCGACCGCAGCCCTGAGCTGGAAGAAAAGCTGGCAAAGCCCGGCAAGGAAAAGGCGCTGGAAGAGTGCCTTGCATCGCCAACATGGCAAACATCCTCTTTGTGCGCCAGAAGCAAACGCTGGGTCTGGGCCATGCCGTAAATACTGCCAAGGCTTTCACCGGCGATGATCCCTTTGTTGTCATCTACGGCGATGACGTGATCTGGGGTGAGGATCCGGTCTGTGCTCAGCTGATCCGCGCCTATGAGGAGTTCGGCCGCCCGGTGGCAGGCGTTTCCGCAGTGCCATGGGAAGATGTGAGCCGGTACTGCAACCTGAAGACCACCCCCATCCACGATAACTATTTCTTTGTGGACGACATGATCGAGAAGCCCAAGAAGGGACAGGAGTTCAGCAACTACTCCATTCTGGGACGCGTGCTGCTGACCCCGGAGATCTACGATATCCTTGCCCACACCAAGCCCGGCGCAGGCGGCGAGATCCAGCTGACCGATGCCATGGCCGAGTATGCCCGCACCCGCGGCGGCATGACGGCCGTAGAGTTCACCGGCAAGCACTACGACATGGGCAACAAGCTCAAGGTGGTGGAAGCTCAGGTGGAGCTGGCCCTGCAGCATCCGGAGATCGGCGAAGAATTCCGCGCTTACCTGAAGGAGTTCTGCAAGACACTGTAACTTATCCTGAAAATAAAAGATCCTCCGGCAGACCTGTCGGAGGATCTTTTTTATTGTTTACCCATTTACCTGACTGGGGTGCTTCTGCGGCGGCATCTTGGTAAAGAGAGCCTTGAGCACCAGCGGAGTTGCCACGCTGGACACCACGATCAGCAGGATCACAGCGGTAAAGTAGACCGAGTCCACCACGCCGACCTCCAGGCCCTTCTGGGCCACGATCAGTGCCACCTCGCCGCGGGTCATCATGCCAACGCCGATCTTGAGGGAGTCGCCCCAGTTAAAGCGGCAGATCTTGGCCGCAAGGCCGCAGCCGATGATCTTGGTGATAAGTGCTACAATGACGAAGCAGACACAGAACAGGAAGATTTCCGGCGTCAGGCCGCTGATGTCGGTCTTCAAGCCGATGGATGCAAAGAAGATGGGCGCAAAAATGATATAATTGCTGATATCCACGCGGCGCTCCACATAGGGGGCATCGTCCATGGTGCACAGAACGATACCGGCGATATAGCACCGGTGATATCTGCAATGCCGAAGTATTCCTCGGCGATGTAGGCCATGGCAAAGCAGAACGCCATGCTCACGATGGTGATGCGCTGGGTGTGGGGATTGCGCTTGTCCAGCCATGTCATAGCAAAGTGAGCCACAACGCCCACGCCCACGGCAGTGGCAAAGAACAGCACCGTATTAATGAGCACCTTGCCCAGACCCGTGCCGGTGCCGGAGCTTGCGCCCAGTACGCAGGTGAGGACTACGATGCCGATGACATCATCAATGACGGCGGCACTGACGATGGTGGTGCCGAGAAAGCTCTTCAGGTGGCCCAGCTCCTGCAGGGTTGCCACCGTAATGGACACGCTGGTGGCCGTCATGATGGTGCCGATGAACAGGCACGGTAGAACTCAGGGCTGCCCACGGCAGAGAAGCCGTAGAACGCACTGTACAGCAGGGTGCCGCCCACCAGCGGAACGGCTACGCCCACGCAGGCGACCAGGGTGGCGATGGGGCCGGCTTTGATCAGTTCCTTCAGATTGGTGCCAAGCCCGTGGTGAACATCAGCATGACCACGCCGATCTCCGCAAAGGTGGAGATGGCATCACTGGTCTGCACCAGATTCAGCACACAGGGCCGATGATCAAACCGGCAAGGATCTCACCCACCACCTGCGGGGCCTTGCACTTGCGGGCCACCAGACCAAAGAACTTTGCGCTGAGGATGATGATTGCCAGGTTACGGAAAACCGAATACACAAAGAATCCTTCCTTTACTATAAAATTCCCAGAACCATATATACATTCCTTTCGAAGACGGATAACAGAGAGCAGAGAGACGGCCGATCCCCGGCTGCCCTGCCGTTCATCCTCTGAAAGCCACTATATTATATTCCTCTTTCACAAAAAAATCAAAATATTTTTTATTATATCTTTTTTCGGAAAAAGCTTGACAGAATCCACACAGCTTGCTATAATAAATTGCTGTCTGAACAGACACGCCGCACACAAGGCGCGATGCCGCGTTTTGTGTGTACCCTTGGTCCTGTGATTGCAGGACCTTAAGCCAAAAGGAGGTGCTAACAAAATGGTAAAGTACAGAAACCATGCATGTTT
>ENA-OPZM01000459-OPZM01000459.1-human-gut-metagenome-genome-assembly--contig:-NODE-459-length-17598-cov-1.704138_pt1 | contig 17598 bp, 24 predicted proteins | sample MGYA00242478_ERZ504493 | MGnify/ENA primary metagenome ERZ504493 (study PRJEB26092, sample SAMD00036227) | human gut metagenome | host: Homo sapiens | study: EMG produced TPA metagenomics assembly of...
AAAAGGCGGGACGGCATGTCCGCGAACGGCATAAGCCGCTCCGGATAGCCCTCCTGCCCGCGGCCGACTGTAAAGATTTCCATCGCCATATGTCAGATCCTCCATATACTTTTGTCGGCGCTCCGAAAGCAGATCGCCTCGCTGATATGCGGCACGCCGATTTTGACCGCCCCGTCCAGATCCGCGATTGTCCGCGCGGTGCGGATAATCCCGTGGTAGGAACGCGCGCTGAGGCGCAGGCGGCGGAAGGCATCCTCTAAAAGCTCTTCCGCTGCTTTTTCCAGGATACAGTATTTCTCGATCTGGCCTGCTTTCAGTTCGCTATTGAAATGAATCGACTCCTGCCGGTAGCGCGCCGCCTGAATTTCCGCCGCTGCCGTCGCTTTTTCCCGCATCTTGGCCGAGGATTCGCACCGCTCCTCGCCGTGCAGATCCTCGTAGGAAAGTGCTTCCACCTGCACGCAGAGATCCATGCGGTCGAGGAACGGCTGGCTGACTCTCGAGAGATACCGGCTGATGTCGCCGGGTGCGCAGGTACAGCGCGATAAGTCGGGGTAAAAGCCGCAGGGGCAGGGGTTCATTGCCGCCACCATCAGAAATGACGCCGGGAACACATAGTTTCCGCTGACACGGGAAATCACAATCCGGTGCTCCTCGAGTGGCTGGCGCAGGATCTCAATGGTTGTGCGCGTCATCTCCGGGAGTTCATCAAGGAAGAGAACACCGCGGTGTGCCAGCGTAATTTCGCCCGGGGACGGCTGTTTTCCGCCGCCTGCAAGAGCCTGCGGCGACATCGTGTGATGCGGAGCACGGAAGGGCCGCTCCCGGCGGACACCCTCTCCTTTGGCAAGCATTCCGGCGATGCTGTAGATCCGCGTTACTTCCATCTGCTCCTCCTCAGACATCGGAGGCATGATCGTCGGAATCCGCCTTGCAATCATGGATTTTCCGCTGCCCGGCGGCCCCAGCATCAGCAGATTGTGAAATCCGGCCGCAGCGATGAGCGCCGCCCGCCGCGCCGCCGTCTGGCCCTGCACTTCGGAAAAGTCCGGCTCTTTTCCGTCCTCCTTCTTTTGATTTTCTATAGACGGAAGCGACGGCATTTTCCCTTCACAGCAGTAGTTCAAAAGCTCCTGTAAATTCTGGATTCCAACGACGTGAAGCCCGCCGACCAGACCCCCTTCCGCGGCATTCCGGCCGGAACAAGAAGCGTTGTGCATCCAAGCTCCCGCGCCTTCGCCGCTGCCGGAAATACACCGCTGATCTCCTGCACATGGCCGTCAAGGCCGAGTTCGCCGAGCACCATCGTTTTCCGGAGTGACCCGGGCGGAATCCGGCCGAGCGTCATCAGAACGCCCGCTGCAATCGGAAGATCGAAACGCGATCCTTCTTTTCGGACGTCCGCCGGGGATAAATTAATCGTAATTCGTTTCGGCGGCAGGGAAATTCCCATGTTTTTGAGGCTGTCCGCACGCGGTCCTGCGCCTCCTTTACCTGGCACTCACGTAGCCGACCATCGTAAACTGCGGCATGCCGTCACTGACATCCGCCTCCACCTGCACCGGAATCATCTCCATGCCCGAGACGGTGGCTGATAATACACTGCAATACAAAGAAAACCTCCTTTTCTTTCAGTAGCAGGTCGTATAGTTCCTATTTATTTTTCATTTTGGGAAAATGTCCGGCAAGAACACCGGGAAGATATTATCTTTGATTTTTGTTCGAAAAAGTAAGGATAAGGAAACCTTTTCTGCACCTGATTTCCTTACCCTTTATTATAGAAGCAGTCCGTTTGAAATGTCAAGCATTTACGAAGCGGCAAACCGTAACCGCAACTTTTCAATTGCATTCTTCTCGATCCGCGACACGTACGAACGGCTGATGCCGAGCCGGGCAGCGACCTGTTTCTGTGTGTATTCTGCTTTTCCGCCAAGGCCGTACCGGAGAAGAAGCACCTGTTTTTCCTGCTCTTTTAATTCCGAATCCAGATAACAGTACAGCCGCACCGCGTCCTCTTTCCGGTTGTACTGTTCCGCGATATCCTCCCCGCCGCCCTCCACGATGTCGAGCAGATGGATCTCATTTCCCTCCTTGTCGGTTCCGATCGCTCGTAGAGGGAAATCTCCCGTGCCGTTTTCTTTTTGCTCCGAAGATACATCAGCAGCTCATTATCAATACAGCGGGCGGCGTATGCGGCCAGCCGGTTTCCTTTTTTCGAATCATATGTCATCACCGCCTTGATGAGGCCGATCGTTCCAATGGAAATCAGATCGTCGAGATCATCGGGCAGGCCCTGATACTTTTTCACAACGTGCGCGACCAGGCGCAGATTCCGCTCGACCAGAATGTCTCTGGCTTTTGTATCGCCCCTCTGATACGCATCCAGACAGCTTTTTTCTTCCTGTGCAGACAGTGGTTTTAAAAAGGGTTCCAAGAAAAGCGGCACCTCAAAGGGGATTTTTCTTTATTTTATGTTTGAATTGCAGGAAACGTGCCTGTCTGCTATACTGATAAGATCAGCCGGGTTTTCCGGCACTCGACATTATATTTTTAAGAGGAGGTTTCCTTTTATGACAGACCAGAAAAACGGACAGGAATATCTTTCTTTTGTGCTGGAAAAGCTGCAGGCGCGTCTTGCCGAGATCAGCCAGTCTCTGCTGGACGGACAGAAAGAGATTGAAAATATGCACGATTATTACTGGCAGAACTATACCGAGATGGACCAGTACGGATATGAGGATTACGACAATCAGCAGGCGCTGCTGCATCAGGTGAATGCGAATCAGGAGCAGCTTCTTCTGCGGAGCCGCTTCCGGAAAATGCTGGATTCTCCGTTCTTCGGGCGTGTGGATTTCTGCTATGACGGGGATGATGAGCCGGAAATTTTCTATATCGGCATCGGCAATTTTGCGGAGCGGCCGGGCGAGCTGCCGCTGATTTACGACTGGAGAAGCCCGGTCAGCGGTCTTTTCTACGATTTTGACCGCGGGCCGGCTTCCTATCTGGCGCCGGGCGGCGAGATGACAGGGGAAATCTGTTCCAAGTGGCAGTATAAGATCCGGGATGGAAAGATGATTTACGGATTTGAGAGTGATGTGAAAATTGATGATGATATTTTAAAGGCGGAGCTTGGCAGCAACGGCGAGGTACAGCTGAAGAATATTATCCGCACAATTCAGAAGGAACAGAATGCGATCATCCGCAATACGAAGGACCGGATTCTGGTAATTCAGGGAGCGGCGGGAAGCGGCAAGACATCGGTGGCGCTGCATCGGATTGCCTACCTTTTGTATCATGACAGACAGAATCTGAAGTCTTCGAATATTCTGATTTTATCGCCGAACGGGGTATTTTCGGATTATATTTCACATATTCTGCCGGAGCTCGGTGAGGAGAATATTCAGGAAATGAGTTTTGATCTCTTTGCTTACCGCAAATTACAGGACACGGCGGCGGACTGTGAGGACCGCTGTGATCAGATTGAGCGGGAGATGCGGGATCCAAAAGCCGCAGAACGGTTTGCTTTAAAACAGTCGCAGGCGTTTGTGGACCAGATGGAGGGATTTGCGCTGGAGCTTGAGGACGAGCTGATGAATTTCTCAGACGTTTCGTATAAGTCGTTTGTGAAGTCAGAATCGGAGATTATTACGCTGTTTTATGACAAGTTTGCGGATATTCCGCTGCTCTCGCGGATGGATGCGGTGGCGGAGACGTTTATTGACGAGATCGAGACGCTGCTGAACCGGGATCTGCCGGAGGAGGAGCGGATTCCGCTCATCGAAAAATTCCAGAAGATGTATGAGACGATGGATTTTTTATGTTCTCTACAATCGTTTTCTGAAGAAAGAGGGATATCAGACGCTGCCGCGGCGGCCGTTGGAGAAGCGGAAACTGCGGTATGAGGATGTGTATCCCGGTTCTGTATCTGAAGTACCGCCTGTCGCGGCAGGCGGAGCGGTCGAATATTAAGCATCTGGTGATTGATGAAATGCAGGATTATTCGCGGCTCCAGTATCTGATTATCCGGCGGATGTTTTCCTGTAAGATGACGATTCTCGGCGACCGGGCGCAGACGATGGCGGATCAGCAGCAGGATGTACTGCAGTTTTACCGGGGATTTTCGGGAAGGATCTGCGGCGGATTGAGATGCGGAAGAGTTACCGGAATACGGTGGAAATTGCGTCGTATGCGGCAAATCTCATTGGCGTGACGGATCTGGAGCTGTTTGAACGGCACGGAATGCCGGTGTTGGAACGGGATGTCACGGATCTTGAGGCGGCTCTGCGGGAGGCAGTGGATACGCTGTTTCCAGATGAGAAAACGTATGAGACGGCGGCGGTGATTGTACCGGATGAGAAGACGGCGGAACGGCTTATTTGATTTTGCGGGAGATTCTGGCAGAAAAAGATTTTGACTGTGAAAAGCGGCTTTCTTGGCTGAACCGTGACAGCTCCAGTTTTAAGAAAGGACTGACGGTTACCACATTTTATCTGGCGAAAGGGCTGGAGTTTGATCAGGTGTTCTCTATTTTCCCGAAGGACGAGAAACGGGAGATAATGATGCAGGCGCAGTATATTGCAGCGACCAGGGCATTGCATGAGCTGAGAGTGTATCATATTTAAAAACAGGGAGATCCTCCGAAAAAATTCGATTGGATCTCCCTGTCATTTTTATTTTCGATCAGATATGATAGAATCCTGCGGACTGTGCCGGGATGGTGATGGTTCCGTCTTTGGATTCTGCTTTTCCTCCGATCGTGTAGAGGGCATCCTTCAGCTCTGCACTGTATGGGAAGGACTGCTCTTTGTCGGATGGTTGATGATAACGAGGACTTTTTTCGCCCTCTGCCTCACGAACGTAGGCCAGCGGATACTGGTTTTTCTCTGCATAAACGAACTCGATGGTTCCGCGGCTTAAGAGTGCTTTGCTGCTCTGGCGGATCTGGATGAGTTTTTTAACTTCGTGGTACAGGGAATCCGGATCGGCCATCTGTGCTTTGGCGGTCGGACGGTCCTTGCCCGGGTCCATGGTGATGTAGAGGTCACTGGCCGGTGCGCTGGAGAATCCTGCGTTGGTGCTGTCATCCCACTGCATCGGAGAACGGGAACCGGTGCGGTTGTATCCGCCCTCAACGGATTTCAGCCTTCGACGTAGCGCATACCGATTTCATCACCGTAGTAGATGAACGGCGCACCTGGCATGGAAAGAAGGAAAGCGAAAGCAATTTTCAGCTCATCCTCCTGCAGACGGCGTGCCAGACGGTCCATATCATGGTTTCCGGACGGGATGCAGATCAGGCCTTTCTGTGCGGTCTTATTGTAGTTGGTTTTGTAGGTCTCTACAAACTCAGAGATATCTCCTTTTCCGCGTTTGGAGAAGAATGGCTCATCGCAGCGGAACAGATCGTTGTAATGGGACGGTCCAAAGTGAAGCAGGAAGTCCATGTGGAAGCCGCCCTGTAAGGATTTGTCCGGCTCGCCCCACTCGGATACCATGCTGCATCCGGGAACTCTGCGTCGAGGAATTTCCGTACCTGCTGCCACAGGCGGATGGTTCCTTTGCCTTCCTGATCGTTCTTTACCAGGGAGCCCGCCATATCGACACGGAAGCCGTCGCAGCCCATGTTCAGCCAGAATCTCATGACATCTTCCATCGCTGCCAGCGTTGCCTGCGGTCCCTCATCATCAAAGGACTGCTGCCACGGTTTTTCCGGATCCGGCTGATAAAAGCCGTAGTTCAGGGCCGGCTGGTTGGAGAAGAAGTTGATGGCGCAGGCGCCGTCACGCTCGGAAATGCCGCGCAGGCTTCCCATTCCTTCCGGTGCTTCCCATACGTTATTGGTCCATACGTAGCGGTCTGTAAATTCATTGCGGTCTGCTTTCATGGATTCTTTGAACCATGGATGCTCAACAGATGTATGGCCCGGAACCAGGTCGAGCAGAACGTGCATGTCACGTTTGTGTGCCTCTTCGAAAACTCTCTTCAGATCCTCATTCGTTCCGTAGCGCGGTGCAACGCGGCAGTAATCTGCGACATCGTATCCTGCATCACCGAATGGGGACAGGAAGCACGGGTTGATCCAGATAGCGTTGCAGCCCAGTTCCTTGATGTAGTCTAATTTTTCAATGATACCCTGGAAATCTCCGATTCCGTCGGCGTTGGTGTCGTTGAAGGACTGCGGGTAAATCTCATAAAATACTGCGTTATCTAACCATTTTGACATTTTTTCTTTCCCTCTTTCGCTCTTATTTCTGCTGTATTTTCGTCGTTGCAGCAAGTGTTTCTATATGATATATTACTACTGTATCCGCTGAAATACCAGTAATTTCCTATTTCATTCTAATACTATTCTATGATTTTATGCATGCCGCGCTCTGCCATTTCCGGCATTTTACGGACATGCTTTTTGGAGGAGGATTTTATGATGCTTTCTGCTGCGAAAGAAAAACGCCAGCACGGCTCCATGCAGGTTCCCTACAGTTATTATGACTGCCGGATGCCCGACTATTTTCCCGGCGTACCGCTGCACTGGCACGGGAGATGGAGCTGAATTATATCAAACGCGGAACGGGGTATTTTCAGTATGAGGACCGTCTGCTTACGGCGCATGCCGGTGATATTTTTCTGATTCAGCCGAACCTCGTACATGCCATTCTGCCCGCCGAGCAGGAGTCGATGTTTTATGATACGATTGTTTTCCACAAGAATATGCTGATCGGCGGGTATGACGACCGCAGCTACACGGAAATTCTGCAGCCGTTTTTCTCCGCCCGGCGCCGCATCCAGCACCGATTTCACCCGAACATTCCAGTTATGCTGCACTTCTGCATCCGTCCAGCAGATTTTCCGCTGCATCCTTGAAAACTCTGCTGTCTCCGATCTTCTGCTGAAAAGTGAGCTGCTCCGCTTCTTCTATCTGCTCGCCGCATCGCCGGAACTCTGCACCGATCGTCCCGCCATGCCTGCGGCTGCTGAAAACCTGCGGCCTGTGCTCGCCTATATCCAGGAGCACTTCGCCGACCCGATTACCATAGAGGAACTTGCCAGGCTGTCGCATTTGAGCAAAAGCTATTTTATGAGCTGTTTTAAGCAGACCTTCGGACTCGGGGCCGTTGAATATCTGACACAGTTTCGGATCAAAGCCGCCTGCGAGGCGCTGCGCAGTACGACGCAGAGTGTGTCCGAAATCGCGTACGACAATGGTTTCCGCAACCTTTCCAACTTCAACCGGCAGTTCCGAAGCAAAGTGGGATGTACGCCGCAGATGTATCGGAAGGAATTTCAAAATTCATAAATTCAAAAAGGGATGCATCAAAATATGCATCCCGAAAATCTATCTCTGATCCTATTTTTATTCCGTAATCTCCGGTACCGACGGAACATCTTTATCTTCTTCCCGCCAGCTCCCAGAATGCGACAGCGCTCGCCGCAGCGACGTTCAGTGAATCCACACCGTGTGTCATCGGAATCAGCACGGTTGCATCTGTTTCAGCGATCGTATCACTTGCCAGTCCGTCACCCTCGGTTCCGAGCAGAATGGCGAGCTTTTCATGCGTTTTCAACGACGGATCATCCATCGGAACGGAGTCTTCTTTTAATGCCATCGCAACGGTATAAAATCCAAGTTCCTGCAGTGCAGCAATTCCCTGCTCCGGCCAGTAACTGCCGCCTGGCAGCACGGTCCATGGGACCTGGAAGACATTTCCCATGCTCACGCGGATGGCGCGGCGGTACAGCGGGTTGCTGCAGCCTGATGTGAGAAGCACGGCATCGATGCCAAGCGCGGCGGCAGAACGGAAAATCGCACCGACATTCGTCGGGTTCACGACATTTTCCAGAATCGCCACGCGGCGGGCGTTCCGGCAGATTTCCTCCATAGCCGGAAGCGTGCGGCGGTGCATCGCGCAGAGCATGCCGCGCGTGAGGGCAAAGCCTGTGAGCTGTTCCAGCACCTTCGTCTCTGCTGTATAGACCGGCGCGTCCGGGCAGTGCGCAAAGAGTGCTTCGTTTGCGGCAAGCTCTGCGCTTCCGGCAAGGAACGAAACCGGTTCATATCCGACATCCAGCGCACGCTCGATGACACGCGGACTCTCCGCAAGAAAAAGGCCTGGCTGCGGTTCATAATAGTGCAATAACTGCGGTTCTGAAAGACGCGCATACACGTCGAGCTCCGGCGCCGCAAAGTTTTCGATTTTTCTGATCTCTGACATAATATTGATTTCCTTTTGCGTTTTCTCTTTGTTTTCACTATGTTCTATTGTAGCAATCCCGCTCCCGTTTCGCAATCCATTCTTTTTCCCGCCGGTGCCGTTCCCCCGCACCATTCGCCAAACCGTGCTTCCAGCACGCATCGAATTTTTCTTATTTATCTGTCTTTTTTAAAAATTTCTCAATTTCCTCTTGCCAAACGCCGCCAGAGACGTTATAATAATCGACGGTTCAAAATTAAAAACTGCAGAAAAGATTGGTATCAGATTGGAAACGGCACAAGTGCATTGCTTGGTTAACGAACAACACATGTGTCTTTTTTGCGCCCATTTTTCAAAATTGCAAAGAAAAGGAGAACAATCGATGCCAAAAACAAAATTTCAAAACGTTGTATTTACCTCATGATGTCCTTTCTGATGGTCTATGCCATGATCTGCTACAACATTTCCATGAACATCGGCGGAATGACAAATCAGGTCTTTCTGATGGCGTTTCACGAGATGATAATCATGTGGCCGGCCGCTTTTATCCTCGAGTTTTTCCTCGTGGATCATCTGGCTCACAAATTAGCTTTTTGCATGGTAACACCGCAGGATCGTCCGATCGTAATCACGCTGGCAATTTCCATTATGATTATTGCTATTATGTGTCCGATTATGAGTTTTATTGCAACGCTGCTGTTTAAAAATGCCGGAAAGGAATTCGTTGCTGTCTGGCTCCAGACCACGTTTTTAAACTTCCCGGTTGCCTTCTTCTGGCAGCTCATGTACTGCGGACCCTTCATCCGTTTTCTGTTCCGCAAACTGTTTCCGGAAAAATAAGAAAAGATATCCACAAAGGCGAACCGCTTTTCCCCTCTCTTTCCACAATTTCTGTGGACAGACGGTGCAAAATGGTTCGCCTTCTGTGGATATCTTTTGTTTTCTTCCGGGATTACTCCTGCGGTACCGGATTGGATACGCTGACTACATGATCATACCAGGTTCCTTTTTTACCAATGATCGCAACATTGAAATCCTCGTCCAGTTTTTCTACCGGGATATCAAAGCCGTACACTTCATCTGTGGTTCCGTCAGAATACGTTACCTCATCTGTGGTCGGCTCGATCAGCTCTGCGCCGTCTGCCTGTGCTTCTTCTTTTGTTCCCACAAAGACATTGACAATGTTTTTGGATACCAGGCTGACGTGGATGGTCATTTTTCCGTCTTTTACCGTCAGGACACCCTTTCCTTCTTTTGCTTCATTGACATGGAACATATTGCTGTCTGTATTGAAGTCTGCCGTATACGTACCGTCTTCCAGCTCTGATGCGCTGCTTTCTCCTGCAGTCTCCGCTGCCGATGCGCTTTCTGCTGAAACATCTGATGTGGATGTACTGCTCTCTGCCTTAGATGCATCCTGTACAGAAGCGGAAGATGCGTCTGCCGCAGAAGACGCAGATACTGCAGATGCAGAAGATGACGCTGCATCCTTTCCGCCACATGCGCCGAGCATGGATACAGTCAGTGCTGCTCCAAGAAAAAGAACTGCCAATTTTTTCTCATAATAAAATTCCTCCTTGTATCACCTTGAAGCGGATCTTTTTCATCCGCTCAACTTAAAATCCGACAGCACACTGAGTCTCTTCAGCCGTACTGCCGGATCTTATTTTACTCTATTTTACGTTCGGAATACAACCCCTAATTATTCAGCATCGTCCTGAACGCCGTTGCCGTCCATAGCTGCCTTGGTGTGCTGTACATACAGCTGCTCAACAGCATCAATTCTTCCAAGACCTTCGATCTGAGTGTTGATCTCATCGAATGCACCGGATGCCTCAAACTGGCTCTTCCAGGAATCCTCATCCTCGCCTGCCATATCGTTGTTTGCGTGGTCACCTGCAACAACCATCAGCGGACGAAGAATTACTTTCTTGTATCCGGCTGCTTTTACTGCCTCGATCACATTCTCGCAGGCGGTCTCTTCCGGCTCGCCCTCAACGGTTCCGATGAATACGTTTTTGTATCCAAGAGTATCCATCTGTGTCTGCATCTGGCTGTAAGTTACTTTTGCATTGTGGGAAGTACCATGTCCCATAAATACGAAAGCAGTGCCGTCCTCTGCTGCTGCATCCAGACTGTCATAATTTGCAGATTTTACTGCCTGTGCCGTGATTGCTTCTGCAACGGCCTGTTTGTCCTCGTTGATTACGGTAGCGTCACTTCCAACCTCGCCAAGCAGCGGCTCTGCGATGGTTACGGACTCAAATTTATCTTTATAGCTATCTACTGCTTCTTTCAGCTCGTCGTACTCTGCGCCGTGCATCAGATGAGTCGGCTGAATAATCAGTTTTTTCACGCCATTGCTTACAGCTCTTTCCAGTGCCTGATCTACGTTATCGATCTTCTCGTCATCGCGGGCCTGTACATGGTTGATGATGATCTGTGCAGTGAAGGCACGTCTTACGGACCAGTCCGGATATGCAGCCTGCAGAGCTTTCTCAACGCCTCCGATATCCTCAGCACGCTGTCGTTGAAGGAAGTACCAAAGCTTACAACCAGAAGCTCATTCTCGCCGATCTCGTCTCCGTTTAACGGATCATCCTTGGAAGCATCACCTGTGTCTCTTCCGAAGTAATCCGGATCTGCGTTCTCTCCTTCTACAAGTTCCTTCTGCGCGTCTGTCAGGGCATCCCATGCCTCTTTTGCTTCTTTGCACTGCTCGTCGGTGTTATCATTTCTTTCCTGTACATAAATTGCGTCAATCAAAGCTGCCACTTTATCTGCTGCCTCCTGGTCTGCATCTGCGGATACCTCTTCAGATGCAGAAGATGCGCTTACGCTGCTGCTTGCTGCTGTGGTGTCTTCCTCAGATGCGGAAGATGCACTTACGCTGCTTGTTGCTGTGCTGCTTGCGCTGCTGCTGGATGCGTTGCTGCTTCCGCATGCGCCGAGCATAGATGTTACCATAGCTGCTGAAATTAAAGCGACTACAAGTTTCTTTTTTCATTTTTTGTTTTCCTCCCATTTGCTGGTATCTTTGCAACAACCAATATCGGGGACGTTTTACATTTCAAACTATGAGAAACACGCTCCGCGAGTTTCTCAAGTTATCGCGGCAGTCGCTAAGGTCTCGTGCAAGCACGGACTTTGGCTCGTTGCCCGCGTAAATAGAAAGAAGCCCTTTCGTTTTTCAACGAGGGGCTTCCAGTATTTTCATCACAAAGAAAACCATCTCACCCGCTGTGGGGCAAATGTCCGCTTTCCTGTTTTGTACTGCCAGTTCCTCGTGGCACGAACGTAACGTTCCTGTACTGCGAAAGGCAGGTCTCCCGGCTCATTGCTTCAGGATTTGACTCCAGCGCATCGGTCTCCTTCCCGGTTTCCCAGTGGATCATTCCCCTGCTTGCAAAATACGGTGACGAGTTCGTGCAGGATTCACACCTGCTTCCCTTTTCACCGGACACGTATGTCCGACACCTTACACATCGATATTTAATTGTCTTTTCTTTAACGACTGTTAGTGTAGCACATCGTCTTTTCTCTGTCAAGTGCCGTAAAATCAGGAAATCCGGCCATTTTCCATTTCATATACCACATTCGCGACGTTCATCGTGGACACAATACAAATTATATTTTTATACTTATACAATAATGTAAAGTTTACATTGTTGTATAACATAAATACTAAAATAAAAAGCACTAGAATATTTTCTAATGCTTTTTTGTCTAACACCTATCCAAAAATGTTTTTCAACTCACAGACCTAAGTCTGAACTCGCAGAATATCTTCGGTATTTGTATCCTGCCCTTTTATCTTACCATAAATTCCGCCAACGTCAATTAGTTATTCCTCCCTTCAAATCCTCTATTTATTTTGTATATCTAAAATCCGTATATTTTTATTCTGCATTTCAATCATATTTTTGTTGAATGGACTACAAGAAACTGTTATACTCAATATACGGGTGCTGCCATAACGGTAGGCGGTTAGTCCTTCTACGGAGGGACTGTGACTCTCCGATTACATAGAAACCTTTATATGGGAATTCCTTGGAAAGGAGGCTAAGCCATGAGTATTATCGACTTCATAGCAGTTGTAAATTTCGGCTTAACCTGCTTTAGCCTTGGATACAACTTCGGCAAAGATACTGCGAAATCACAAAAATAGCCGCCCAGTCCTGCAAACTTTGGCGACTATTTTTACATAAACCAATAAATATGGACTAACCGTCTATCGGTAGCACTCTTTTCAATATCATAATATCATGCATTTCAGAATATGTCAAAATCTTCTTTTCACATATCCCGAAATCTCCGATACCTCTCCTCTACCAGTTCTTCCCCATCCATCTTCTCATACTTTTCCAGGAATCTCAGAATTTTGCCTCTCAATTCTTCACACACCACTGGCATTGTGTCCACCGTAAACTCCCCCGGCTCTTCCACAATCTCTTCTACAATTCCCAGTTCCTTCAAATCCCCCGCCGTCAGCTTCATCACCTCGGCGCCTCCGGCGCGCGTTTGCCGTCTTTCCACAGGATGCTTGCAAATCCCTCCGGCGACAGGATGGAGTAGATGGCATTCTGCATCATCCACACTTCATCCGCCACGGCGAGTGCCAGTGCACCGCCGCTGCCGCCTTCTGAAATGACAATAGAAAGAACCGGCGTTTTTAACGCTGACATTTCATACAGGTTCCGCGCAATCGCCTCGCCCTGGCCGCGTTCTTCGGCTTCCATTCCGCAGAAGGCGCCTGGGGTGTCTACGAGACAGATAACAGGCCTGTGGAATTTTTCGGCCTGTTTCATCAGACGCAGGGCTTTGCGGTAGCCTCCGGGGACGGCATGCCGAAATTGCGGCGGATGTTTTCTTTCGTATCCGCGCCTTTCGCCTCGGCGATGACCGTGACCGGTGTGCCGTCAAACGATGCAATACCGCCGATGATCGCCGCATCATCGCCATACAGTCGATCACCATGAAACTCAATAAAATCAGGAAACAGCTCCCGAATATAATCTTCTCCCACCGGTCGGTCCTTTTTCCGCGCTTTCTGCACACAGTCCCAAGCCGATGTTTTCTCTCCCGTTTCTGGTGCTGCCAAAGACCGCTTCACGTCTCCATCCCCCAAAGTCAGCACTTCCGAGGAAACTTCGATATCTTTCCCATGCATCCGCAGAATCTCCGACAGCACCTCTTTCGCCTCTTCTCTTGGCAGAATCCGATCCACAAACCCATGCTCCACCAGAAACTCCGCCCTCTGGAACCCTTTCGGCAGTTTCTGTCCTATTGTCTGCTCAATAACCCTCGGTCCCGCAAACCCGATCAACGCATGCGGCTCCGCCAGAATAATGTCCCCCAGCATCGCCCAGCTCGCCGTCACGCCGCCCGTCTCGGGTCCGTCAGCACACTCACATACAAAAGCCCCGCATCACTGTGTCTTTTCAGCGCCGCCGACGTCTTCGCCATCTGCATCAGAGAAACAATCCCCTCCTGCATCCGCGCCCCTCCCGAGCACGCAAACAAAATCACCGGCAGCGAGAGCTTCGTCGCCCTCTCCACCGCCCGCGTAATCTTCTCCCCAACAGCCTCACCCATACTGGCCATCATAAACCTGCCATCACAGACCCCGATCACCGTCTCCATCCCGTTGATCTGTCCCTTACCAGTCACAACAGCCTCCGTAAGTCCTGTTCTCTCCTGCAGAGCCCTCACCTTCTCTTCATACCCCGGAAACCCCAGCGGATTCCCCGCCGTCATCCCCTGATCCCATTCCTCAAAACTCCCATCATCCAGAAGAAACTCAATCCTCCGATACGCATGCACCCGAAAATAATTCCCACACTTCGGACAAATATAAAGATTCCTCTTCACATCCTCCGTAAAAATAGCCCCCTTACAAGCATTACACTTCTTCAAAATCCCCTGCGGCGCTCCGGCACCACCCCATCCGCCGTGTGCTCCTTCCGAAACACCGTCTTCTTAAAATACTTACCCAGCATCATACCACCATCACTCCTTACATCATAACACTTTTCACTCTATTGTCTAACAATCTTCCAACCACACACCTCACCCATCGAGGCATTCATTCTCTCTTCACCGCTCACTCCTGTCATCCCAGCCGCACCGCCCTTCGGTGTCGCTGACCACACTCTCCCAGTCGTGTGTCTGATCTCAGCCGCCCGGCAGTACAGCAGAGGGGGACGGCGCATTTGCAGGAGGAACTATAGCAAGACCCGAAAATAATGCAAAAAGGCAGTGCTGCAGAGCGCGAATTGCAAGGAACAGATTTGAAGGCGTACCGGGTACGACGAAATCTGTGACGCAGTAATTCACGCTCTGCGGTGCTGAATTTTTTGCATTATTTTCTGGTCTTGCTATAAAAAGAACAAGGCGTACCGGTACAGGAAAACTGGCCGATACGCCTTGTTCTGTGTTTATCAAAAGATCTGTCGCGGCGCACTCTTTTGGTAAGCATAAAAAAGAACCCAGCCACATGACGGTATGACTAAGTTCTCTTTGTTTTATATCTTTATTATGCGATTGAGTTTACAGCTTTGCTCAGATTGGATACTTTTCTGGCAGCGTTGTTTTATGATAAACGCCTTTAGAAGCAGCCTTGTCGATGGTAGAGATCGCATTTACTAATGCAGCAGCAGCAGCCTCTTTATCGTTTGCAGCAACAGCAGCATCTACTTTTTTCATAGAAGTCTTAACTGCAGAACGGATTGCTTTGTTGCGGTCTGCCTTTGTCTGATTTACCAGGATTCTTTTCTTTGCGGATTTAATGTTAGCCAAACTGTACACCTCCAATATTTTTAAAATTAATGTGATTTAAGGGATGTTATTCAATGGAACAGACACGGGCGCTCCACTGAAACATGCTTTATTATCCTATAATATTTCGCATGGTTTGTCAATACATATTTTTGAAAAAAATTGCAAAAACTACAACAAAAATACAGGAGAAGGAGAAAAGTATGATAGGAAAGTATAGGATGCGGACAGACCTGGCGATGGAGAATCAGGAAAAATTTGAGAGGGACCATGTGGAGATCTCCGGGGTCGAGATTGAGAAGAAGAAAAGAAAGGCGGAAATTCAGACAACCATTGTGAAAATCACATCGGAGCAGGGTGCAAAATGATGGGAAAGCCGAAAGGGACGTATGTGACGATCGAAGCGCCGCTGCTTTTGACGGCAGACGAGGAGGAGAGCCGGAAAGCGGCGGAGGAGTTTTCCCACTGTCTGATGGAAATGGTGCCGGAAGCGTGCGGATCCGTTCTTGTGGCCGGCCTCGGCAACCGCGGCATCACGCCGGATGCGCTCGGGCCGGAGACGGTGGAGCAGCTTAACGTTACGCGCCATCTGGTGCGCACCTACGGAAAGAAGGGCCGGGAAGTGAGTGCCCTTGCTCCCGGCGTTATGGCACAGACGGGCATGGAGGCAGTGGAAATCCTGCGCGGAACGGCAGAACAGACCCATCCAGATGTGATTCTCGCCGTGGATGCCCTTGCCGCATGCAGTATTCACCGGCTGAACTGTACGATCCAGCTTGCCGACACCGGAATCTGGCCGGGCTCGGGCGTCGGAAACCACCGCAATGCCTTAAATCAGGAGACGCTCGGCGTGCCGGTCATCGGAATCGGTGTGCCGACCGTTGTAGGGGCAGGAACGATCGTCCACGATGCCGTCGCAGGCGTTCTGGAATCGCTGGAGGAGTCCGAGATGGATGAATTTCTGGGAGAAGTCATTTCACCGGCGCTCGAAAGCCTTTACGTGACGACAAAAGAGATCGACGAGATGGTCCGCCGCCTGGCCGGGGTTCTTGCGGCAGGTATGAATCAGGCATTTTCCGGGGAACTGTAACATATCATGAATATGGTGATAATATGTGGAATGCCAGGCGAAATGGACGATGGTTCGGATGGGGATGTCTTTTCCTGTCCTGCAGTATACTGCTGTTCCGCAGTGCAGCGGTTCTCCGGAAAAATCATTTCTCAGAGGGGAAAGTTCTGCTGCAGCGGGCGGCAGCACAGGCGGAGCAGTTATCCGTGGATGTGATGATGCCGCTTCTTTTTTATGACGGAAAAGAGGACGGAAGGGGATGGATGGAAAATCTCCTCGCGGCAGTGCGGGATCAGATACCGGCGCTTCGGGAGGGAAGCACGGCAGAAAATACGCTGTCTGCCGGGACAGAAGCAGCGGAAACGGATACGGCGAAGCAGGATTCGAATCCGGGACCGGGAGCAGAAAGAGGGCAGACAGAATCGAAGGAGCAGGGAACTGAGGAAGATCAAAAGGATGGAACTCAAAAAGATGAAACTCAAAAAGATGGAATGGAAATCACGGAGCCGGAGCAGACGGAAACAGGAATCACAGAACCGGCAGCCGGAGAGTCGGCATCAACGGCAGAACCCGAAGCGCCGCAGTCTGTCCCGGAGGAGACCATCGAAACCGGCGGCGCACCGCGTGAGATTCTCTACCCGGAGGCCGACACGATTCAGGAGACAATTTCCCCTGACCTTCTTGCTGACCCGCAGGCGCTCCTGAACCGCTTCTTCGTTGTCGATCCCAACACTTCGGTCCTGCCGGGCGAGATCGACGGCAGCACCCTGCTCGGAAAAGACCTGACCTGCCGGAAAATGCCGAAGGCCCGCAGATTCTGATCTATCATACCCATTCGCAGGAAACCTTCGCCGATTCCCGTCCGGGAGAAAGAGCGGACACGGTAATCGGCCTCGGTGATGATCTGCAGGAGCTTCTGGAAAAGCAGTACGGATACGAAGTGCTTCATATTACAGAGGCATTTGACATGAAAGAAGGCTGTCTCGAGCGGAGCCGCGCCTACAACTACGCGGAGCCGGTCATCGCAGCGGCGCTGGAAGAACACCCGTCCATTCAGGTCGTGATCGACCTGCACCGGGACGGGGTCAATGGTTCAAAACGTCTTGTGACAGAAATCAACGGAAAGCCGACCGCGCAGATCATGTTTTTCAACGGCCTTTCCCGCACGAAAGAAAGCGGCGAACTGACAAGCCTGCCCAATCCGTATCAGGCGGAAAACCTTGCATTTTCCTTTCAGATGGAGTATGAGGCAAAACAGTATTATCCCGGCTTTTCGCGCTGTATCTATTTAAAAGGCTACCGCTACAACCTCCATCTCCGCCCGAGATCTGTTCTTCTCGAGGTTGGTGCGCAGACGAATACGGTCGAGGAGGTGAAAAATGCAATGGGGCCGTTTGCGATATCCTGCATAAGGTTCTGTCGGGCAAAAGTCCGGCATCAGGCGGATAAATTTATCTTGCTTTTTTGAGTGGAATTTCGTATCATACAAAATAGACAGATTGCGGGAGTACGAAATATGGAGCAATCTGGTATCGTAGGGAAAAAGCAGGAGGAAAAAACTTG
>ENA-OPZM01000460-OPZM01000460.1-human-gut-metagenome-genome-assembly--contig:-NODE-460-length-17596-cov-1.472609_pt1 | contig 17596 bp, 22 predicted proteins | sample MGYA00242478_ERZ504493 | MGnify/ENA primary metagenome ERZ504493 (study PRJEB26092, sample SAMD00036227) | human gut metagenome | host: Homo sapiens | study: EMG produced TPA metagenomics assembly of...
ATAATGTTAGATTTAAAATTTGTTAGAGAAAATCCAGAGGTTGTAAAACAGAACATCCGTAATAAATTTCAGGATGAGAAGCTTCCTTTAGTAGATGAGGTAATTGAATTAGATGCACAGAGAAGAGCAACTCAGCAGGAAGCAGATGATTTAAGATCAAATAGAAAGAAGATTTCTAAAGCAGATCGGTGCATTAATGGCACAGGGTAAGAAAGAGGAAGCTGATGCTGTAAAAGAGCAGGTTACGAAGAATGCAGAACGCCTGGCAGAACTTGAAAAATTAGAAGCAGAACTTGGCATACAACTTTTTGAACGTAGCCAAAAACAATTATCACTCACACCAGAAGGAGCTGTATTTTTAAATCGCATTGAACTTGCTTTGCGTAACATTCAAGATGCCGTTTTAGAAGTTAATGACTATAAACAACTTCAAAAAGGCACTATCAAAATTGGTATTCCTTCTATGATCGGAGCATATCTTTCCCAAAATCTCTGGTTTCCAGAAAAATTCGCTCATTTAGATATTTATCTTTATGAAAAAGGCTCTATGTCTATTCGTGAATCCTTAGAACGTGATGAATTAGATTTTGGTATTGTCATCATCTCCAATGCTTCTCCTAGTTTACAGTTATTACCAATGTCTACTAACCAAGTAGTAGCTTGTGTTCCTGAAGATAGCCCACTTGCTCAAAAAGATTCTTTATCTTGGAGCGATGTAAGTAATATTGATTTAATTATGTTAAAAGAAGGTTCTTTTATTCGTAATTTAATTCAACAAAAACTCAAAGAACACAATATTCAACCAAATATTATCTTAGAATCAAACCAAATTGAAACGATAAAAGGTCTTATTTCCAGTAATGTTGGTATGGCATTTCTCTTAGACTTCGTAGTTCAAGATACACCACATATTAAAACATTACCAATAGAAGACCCTATATTTGTAGATGTTGGACTTGCATGGAAAAAAGATAGATATATCTCCAAAGCTGCTCAATCTTTTATCAATTTCTGTCAAGATACATTAAATAAATAATTTATAAAATTAAAGCCATCAGTTTATTCAAATTTGCTAATGGCTTTTTATTTTTATTGATAACAAAAAGGATAATCCACTTATTTTAGGATTATCCTTTTTATATTTTTATAGCTTTTTATATTTTTCAACGATGAGCTAATAAAGTTTGTTTTAATTTGTCTTCAATTTGTACAAGTTCAGCTTCTGCTAATTTACGACGTTCACGTCCATCTTTTTGAATTTTAATAGTTTCTTCAATAGTAGAAATCAAATCTTCATTTACTTTTTTTACAGTTTCGATATCTACAATTCCACGTTCTGTTTCACGTGCTGTCTCTATTGTATTTTGTTTCAACATTTCAGCATTACGTCGCAATAATTCATTTGTAGTATCTGTTACTTCACGTTGCATCTGTAAAAACTTTTTGCTGTCTAGATAAACCAAGCGCAATTACAATCTGACTTTTCCATAATGGAATAGTATTATAAATAGCACTTTGCACCTTATCAACTAAAACTTTATCATTATTTTGAATAAGACGTATCTGTGGTGCTGTCTGTATAGCTATTGTTTTACTCAATTTCAAATCATGAACTTTTTTCTCAAAACGACTGACAGCATTTTCAAAATCACTGACTACTTGCACTGCCATTTGATTTTGAGAATTTACAGCTTCCATACGCAATTTAGGAATAGTATGCTGTTGCAATTCTAAGATTTTTTCTTCGCCAGCTTTAATATATAACTGCAATTCTTTAAAATACTCTAAATTTCGTTGATACATAGTATCAAACATTACAATATCTTTCATCATGCTCATGCGCTTATCTATTCGCCTTGTATCTTATCAATCTGTACAGATAATTTATCATATTCTGCCATCATACTTTTAGCACTGCCAACTAATGAGCCTAAAATAGGTATTTTCTTTATAAAACCGCCACTATTTTTACTATCTACATCAAAACCTTTTACTTTTACTACTAAATTACTTAATAAATCGCCAACATGTCCACTATCTTTACTGCGAATATTATTCAAAATACTATCTGAAAACTCCGCTATATTTCGTTGTGCATTTATGCCATATTGTACAGAAGTCTGCGAATTCGTCAAATCTATACTTCTTTTATTTCATCAATACGTTTTCTATCTTCTGGTGAAATCAATTCTGTTTGCTTTGTAACCTGCTCAATCTCTTCTTTTTTTTGTCATTACTTGCCAATTTTTGAGCATCAGCATTATTGTCCATTTGTTTGTGTTTTTGCTTTGATTAAATCATCTAACTAATATCTGCCATAAGTTTCACCCTCTATTCATATTATCAAAAATTTGCGATAAAAATCATCTTTATCCATGAATAAATAGCGTATACCTTCTATAAATCCCGCAATAAAAGGTATGCCTGTCCATGAGAATAATAAATAAAAAATTCCCATAAAAGTTTTACCTAAATAAAATTTATGTGCGCCAAAACCGCCAAATAAAATTCCTAGACCTCCAGCAATTAATTTTTTACGCAAAACTTCATCACTATCAAAAAATTTTTCTGGTAATGTTTTAATTGCCAACGCATTCTCTGCATAGGTTTATCATGCATACAATTTTTACGTCTATAGCTAAAGCCAGATTTTATCTCTTGAATACGGTCTTGCTTTTTCACATCAAAACCATCTGCTTTTATTGTATTTTCCATGACCTTTAATTCCGCATCCATATCTAATAACTGGTCATTTATCAATTTTTCAAATTGCTCTGTATAAGCATTACTTAATCCATATAAAGTATTTTTTGTTCTTTCCTTTATATCATTTACACTATCTGTATTTAATTGTGTATTTTCAATTTCTACATATTTTTCAATTAAACCAGCCACAGTATCTTGATAATAATCGATAAATCTTCTAGCTAAAGCAATTTTTTCTGGGTGTTTTTGTAGATATTGTAAATATTCAAAGATACCTTTTGCATATCTTGCACATGCATTTTTTAATTCACTATCTCTAATATATTTCAATGAACCTTTTATATAATTATAATCCTCTAACGCTTTTTGATAACTTTCCTGCAATAATTTACTATTTTCACTATCATCTAAATCTAAACTAATCTGCTTTTTCTTATTTGGTTTAAATGTCAAAAAGACACCTACACCTAAAGCTACCGCTCCTATCAAATTCACAATATCACTAAAATGTGTTATCATATCAAACCCAATAAAAGCCAAAATAAGTACGTTATAACTGCTAAAAACATAATAAAACTAAACATAATTTTTATTCTCCTATATTTTATTATACTTATTAAATTCTAATAAACCCTTTTAAAATCCTGCACTACAAAAATAATTATACAAAATTTATACTGATTATGCTTGTATATCATATTAAAATTGTATTAAAATAAAATTAAAAATTTTACTCAACATTTATTCTTAAAACAAAACCATACTTAGGAGGCTTTTATTATGACAAATATAAATAATGTATTACTAGAAATGATTAATTATTATCAAGGTGATCCTAAACGCATTCAACATTTCCTTAAAGTACATAGCTTTGCAAAATTTATAGCTGAGCAAGAAAACTTACCTTCAGATAAATTATATATTTTAGAAATTGCTGGTTTAATGCATGATATCGGCATAAAAATTGCTGAACAAAAATACAACAGTAGCAATGGCAAATATCAAGAATTAGAAGGCCCTGCTCCTGCTAGAGAAATACTTGAAAAACTCCAAGTAGATACTGCTGTAATAGATAGAGTATGCTTCTTGATTGCTCATCATCATACTTACAATAATATTGATGATTTAGATTACCAAATCCTAGTAGAAGCAGATTTCTTAGTAAATCTTTATGAAGATAATTGCCCAAAACAAGCTATAGAAAATGCATTAAACAGAATTTTTAAAACTAAAACAGGCATTAATTTATGTAAAACTATTTATGGTATTTAATCATATTCAACTAATAGAAAGGAATTTTTTATGTCCCCAAACCTTGATATTGAATTAAAACCAGTAATTCCCAAAGAATATCCTACATTTATCAAAAATTTACAAGAGGCTTTTTCTCCTGCAATTATTGAAAAATTTGGCACAAATGAATATCTTCCATCTAAAAACGATATATTATTCTCACTTACTGCTAAAAATGCAGAAATTTTCCACATTATTTATAATAATCAATGTGCCGGCGGTGTTGTTCTCATGATAGACAAAAATACTCATCATAATTCTTTAGATTTATTCTTCATATCACCAAAATATCATGGAGACGGCTTGGGTCTTGCAACATGGAAAACCATTGAGAAAAAATATCCCGATACAATCACATGGAGAACAATTACGCCATATTTTGAACAAAGAAATATACATTTTTATATAAATAAATGCGGATTTCATATAATAGAATTTTTCAATAAATATCACAAAGAAAAAAATATGCCCAATCATATAATGATAAACCCAATCCATGTATAGATAATTATTTCTCTTTGAAAAAAAGATGAAATAATCCAAAGAAATGCTACTTGCCAAAGATATTTTATCTCTAAATTTTACCAGTTAAATTCTTAAAAAAGCTTTTCATTACCTGAAAAATAAGGCTTTTTATAAAATCTTTAAAATTACCATTATCGCTGGTAAAAAATATCAATATCCTTGTATATCAATACTTTTAATAGTATAATGAAAATCATAAAGATTGATTTTTCTAGCATTTAACTTTAACAAGTGTTGTATTTGAATTAGATTTGCTGTGTGGTTTTACCTGTCCATTTAGTAAATTTAACTTTAACAAGTGTTGTATTTGAATCCAAAACCGAAAATAATGTCCATAAAAGAATTATATTTAACTTTAACAAGTGTTGTATTTGAATCAAATAAAACGCAAAACTGGGTTTCTTTCACCACCAATTTAACTTTAACAAGTGTTGTATTTGAATAGCAGTCTGCCGCAAAGGTCATCTGTATGCCAACGGATTTAACTTTAACAAGTGTTGTATTTGAATTTTATATATTTTAAGATTTTGAAATCGACTGGGGTTAATATTTAACTTTAACAAGTGTTGTATTTGAATATGTACTAGATATTCTTTTTGGAAGTGCTAAGATAATTTAACTTTAACAAGTGTTGTATTTGAATTTAGAAAAATATTTATCTACTCCTAATATTTCGCCAGATTTAACTTTAACAAGTGTTGTATTTGAATTGTTTATCCTAAAATGATAAGGCTCTCCGCTATATTCCCATTTAACTTTAACAAGTGTTGTATTTGAATATACCTGCATTTTTTACTGCTTCCCAGTCAATATATTTAACTTTAACAAGTGTTGTATTTGAATTAATACACAGCTGTTAGGTGATGATATAGAAATGACATTTAACTTTAACAAGTGTTGTATTTGAATTTTTTACTGGCCAGAAATTCTCCAGCCACATCACCAATTTAACTTTAACAAGTGTTGTATTTGAATTTACTTGGAGATTTATATGGAATATCACCATTGGATTTAACTTTAACAAGTGTTGTATTTGAATTAGGTTGTATAGTGCTAAATTAGCCGAACTTATAGAAATTTAACTTTAACAAGTGTTGTATTTGAATTAGTAAGTGTAAAGTTTTTAATAGGCGGTTGTTCTGATTTAACTTTAACAAGTGTTGTATTTGAATACGAAATTGACAATGGATGTGCTGAAGAAGAATTTAAATTTAACTTTAACAAGTGTTGTATTTGAATGTTCCCTGTGTAGTCTACAGCTCGCATACGTGCTGATTTAACTTTAACAAGTGTTGTATTTGAATTAAAAAAGGTGAGAGCATTATTTATACAGGAAAATCTATTTAACTTTAACAAGTGTTGTATTTGAATTAAATGTCTACAAAATGAAGTGTAAAGACAAAATAACATTTAACTTTAACAAGTGTTGTATTTGAATGTTTTCTCTTTTTGGTTATAGTCCAATTGTTTTTGTATTTAACTTTAACAAGTGTTGTATTTGAATGCTTATGGAATGTTTAAAAGAAAGAAAAAATTATAAATTTAACTTTAACAAGTGTTGTATTTGAATACCTAATGTTGTAGGTGAATATAACACTAATGCTATATTTAACTTTAACAAGTGTTGTATTTGAATGCAGAAGCTAAAGATATGTCTAATCTAGATAACCCCAATTTAACTTTAACAAGTGTTGTATTTGAATAAATGCCCTTCTGTTCTAGTTACAGTATATATTTGCATTTAACTTTAACAAGTGTTGTATTTGAATAGAATTTAGAAAACAATTTAATAGAAAGATAAAGGAAATTTAACTTTAACAAGTGTTGTATTTGAATTGAAGTATACAAAAATCTATTAAATACGTTATATATATTTAACTTTAACAAGTGTTGTATTTGAATCCTTTAGATTTTAATAATTGACCATCGTTTCCATTTCATTTAACTTTAACAAGTGTTGTATTTGAATAGCTTAGCATCTAAACCAATAAGCAAACTATTTTGATTTAACTTTAACAAGTGTTGTATTTGAATTAATTCCGCTTTTATTTCCCATATTATTCTCCTTATTTAACTTTAACAAGTGTTGTATTTGAATTAATTCCGCTTTTATTTCCCATATTATTCTCCTTATTTAACTTTAACAAGTGTTGTATTTGAATTTTAAGTATTTAAATATTTTTTGCAATTCATTTTATTTAACTTTAACAAGTGTTGTATTTGAATGTTTTCCCCATATCTTTTAATTCTTTTACGATATTACATTTAACTTTAACAAGTGTTGTATTTGAATAGTTCTGTTCTAATTTGGTCAATTGGCTCTCTGTTAATTTAACTTTAACAAGTGTTGTATTTGAATATGCGACCACCACATTTATTGCATACATAATAAGCAATTTAACTTTAACAAGTGTTGTATTTGAATAAGCATTGCATTTACAGCAGGAACTACTCCAGCAGATTTAACTTTAACAAGTGTTGTATTTGAATATTAATCCTTTTGAATTTAATGGTTTATCTGCTCATTTAACTTTAACAAGTGTTGTATTTGAATTCTCTAGCCCCGGAGATCATGGCGCGCCCTGCGTATTTAACTTTAACAAGTGTTGTATTTGAATAGGGAAAAGCATTTAAAAAAAATAATTACTGATGTAAAAATTTAACTTTAACAAGTGTTGTATTTGAATTGTTTATTCGCCTGTCTTAACTGCATTTCCTAATAAATTTAACTTTAACAAGTGTTGTATTTGAATCATAGCACGACACCGCCAGATAATTCATCAGTCTTGATTTAACTTTAACAAGTGTTGTATTTGAATTTTATATATTCTTCTGACTGTGTCCAGAAATGTATATTTAACTTTAACAAGTGTTGTATTTGAATAGGTGAATTTGATATAGTTATAGCTGATGTAAGCGCAATTTAACTTTAACAAGTGTTGTATTTGAATTAGTGTTGGTGCTGGTAAAACATGGACTATGCAAACATTTAACTTTAACAAGTGTTGTATTTGAATTTTATACAATTACTTTCCTTAAAATTTAAAGTGAATAATTTAACTTTAACAAGTGTTGTATTTGAATTTTATTTTTACCGACTGAATAGCATAAATATTTTTAATTTAACTTTAACAAGTGTTGTATTTGAATGCTATTCTACATAATGTATCTAGTTTAGGTTCACGAATTTAACTTTAACAAGTGTTGTATTTGAATGGCTTTGGTAGATGTAGATACAGATGTTCAACAGACAAATTTAACTTTAACAAGTGTTGTATTTGAATTCCTGATATTTGGCAAAGATAATACATTTATCATTGATTTAACTTTAACAAGTGTTGTATTTGAATTGGGGGTGCTTAGTCTATGGACTAGGCACTCTTTTTTATTTAACTTTAACAAGTGTTGTATTTGAATTGTAGTGCAGGAAAAACTATTGTTCCACCATAATTAATTTAACTTTAACAAGTGTTGTATCTAAATCTTATTATTAAAAAATTATAAAAGGCTTTTAATAGATTTTGTCTTCTATTAAAAGCCTTTTTTTTATTTAGAATTATTTTTCAATTTCTCTAAAAATTTCTTATCATCTTTGCTTAATTCTACTTTTTCAAGTAAGTTCTGGTCTATTTGTATACGTAACACGCAAAGATTCTTGTCGACGCCATTTTGCTATTTTAGCATGGTCTCCTGAAAGTAGTACATCAGGTACGCTAAGACCTCTATACTCACGTGGTTTTGTATATTGTGGATATTCTAAAAGCCCATTATAAAAAGAATCTGTTGGCGCAGACTCTCCAGAGCCTAATACGCCTGGAAGCATTCTTGATACAGCATCAATTACCACCATAGCAGGAAGTTCTCCACCTGTTAATACATAATCGCCAATAGAAATTACTTCATCAGCTAAATTTTGTACCACACGATTATCAAAGCCTTCATAATGACCACAAATAAATATTAACTGATCAAAATTAGCAAGTTCTTTCGCTTTTTCTTGAGTGAATACTTTTCCAGTAGGACACATCAATATAACCTTGCTATTTTCAATTTGCGTTTTAGCTTTAACGTCTTCTACAGCTCTAAATAATGGCTCTGGCTTCATCACCATGCCAGCACCACCACCATAAGCTGTATCATCAACTTGATTATGCTTATTAAAAGCAAAATCACGAGGATTTGTTATTTGTATATCTAAAATATTTTTTTCAATCGCTCTTTTAGTAATACTACAACCAAAAACTCCGCCAAACATCTCAGGAAATAAGGATAATATATCTATTCTCATAATTACACTTCCTGATTTTCATCCCAAATTACTTTCATAAATCCATCTTCAATATTTATTTCAGTAACTACTTTCTTTAATGCTGGAATTAAAATTTGTCTGCCATCTTTAGCTTTAGTAATATATACATCATTGCTACCAGTTTTCAAAATTTCTGTTATTTCACCTAAAACAACATCATCTTGATTGATTACTTGAAGTCCGATTATATCAAAAGCATAATATTCTCCATCTTCAAGTGGTGGTACATCACTGCGATTTATTTTCAATAATTTATTTGTAAAACGTGCTACTTCTTCACGAGAATTAACACCTTCTACTTTCATAACTACAAAATTTCCCTGATAGCGAGTAGAAATAATATTTATCTCTTTATCATCTACATATGCTTTTTTTATAGTGTTAAATCTATCAGGAAAATCTGTTAAAGGATATACTTTCATATCTCTCTAACACCATGAGCTGCACCGATTTTACCAATAATAATCTTTTTATTAGTTGCGGATTTCAATGATTTTTTCATCCTCTACGATAATTTCAGTATTCATAACAGCTGGCATTTTATCGCCAACTTTTACATTAAATACATGTTGCATAGTACCTTGAATAATTTCAGCACCTAAACCTAAATGTTTCATATCAGCAATATCTTGTTCAATTTTAGCTTTTAATTTTAAACCTTTAGCTTTGTCTACTTCCATTTTTTGAACAATTGCTCCGACTTGTTGAATATTATCTTCAGCATGTTCTTCTAAAAATTTTTTCTTTTGAATGTCGATTTTAGATAATTTTAAATCTACTTCTGCTAATTGTTTTTCCATTTTATCTAACATTTTAGCTCTAAATTTTTCAGTAACTTTTACTTTAATTGTTACTGGACATTGTAAAGAAATGCTTTCCATAATTATAACCTCACTTTAATTATTTCATTAATCTCATGATATATACTATCATATATATATTATAATGAAAAGATTTTGGATAAAGAGAAAGCCGAAAGTCATAATCGACCTCGGCTATTTTTATTGCAATTATTCGATGATATCAACTGTAACTTTTTTTATTTTCACAGGAAGCTGCAGCTTTCACTACAGTTCTCATGGCTTTGGCTATACGGCCTTGTTTACCAATGACTTTTCCCATGTCAGCTGAAGCTACACGCAATTTTAACAAAACATGATTACCATCAATGATTTCATCAACAGTAACTTGTTCTGGATAATCAACGAGTGATTTTGCTATTACTTCAACAAGTTCCTTCATCTATTTGCCTCTTTCTTATTTCTTAGCATGTTTTAGCTGCATCAAATTTAGTCATGATACCTTTTTTGCTAAGTAAAGATTTAACTGTATCTGTAGGCTGAGCACCTTTGAGCATCCAGTCTAAAGTTTTTTCTTCATCAATATTGATAATAGCAGGTTCTTTTGTGGAATCATAGTTACCTAAGATTTCGATGAAACGACCATCACGTGGAGCACGAGAATCTGCTACAACGATACGATAGAATGGACGTTTTTTAGCACCCATACGATTTAAACGAATTTTAACTGCCAATGTTTTCACCTCCTTAAAGTGATTAAGTTATATTATAGAAGGTTTATCTAAAGAAAGGAAGTTTAAAACCGCCTTTTCCTTTTTTACCTTTCTTATTTAACTGTTTCATATTAGACATTTTCTTCATCATTTTTTTCATTTCATCAAATTGTTTTAAGAGCTTATTGACTTCCTGAACTTTTGTTCCACTACCCATAGCGATACGCTTACGGCGAGAACCATTGATGATTTTTGTATTTCTTTTTTCTTCTGGTGTCATGGCTCTAATAATAGCTTCGATATGTTTGATTTCTTTACCATTCATATCGATATCCACATCACCAAGTTTTTTCTTAAGTCCACCCATACCAGGTATCATACCTAAGATATTTTCAAAAGAGCCAAGCTTTCTCACTTGATTTAATTGAGATAAGAAATCATCTAAAGTAAATTCATTTTTGCGGAAAGCTTTTTCCATTTTTTTTGCTTCTTCTGCATCAAAAGCAGTCTGTGCTTTTTCAATTAAAGTAAGCACATCACCCATACCTAAGATACGAGAAGCCATTCTATCTGGATAAAATGGTTCTAAGGCTTCTAATTTTTCACCAGCACCCACAAATTTAATAGGGCAACCTGTAACAGCCTTAACGGAAAGCGCTGCACCACCACGAGCATCCCCGTCCATTTTAGTTAAGATAACACCATCTAAACCTAAATCATTATTGAAGCTTTCTGCTACATTAACTGCATCTTGACCAGTCATAGCATCAACTACTAATAAGATTTCATGCGGTTTTACATCTTCTTTTATAGATTTCAACTCTTGCATGAGGTTTTCATCTATATGAAGTCGTCCTGCTGTATCGATGATTACAATATCATTAGCATGAGATTTTGCATAATCTATTGCTTCATTAGCGATACGCACAGCATCTTTACAATCTTCTTTAGCAAATACTGGAATATCAATTTGACTACCGAGTACTTGTAACTGTTTGATAGCTGCTGGACGATAGATATCTGCTGCAACCATCAATGGGTGTTTGCCTTGCTTTTTAAACATCAAACCAAGTTTACCAGCAGATGTTGTTTTACCTGCCCCTTGAAGACCTACCATCATGATAATTGTAGGAGCTTTTGGTGAAATGTTTATATGACTTTGAGTCTGCCCCATCAATGCTGTTAACTCTTCGTTAACAATTTTAATAACAGCCTGTGCAGGTGTCAAAGATTCTAAAACTTCTTGTCCTACTGCACGTTCTTTTATTTTTTTAATAAAATCTTTAACTACTTTAAAGTTTACATCGGCTTCTAATAAAGCTATGCGAATTTCTCGCATGGTAGCATTAACATCATCAGCTGTTAATTTACCATGACCACGCAATTTTTTAAAAGTCTCTTGCAAACGATCAGCTAAATTTTCAAAAATCAAATTTATGCCTCCTTGCTATCATTTGTTAACACAGAAATACGTCTTATTATATTATTAAGCCTGTTATCTTCTGATTCCTGCTTTAATGCTAATAAATCAGATAAAATTGACAAAAGCTCTGTTTTTTCTTTTGTCGAACGGGCTGCCAAACCTAATTTATCTTCATATTGCTGCATGATTTGCTCACTGCGACGCAACATGTCATAAACAGCTTGACGTGAAATTCCTAACTCTGCACTTATTTCTGATAGTGAAAAATCCTCAAATAAATGCATTTGTAGACAACGTTTCTGTTTGTCAGTTAGCAAAGCCCCATAAATATCAAATAAAGTGCTCATGTGCAAAAACTTTTCTAACATTTAAACCACCTGAGCTTTCATTATCTATATCTTTAATTCAATCTTGTCCTTACGACTTTGATTATTATATATGACAAAAAACAACCTGTCAAGTATTTTTACTTGTCAGGTTGTAAAAAATTTTAACGGCTCAAAACTTCTTGTTTTACTAGCACTTTTTCTTCATATCTATTTTTTTCTACAATTTTAATTGGTTGTTTATCCACAACACTGATAATTAAAAAGCTGATTATGCAGATAATCCATTCAAAATAAATTACATGTGGCAATACATGTATCTGCGGTACAAATTGCCATAAAACTAATCCTATCAAGCCTACAACGGTAGTGTAAAATGCTGAATTTTTACGACAAAGGCTAGGAGCAAATACAGTAAATAAAAATACCACAGTAAATGCAGTAGTCAAACTTAAACCAATCATCATAGTTTTTAAAATTCCCACTGCATTAAATGCTAACCATAAAGTAGCAAGACCTACTAATAATATAACTAAACGATTTACTTGCAAAAATTTTGCAGTTGTTACTTGTGGATTAATAAAACGTTTATAAATATCCTGAGAAATAAGTGTGCCTGCACCTAATAATATTGTACAAGCAGTGGAAACATCTGCTGCCCATAATGCTGCAAGTGTTATCCCTGAAACTACAGGATCTAAGCTCATAATGATTTGAGGAAGTGCCATAGTTGGATTAATATCTGGATATTGAACTTTAGCTGCTAAACCTAAAATAGCTGATAAAAAGCCAATTGGAAAAATCAATGCTCCACTTAAAATAAAGCCTTTTTTTGCTGTTTTAGCATCTTTTGCACCGCAGGCAATCTGTACAGTTCCCTGTAATGTGAGTGCTTGAGATATCATAATTAAAATCCAACCCAATACTACAGCTAAACCTAAGCCACCAATAGGACTAAACCAAGAAAAATCAACTACAGGTAAATTATTATTAATATTTACAAGACCACCATTATTATCTACGACAGAAATAGTTGAATATAAAATTCCTAAATAAATCAAGCTAACGCTTATCATATTGGACATACCAGAAGACCACAATCCACCCACAACAGTGATACCGATGAAAACTATAGCACTCATTATCATGCCTGTTTTCATAGAAAATATATCTGGCATAAGTGTTGATAAAATTGCCCCGCCTGCTACATATTGAAGCGAAGTAATACAAATAAGAATGATTGCTAAACCAATTGCACTTATAAGACGACCTTTTTTATCATAATAACGTTCAAACAATTCTGGTATCGTAGAACAACCCATTTGTCTATATTTTCCTGCGGCTAAAATTCCCATAACCACAGCACCAATAGCCCATGCTCCATTGTACCAACCAGCTGCTATTCCTACCTGTGTTGCATTTTCTGCCACACCAACAGTAGAAGCAGCCCCTACAGCAAGACCTGTTACATTAAAAGCAATAAGTGATGTAGACAATTTTCTTCCTGCAAATAAATACTCCATAGGATTTTTATTAGCGCGATTTTTTACATAAAAAGATATTGCAAATAATAATACTACATATAGACAGACTATCATTAATTGAATAGACATAGTTTTCATCCTTTCTTATGATGTTAAACAAAATTTTTACTTTCACATCAATCTTTAAATTACTGCAGATTAAATTTTAATTTGTCAAAACTTAAGTATTATTATCAGCTGATATAAGTTTAAAATAAATTCATCTAACTAAAAAAGCATACAAAAAAGCTCGTCCCTATATAGGACGAGCTGTTATAACCCGTGGTACCACCCAATTTGCTTTTTTAGCCACTCATTCGGATACTAACATATCCTAGCCCATGATAACGGAGCACTCCGACAAAACTTACTTAATTAATCTCAATTATTATAATTGTTCAGCCTTGCAACTCTAAGGTGTATTTCAATTTAATTCACTACTATGTCCCACCAAACCATAGCTCTCTGCAAGCTTCATAAATTTACTTTTCCTCTTCACTGTTTTTATCTGTCTATTACTATAACAATAAAATTCATATTTGTCAATGATTATTTATTGTAAACTTGTAAATTAAATGTATAGTTGTAAATTTATTTTAATTTACTGCTCACTAACTCATGTGTGCGGAAAAAATTATATATAGATTTTGCTATTTGCTCGCTAATTCCTGGTACCGCCATCAATTCATCAACTGAAGCATTTTTTATATTTTGTATCGTTTCAAAATGGTCAAATAAACTTTTCCTTCGCTTAGCACCAATTCCAGAGATATTATCTAATATAGATATTTTATTGCGTTTTGTTCTAAGTTTACGATGATAAGTAATCGCAAAGCGATGAGCTTCATCTCTTATACTTTGCACTAAATATAAAGCATCTGATTGTCGTGGCAAAATAACAGGCTCTGATGATTGTTCTGTAAAAATATATTCAAATTGCTTAGCAAGCCCCACTACAGGGACGCTATAATGACCTGCTCCACGAATAATTTCCAAAGCTGAACTCAATTGACCTTTACCGCCATCAATGATTATCAAATCTGGTAAATCACTTTTATCAATGCCTACATATCTGCGAGTAGTTACTTCCCTCATCGACATAAAATCATCTGGTTTTCCTTCAGTAGAATTTATCTTAAATCTGCGATAAGAATTTTTATCCGGCTTGCCATCTTGAAATACTACCATAGAAGCTACTGTTTCTGAACCTTGAATATGTGATATATCAAAACATTCCATACGCATCGGTGGCTTTGGTAAATTTAAATATTTTTGTAAATCATAGACAGCACCTAAACTACGAGCCTTCATATCTTTTAATTTTTGCTCTTGCTCTAATAAATATTTTTCTGCATTTTTCTTTTGCCATCGTCAAAATATCTTTTTTCACACCACGTTTAGGCAATAAAATTTTTGTTTTTTTCTTCTTTTCTGCCCAAGCCATTCTTGCAATAATTCTATTTCTGCTATCTCTTCTGGTATCAATATTTCTTTAGGAATATCCACCGCATCATTATAATATTGTTTCAAAAAAGCTGTTATCAGATTTTTTTCATCATCATCTTCATCATTTAATAAAAATTGATTGCGACCTAACATTTTACCATTGCGAATAAAAAATATCTCTATACAAATTCCATAATTAGCTCTAGCGATACCGATAGCATCTATATCACCATCATCTAATAATATCTTTTGTTTTTCCATTATCTTACGCACAGCTAATAATTGGTCTCTCAATCTAGCAGCTTTCTCAAAATCTAAATTCTGTGCTGCCATCTGCATTTTTTTTCGCCAAATTCTGCTCTACAACTTCACTTTTACCTTCTAAAAATAAACATACACCATCTACCATATCTTTATAAGTATCTTCATCAATATAATTAGCACAAGGAGCTAAACATCTTTTTATATGATATTCTAAACAAGGTCTATCTGCTAGATGTTTGCAAGTTCGCAAAGGGAATAATTTACGCAATAAATTTAAAGTTCCTTCATTGCTGTAGAACTTGTATATGGGCCAAAATATCTTGAGCCATCTTTGATAAGGCGACGAGTAGTTACTATTCTTGGATATTTTTCATTTAAAGTAATCTTTAAATAAGGATAAGTCTTATCATCACGAAGCATAATATTATATTTAGGATGATGTTTTTTTATCAAATTACATTCTAAAATCAATGCTTCTAATTCATTATCTGTAACTATCGTTTCAAAATCTTCTATATGCGACACCATAGCAATTGTTTTTGCTGAATGATTTCTACTTGATTGAAAATATTGTCGCACACGATTTTTTAAATTAATCGCTTTACCTACATATATAATCTGTTTTTGCTTATTTTTCATCAAATAAACACCTGATTTTGTAGGCAATAATTTTAATTTTTCTTGTAATGTTTCCTTAATCATCATTTATATTCTCTTTAATCTAATTATATTTATATTAAAACTCATTGCATTTTTAATTTTAAAGCCAAAATACCTAGATATTCACGAATAGCCATACAAGATGTATTTAAACTACCATTATTAGGTAAGAAATTAAAAATACTAAAGACTAACTCATCACTCATTTGATAATCTGCTACATATGGTGTAGCTTCAATTCCTTCACGTGCAAATATTTCCATTGCTCTTGGCAAATGAAAGCCTGATGTAATTACTAATGCTTAGTAAAATTATATTCTTCCATTATAACCTTGCTATTTTGCACATTCTCCACTGTATTTCTACTCTGATTTTCTAATATCAAAGCTTGCGAACTTACGCCCATACCTTCAATATACGTTTTTCAATATCAGCTTCTCGTCCTGTATCTTCAAACACCTTTCCACCAGATAAAATAATAGGAATATCCAATTCTTTTTGCAATCTCATAACTGTAATCATGCGATTAGCTACATATCCTGAAACTTGCCCTTCGCCATCAATATCTGCTACATTTATCGCACCACCACCTAACATAATTATCACATCATTTTTATCTTGTTTTAACTGTTCAATACTTTTTATTTTGATAAAAAAATTCTCCAATGGCTTAACTAAATGATAAGCTATAAAATTTGTAGATAACAAATAAAACAATAAAGTAATCACGCTTAAAATATATTTACCTTTAATCTTTTTCCAATATAAATAAATATTAAATAAAATCAGAAGTGATATAATTCCTCCCGGTGGAATTATAAAAGCATAAAAAAATCTTGACTAAATAAAGCATAAATATACCTCCTATAACGTACTTTTTCCCCTAAAAATTATAAATATAACAAAAATTATCGTTAATTTCTTCATTAATTCTCATTGTAAAAATATCTATTATTTGTTATAACAGTATATAAGGAGGGGATTATCATCGAAATTTCTCTAGAAACAATTCAACAGACAGACGAATTGGTTCATCAACTATATCAAACAACACGTGCTATGTCAAAAAGTGTAAACCGTGCATTATACAGTACAAATATCTATGGTTCTGAATGGACTATTTTAAAAACAATTCACGATCAAGGCACTATGACACAGACAGCACTTGCTAACTATTTAAATATTGAACCTGCTGCAATCTCTAAAACAATTCGTCAGCTGATGAAAAAAAATCTTATCATGCGTCAAAGTGGTGAAGATAAAACGCGAAAAATATATTTATCTCACACCATTGGCGATTGAACAATATAATGAATGGTTTGAAGTTATCGCTCAAAATTGTCGCCGAGTATTAGAAGCTGTCAATGTAGAAGAACAAAAAATACTAATGGATTTATTGAGCAAAATAAAAAATAAAGTCAATGATGACATTTAACTTTTAAAACATAATTATCATAAATAGTATAAATAGTCAGTACCACACGTAAAACGTGTGGCTTGCACAAGCCTATAAGGCTTTTAACAATAGCCAGCGCCTAAATGACGCTGCTTCTCTTCGTTCAAGCCATTGTGCACTGATTACTTAACAATCCCTAAAGGGATCATTTA
>ENA-OPZM01000461-OPZM01000461.1-human-gut-metagenome-genome-assembly--contig:-NODE-461-length-17564-cov-5.916614_pt1 | contig 17564 bp, 22 predicted proteins | sample MGYA00242478_ERZ504493 | MGnify/ENA primary metagenome ERZ504493 (study PRJEB26092, sample SAMD00036227) | human gut metagenome | host: Homo sapiens | study: EMG produced TPA metagenomics assembly of...
CGCGAGCTAATCACTTTCTGGTCGTTGGTGAGCGTACCGTCGATATCCATCGCGATGGCTTTGATTGCCATATGTGCTCCTTGCATCGTTTTTATCGCGCACTATCTTATCCGAGCCGGGGCACGTTCGCACAGCGCGCGTATGACGGTTGCAAAACCACCCCATTTGAAACAAAGGCAAAAAAGTACTTGCAAAGACGCGTTCCGACATATAAGTTGATAAAAGATCGCTGTTGCGGTTTTAAGTAGATCGAGCATATTCAGTTTCAGTTTTCAGCGTGTAAGAGAAGGAAGATCGGCAAAGTACAACCCCAAACGCAATGACAACTTAATGAGGTAACTGCCACATGTGAGGCGCCCAGGGCATTGCTGTCTCGATTTTGAGCACGATGCCTTCCGCCTTGCATGGGCCGTTTCATCCCGCCCCTGCAGCAACCGCCTCACGGCTCATTGAAAACCGCATAGCACCCCAACGTCAGCACATCACCCACGGCAAGCACATCACTCACGACAACCAACACATCAACAAACAGCACGAACATCAACCGATTGGAGAAGCTATGACAAACCACCACGCTGAAGACGCCGATAAGAAAAGCATTCTGGATGCCCGCATTGAGCGAGCATATGCAAACGAATATGACGCCGCCTTTGCCGCCGCGACCATCAAGAACTACGCGTCGCTACCGCTCGCGACGATCTTGGCCGACCACCCTCAACTGCTGAAGCGCTGCACAAAGATCATGGGCGACCCCGACATTCGCAAGCTGACAGACCCCTATGCCCCAAAACGCGACAACGATTCGTACGTTCTTACCGTAGACTGCCTAGCCATATGCTTACGGCACTCGACACGAAACTCAAGCTCGAATGGGAACCCGACGAGCGTCATGAACTCGAAAGCAAGCGGAACACCCTGCGCACCGCACTGTTCCTTCCGTTGGACGGCCTCAAGCGCTGCAACGTCGAGCTCAATGCACAGGCGCGGCAAAAGCCCGGGACCACGGGGCAGAAAACTCCAAGACCCCATGCGGCCATCGTCGACCGCAACCGATATAACCGCATGACCGCGCACTTTTCCGCCGAGGGAGCAGCCATAAGGACGCTGATCGATCTGCTGTGCCTCCTGAGCATCAACGAGCTATTTGAGGCTATCTCGCCCTTGTTCCCGCGACGGCACCCAAGTCGGTAGCAAAGATCATCGAGACCTGCAGACGCCAGTTTGAGCGCCATCGCAATGGCAGCGAGATGAACGCCAGCATCGCGCAGTACTACGCGGCTCATTACAAAAATGACGGATGTGCCCCTGTCGAGCATCAGCTGCGGCTCGCCTACACCACGCCCGCCGCAACGCTCCATCGCTTTGGAGCCTTTGGTGCTTGCGAGCCGCACGAACAGGCAGCCTGCCCCACAACCGAGCTCGATCTGAGGCTCAGACGAACCCTGTAGCCCGCCAGCCCCTCCGCGGGCAACAATCCTATTCCACAACACAACCAACAGAAAGGAGTCCTCATGGACACCAATCATTCCCCCATCATCAGCCCCCTCACCATGCGTGAATCCGCCCGAGGTATCACGCTCACCAGCATTTACGATGAGATGCTCGCCCGTCGCGAGCTCTCCGTCATGGGAAACATCGAAACCCCGATGGCCCACGACCTATGCCAGCAGATCCGCCTGCTCGATGCCACCGACCCCAGCCGCCCCATCACCATATTTGTCGCCAGCGCCGGCGGAAGCGTGCGATCGGGTCTTGCGATCTATGACGCCATGCGCCTCGCATCGTGCCCCATCCGCACCGTCTGCCTGGAATTCGCCGCGTCCATGGGCGCCGTGATCTTTATGGGCGGCGACGATCGCCGTATGGCGCCCCATGCAGAGCTCATGATTCACGACCCGCTGATCCCCCAGGGGGCAGGCGGCTCGGCACTTGCGCTGCAGGAAACCAGCCGGCGTCTCATGCAGACCCGCAAGACCCTCACGCAAATCCTCTCGGACCGCAGCGGCCTCACGCCCAAGCGCATCCAGTCCCTCACCGCAAAAGACACCTACCTTTCGGCCGAGCGCGCCGTCGAGCTCGGCTTTGCCCACGAAATCCTCTCGGCCACCAAGGAGGTCGCCCATGTCTAACCTCGCCAGCCGCCTCGCCGCATCTGAGTCCGCATCGTCCACCATCCTCGCCAAGGATCGAACGCTTTCCTGCGACACCCGCCAAACGGGACTCAACAACAATGCACTTGTGATCGGCCCCTCGGGAGCCGGCAAGACCCGAAACGTCCTCAAGCCCAACCTGCTGCAAATGAACGCAAGCTACATCGTGCTCGACACCAAAGGCACGCTCTGTCGCGAAGTGGGACCCGTGCTGGCAGCCCACGGCTACCGCGTGCAATGTCTCAACTTCGCCGACCTCAACACCGTCCCGGCCCTTGCGCCCGGCATCGAGCGCTGCGGCTACAACCCCCTGAGGCACATTCGCCGCAAGGCGGACGGCAGGCCCAACCAGCAGGACATCCTCTCGGTGGCAAAGGCCATCTGCCCCATCGAGGACAACAACCAGCCTTTTTGGGATCATGCGGCGGCAAACCTGCTGTCGTGTCTTATCGCCTACGTCACCGAACAGCTACCCGCCGACGAGCAGACGATCAGCTCGGCCATCAAGCTGATCGAGCACCTGCAGGACGGTGCCACGGGTCGATTGTTTGACGACCTGATCACGACCGACCCCCAAAGCTATGCCCTCTCGCTATGGCGGCGCTACGCCATTACGCAAAATGCCGAGCGCATGCACGCGAGCATCGTCGGCATCCTTGCCGAAAAGGTCATGTGTCTGGGATTCGACGGTGCGGCACAGCTCTATCGTGAGTGCCATCAGGTGGACTTCGCTTCCATGGGACACACCCCCTGCGCCCTGTTTGTAACCGTAAGCGATATTGACCGCAATCTCGATCCGCTGACCGGCCTCTTTATTTCGCAGGCGTTTATGGGCCTCATTCGTGAGGCCGATAGGCAGCCCGACGGCAGCCTGCCCATGCCCGTGCGCTTTATGCTCGATGACTTCGCAAATCTGCAGATCCCCCAGATCGACAACGTGCTCTCGATTATCCGAAGCCGCAACATCTGGGCAACGCTGCTGCTGCAGTCGACCAACCAGCTCGATGCGCTCTATGGCGAGGCACGCGCACGCTCCATCATGGGCAACTGCGACACGCATCTGGTGCTGGCGTTCCAGGATCCCGAGAGTGCCCGGGTGTTTTCCGACCGCGCCGACGCGCTGCCCAGCACGCTCATGGCGACGCCGATCGATCGCTCGTGGCTCTTTGTACGCGGTCGCACTCCCGAACAGGTCGAGCGCTTTAGGCTCGAAGACCATCCGCTCTACGGGGAGCTGCCCGAGGCGCAGCGAGGCCATGCGGAGGCCGAGATCTAGGCGCAGGGTTCTCGCAGCGCGCGGCGCCCCGACGATGTTCCACAAAGGCCGTGCGCCCCGGGACCACGGCAAAGCAAAGGGGCCCGCATCCGATAGGATACGGGCCCCTGACTATAAGGCGCGATGCGTTAACAGCAGCGACTACTTGCGATGCGCGCGGTAGAACTCGATGAGCGCCTGGGTCGAAGCGTCCTGCTCGGCCTTGGCGGCGTCGTCGTGGAAGGCCGGGGTAATCTGCTTGGCAAGCTGCTTGCCCAGCTCGACGCCCCACTGGTCGTAGGAGTCGATGCCCCAGACCGTGCCCTCGACAAACGTAATGTGCTCGTACAGGGCGATGAGCTCGCCGAGCGCGAACGGGGTCAACGTGTCGCCGAAGATCGAGGTCGTCGGACGGTTGCCCTCAAAGCAGCGGGCCGGGACGATCTGCTCGGGCGTGCCCTCGGCGCGCACCTCATCGGCCGTCTTACCAAAGGCGAGTGCCTTGGTCTGGGCCAGGAAGTTGCCCAGGAACAGCTCGTGGACATCCTGGCCGCTGTCGGTTGCGGGGTTGGCAGTGTTGGCGAAAGCGATAAAGTCGGCCGGGACCACCACGGTGCCCTGGTGCAGCAGCTGGTAGAAGGCGTGCTGACCGTTGGTGCCGGGCTCGCCCCAGAAGATCTCACCGGTATCGGAGGTCACGGCGCTGCCGTCCCAGCGGACGTGCTTGCCGTTGGACTCCATGGTGAGCTGCTGCAGGTAGGCCGGGAAACGATGCAGGTACTGGCAGTACGGAAGTACGGCGTGGCTCTTGGAACCGAAGAAGTTGACGTACCAGACGTTGAGCAGGCCCATCAGCGCGACGGCGTTGTTCTCGAGCGGGGTGTTGCAGAAGTACTCGTCGATGGCGTGGAAGCCTCGAGGAACTGCTGGAAGCGCTCGGGGCCGAGCACGACGATCAGCGACAGGCCCACGGCGGAGTCAACGGAATAACGGCCGCCGACCCAGTTCCAGAAACCGAAGGCGTTGGCGGGGTCGATACCGAAGGCCTCAACTTCTCGAGTGCGGTGGAGACAGCGACGAAGTGCTTTGCCACGGCCTCGGCGTTCTGCTCATCGGAGCCGTCGATGGCGCCTGAGCCTTGAGCTGCTCGAGCATCCAGGTCTTGACCTCGCGGGCGTTGGTGAGGGTCTCGAGCGTGGTGAAGGTCTTGGAGACGATGATCACAAGCGTGGTCTCGGGGTCCAGGCCCTTGAGCTTCTCTGCCTGATCGTTGGGGTCGATGTTGGAGATGTAGCGGCAATCGATACCGGCGTCGGCATAGGGACGCAGGGCCTCGTACGCCATGACCGGGCCCAGGTCGGAGCCGCCGATGCCAATGGACACCAGGTGCTCGATCTTCTTGCCGGTAACGCCCTTCCACTCACCGGAGCGCACACGCTCGGCGAAGGCGTACATGCGGTCGAGGACCTCGTGCACGTCGGCGACAACGTCCTGGCCGTCGACGACGAGCTGCCCCTTCTCGCTAGCCGGGCGGCGCAGCGCGGTGTGCAGGACGGCGCGGTCCTCGGTGGTGTTGATGTGCTCGCCGGAGAACATGGCGTCGCGGCGCTCCTCGAGCTTCACCTCGCGGGCAAGATCGCACAGCAGCTTGACGGTCTCGTCGGTCACCAGGTTCTTGGACAGGTCGAAGTGCAGGTCACCGGCGTCAAAGCTCAGCTTGTTCACACGCTCGGGATCGGCGGCGAACCAGGCCTTGAGGTCGATACCCTCGGCCTCGAGCTTCTCCTGATGAGCCTCGAGCGCCTTCCAAGCGTCAGTCGACGTGGCGTCGATAGGTGCGGCAACAGTTGCCATAAAGTCCTCCTCAGCATACGGGCGCACACCTCCATGCACGCCCGGATATTCAGATATCTCTATTCTAGCGCAGGTCAAGACTGCAATCAGCGAGCGTTGCCAATCGGCCCCCAAACGGCGACCGACCAAAAAGGGACAGGTTTATTTTGGCAGGTCAAACGCTTTACCAATCAAAAATAACCCATCCCTTTATGGCAATTATTAGGCCGCAGCGCACACACTGCCGAGCAACTCACGCAGAGGAGACCCGATGCCCTCCAGCAGCTCGGGCGCGATGATGGCAAAAACGGGAGCCTCGCCGGCTCCACCGTAGCGGGCACCTTGCCTCCGAGACAATGCATCCATAGGGGACAAAACCGTCCTCACCGGCATCGAGCGCCGCCATGCGGTGGGCGAGCTCGCGCGCAAAGCCGGCTGTATCGGCATCACCGATCGCCAGGACAAAGTCCACACCCTCGTCGGTCGCCAGGGCCACGGCCTCGTTGACCAGCTCGCCTCCCCCATCGCCTCCAACCGAGCCACAGCGAAAGAGCACGCGTTCGAGCAGGGCGCGATCGAGCGAGCCCAGCGCCGCCGAAACGAGCTCATCACGCGTGTGCTTGTCACCACCCAGCACAACCAGCGCCTTGGTGCCACCGTAGTGAGCGACCAATCGTCCGCACCAGCGAGCCACGTCCCCATCCGCAACAAGGCGCGTCGGCATACCAAACCCACAATTGACCATCTTTCCCACAACCCTTCCGTGCGTATAGGCGGTATCAATCGTTAGACCCATGCTACGAAGCGAGGTTTTCCGAGCTGTTTCACACTCTTTAGGGCTGCGTTAAAACCCGATGCAGCCGCACGACCATACCTACCAAAACAAACCAGTCCCTTTTTGGTTGGTTTTGACGATGTCCGGACGAGCGGGTATTATCGAACAAGTATTCGATAAGAACATGTGTTTGATGGGAGGACGCGTGGGACACGAGCGTCACACCTATATCTGCATCGACCTCAAGACGTTCTACGCCAGCGTCGAGTGCGTCGACCGCGGTCTCGACCCGCTCACCACCAACCTGGTCGTTGCCGACGAATCGCGCGGGCGCACGACCATCTGCCTTGCCATCACACAGGCCATGAAAGACCTCGGAATCCATAACCGCTGTCGCCTGTTCGAGATTCCCGACGGTATCGACTACATCAAGGCCGTACCGCGCATGCAGCACTACATGGAGGTGTCGGCGCAAATCTACGGTATCTATCTGGAATTCGTCAGCCCACAGGACGTGCACGTCTACTCCATCGACGAATGCTTTATCGACGTGACGCCCTATCTGGACCTCTATCACACCGACGCTGAAGGCTTCGCCTGCATGTTGCGCGACGAGGTCCTGGCGCGCACCGGCATCACGGCAACGGTTGGCATCGGCCCCAACCTATTCCAGGCCAAGGTGGCACTCGACATTACCGCCAAGCACGTACCCAGCCGCATCGGCATACTCGATGACGAGACCTTTCGCAAGGAGATCTGGCCCCATCGCCCCATCACCGACATCTGGGGCATTGGGCCCGGCGTGGCAGCACGACTCGAAAAATACGGCGTCTACGATCTGATGGGCGTCGCGGCGCTCGACGAAAACCTGCTCTACGACGAGCTCGGCGTCAATGCCGAGTATCTTATCGACCACGCCTTTGGGCGCGAGCCGACAACTATCGCCGATATTCAGGCCTATCGCCCGCAGGCAACCTCAACTACCACAGGACAGGTGCTCTCGAAAGGCTATGCCTATGAACAGGCCTACACCGTCTTGCGCGAGATGGTCGACAACGCTGTGCTGGACTTAGTCGATAAGCACGTGGTGTGCAACAGTATCTCGCTCTTTGTAGCTACGCGAGCGAGCGCGCCGACATACGCCGCCTCGACGCCAGCGGCACAGCACAATATGTAGACGGATGCGGGCATTTGCGTTCGAGCACGTCGAGCATCGAACCCGCCGCAACCGACGGCCCCGAGCTCACGCCCCGCGCGCCCAAGCCCGTCCAACGCGACGACGAACGCCGACGTTTGGTGCGAGAGGCACAGGCGATTGACGGCATCTTTGTGGGCGAACACGGCGGCAAGCCGCGTGGTGGCTATGCCGCGCTCTTTGCGCACTCCAACGCCTCGCGCAAGCTGCCCGAGCGCACCAATTCGTTTAAGAAGATCATGGGCTATTTCGATGAGCTCTGGGCGCAGACTGTCGATCCCAAACGACCGGTCAAGCGCATCAACCTGGGATTTGGCAACCTCATGCCCGAGGAATTTACCACTATCGACCTGTTCAGCGATGTTAAGGCCGATGAGCGCGAGCGCGACCTGGCGCGCGCTGTCCTGGCCGTGAAGGGCAAGTACGGCAAGAACGCGCTCGTCAAGGGATTAAGCTTCACCGCCGGCGCCACCGCACGCGAACGCAACGATCAGGTAGGAGGACATCGTGCCTAAGTCCCAACAACAGCCGATGCGGCCACCGACGCCTTTTGAACGTCTAGCGGACCCCGAGGGAAGACGTCGCTCCTCCGACCCCAAGCTCACCGCCAACGGCGCCGTCCGCGCCGGCCGTGCCGCGCAGTTTATGCCCTTTGCCGCCCTCACGGGATACTACGAGCTCGTGCGCAAACAAGAAATCACTGTTGAGCCCAAATGCGAACTCACGGAAGAAAAAGCCCTCGAGCTTTCGAAAAAGCTCGAGGGCCTCAAACGCGGCGACTTGGTGCGCGTCACCTATTACGATATGTACGGCTATCGTAGCCGCACGGGCATCCTCGACGAAGTGTTACCCGCATTCAAGCTGCTCAAACTCAGGGATATCGCCATCAACTTCGACGACATCCAAGGCATCGAGCTGCGTGGTCGAGCCTAGCGACGAGAACGCTTGCGCAAGACGAGAGCAATGCCAAGCACTGCGGCAGCTGCAACCAGCAATCCCAAGACCAGCGTGAGGGTCGAGTCGCCAGCGTGAGGCAGCGAGCCGTCCTTCGGAGTCTTCTTAGTGGTCGTCGAAACGGTCGTCGTGGTGCTGCTCGACTGGCCGTTGCCGCCCGTCTGGCTGCCACCAGGCTGATCGCCGCCACCCGGCTGCGAAGGATTGGTGGGTTCCGTCGGATCCGGAGTACCGGGATCAATCGGATTCTCAGAATTCTCCTTGCGCTGGATCCAAACCTGGCAGCCATTGAACGGGTTGGCGGTACCGAGGCACAGACCCTGGTTGGTCACCGCAAAGGTGCGCAGACCATGGTTATACGGATCGTTAAAGCCATTGGTCGTCAGCGTCGTAAAGTTCACGCCGTCCTCGGTCACATACATATCAAAGCCACGCTCGGCATTGCGAAGGTAAGACATGCACGTAAGGACACTCTGCAGTTTCTTGAGGTTCTCCTTACTCAGCAGCTTATCGAGCGCATCCTGAATATCGCCCGGCAGCTCGGTGCCATAGGCATCCTCATACTGCTGCTTCAGGCTCTCATAGCTATCGAGCATGTCCTGATACTGGTCGGCAAAGGACTTGAAGTACGCGATCTCGCCATCGATCTTCTGGACGTAAGCGGCGTCGTCCTCAACGTCCTGGGACATCGTCGCGGCCTGATCGCAAAGGTCGCCCGCGGCATCCTCCAGCGCATCGCTCAGGTCGCCAAAGCCTTAGCGACCTCGGTCTTCTCGTCATCGGCCTCGACGGCCTCAGCCTTCTCGTCATCGACCTCGACGGCCTCGTTTGAATCATCGTCCGCAAGCGTGTTCACGGGAACGATGGGGTCGTCAGGCGATTTCTTGTCGAGCAGGTGATCGAGCAGGTCCCTAAGGCGCTGAACCTGAGAGTTCCACTCCTCGGGCGTCATATCGATAATGTCGCCATTGGAGAACTGGCCGATCGGCTCGAGCAGGCTCGCGGTATCAAAGGTACCGATATACAGCTTGCCGTCGAACTTCTGCATGCGCCAAATGTACTGGTTCTCGTTTCGGCCAAAGCCCGAAGCCAGGCCGGAAAGAGGGCCGTTGCCATTCTTCTCGGAGAACATCTCGGTGGGATCGCCAACGACGAGCTCCATGTTCTCGTTCTTGTCCATGCGATAGATGTTGACCGACTGCTCAAGATTGGCATTCACAAACGAGCAGTCAACGCCGCCCATGCCGCTCTTGCCGCCCTCTTCGGTGTTGGACTTGTTGAACAGGATGCGCTCGAGAGCAATCTCCTCGTCGTTGTATTCACCGATATAGAGGTAGTCGTTGTAGACGATGAGGTTGGCAGCACCAGAACGGGTGCGGGCAGGATCGATGCCAGAGCAGTACTTTGCACCGTCCGCCTTATCGCCAACAATGGGAGTCCACTCATAGCTGCCGTCGGCGTTCTTGTCGCCACGGACCATGGCGAACGACTGCATGGAATTATCATCGGGAGCGTTCTCGGGCGTACCGGTGCAGATGGTGGCATAGAGATGACCATTGTACGAGACCATATCCCAAATGGCACCGCCGTAGATGCTGTCCTTATAGCGAATCGCCGGATAGTTAAACAGCGTGCCCGAGTTGGCAATCTCGGTGAAGCTGTCCTGGCCCTTCGAGGGGTCAGACGACGTCAGGATTGTCGACACAAAATTACCGTTCGCGTCTTTACCCACATTACTGATGACGAGCTGGCCATCATGGACGCACATGCCGCGGATACCGGTAGAAATGCCCTGCTTGTAGGCATCGCGGTAATCGTCCGCGCTCGAAAGGCCCTGATAGACAACTTTCCAATCATCCGTCTTAGGATCGATCTCATATACAGCAGGCAGGCCGCTTTTGCCGCCATTGGTCCTGACGCTGCCGCAGAAATAGAGCTTACCCTTATAGCTCACGGCATTGCGGAACAAAGGACCGACGCCGTTGAGCGATTCAGAGAGTAGCAGCTTGGTCTCACCGGTCTTGGTATTGATCTTAACCAAGATGCCGCCGCTGTCCTTGTCGGCCGTGCCGTCCTCCTTCTGCTGTCCATAGAAGAACGTGCCGTTAAACATGGCCTCCAGCGTCAGGCGCATGGTCTCGGCATCAAAGGAATCGCCCAGCGTGCCGTTCATGAGCGTCAGTGTGTTGCCCATCGCCGCATAGCAGGTGCCCACATAAAGCCAGTCACCATAGCTCGCAGCCGCCCAAGTGTAGCTCTGGCCGCGATCGCCTTCGTTGTTGGCCGTGTTACCATCGCGCCCGGAACGGCAACGGCACCGTTACCCTGGTAGTCGACGATACCATCCGGCTGCGACGTTCCTACCGTAGGATGCGAGAGCTTCTCAAAGGAATATCCATTTCCCGCATTGTAGGTAACGGCACCCGAAGCGTCTTCGGCATGCGCCGGCAGCGGCGATACCAAGATAGCGGCAAGCGCTGCCACCAAGCCAAGTGCTCCCACTCGTCTCATAAGGCTATAACCTCCCCTGTCCTAAAGCCCAGCTTTAGCATTCTTCATTTCTGTCCACGGTTAATTGCAATCTGAGCACAGCAATAATCAGCGTATAAATATACACCTGTAATTTTTTGGACGGGTTAATAGATGCTCGATTGGTAGCGAATTCCGCGCAAACCGTCACCAAACTCCACTTTTACCGCATCTAAAGGTTATTTTTTACGCAAATTTTTGGATGTCGATAGTCGCAATGAGCAGGAGGCCGGTATCCACCGGAGAGGGCAACGCCTACATTTTCATAACGTAATAGCCCGCGCCCCTCACCGCCGTCTCGAGTGTGTCGCGATCAACCGGGAGCTTCGAGCGTACGCGTGCTGTGTGGTCCGCATACGTCACCGTAGCCCACACGCCGTCCAGTGCATTGAGGGCATTGGCTACGTTCTGAGCGCAGCCGTCACAGCTCATGCCGCCGATGAGCAGCTCATCGCTATAGGGATAGTGGGACTCGTCGGTGTCTGCCACCACAACCTTCTTGGCTTTCTTGCCGCTCGCGCCATCACTGCAACAGCTCTTTCCATGCGTCGACGCCGCAATGCGACGCAGCCCAAAAAACATGCCGACGGCAATGACGGCCAGCACGATGAGATTCGCAGGGTTGAGCAAGTCACTCATGCGTTCCCCTTTCAAGTAGCCCTATCTAGATACCCCCATGGGGTGTTCCCATCTTAACCCAAAATCATGTCCGTTCGGTCAATTAGTTTCCCTCTTCAAACTTTTTAGTTGACCAAGGCTTACTTTCGTGTATAAGTTTTCCTAGGCTAACAGTTTAGATCCGTAAGGAGCGTCGTGACTCGAACCATAGACATCCCAACGTTTCAGGCGGCAGTCGTGCGCAACTGCTCCCCCACGCTCGCGGGCATCAAACCGGCATCGCTCTTTACCTATCCAGGAGTCTATGCCGATCAAGACGGCTCAAGCGTAACTGCGGCGATCGAGGATCGCCGAGCACGCCTGCTCAACGTTATCGCCCGGTGCAACCGCGAGCTTAATCCGTTCGGTATCCATCTGAGCGTTTTGGTCTGGCGCCCCTGCGGGGCGCTCGTATACGCATATCGGCCCAATAGCCTCGCCACTTACCTTGCTGACCCGCGCGCCAAAACGGCACTCGCCAAGAAGGGCTACGACACCGGCAACCTCTCGGCATGTCTTGTGCACCTGGCATCACGCATCACGCTCGCGAGCAATAACGCCGCGGAATGCGCCTGCGGCCAGACTCGATGCGCACTGGATCAGCAAGTCTGCTGCAACAACGACTGCGCCTGCGAATTTCCACACGAGATTGGCTACTTCCTGGGGTACCCCTGCGACGACGTATACGAGTTCATCGCTCAGCGTGGCGAGAACTACAAGATCTTTGGAGCCTGGAAGGTCTATACGAATGTCGAGCAGGCGCTTGCGACGTTTGATGCGTACCGTGCCTGCACCCAACACCTCACCTTTATCTATCAGCAGGGCTGCAGCTTGGCGCAACTTGCCCAGGCGACCCGATAGAACGTACAAACCGCGACCGCACGCCGCACAACCGAAAGGACTCAACATGAGCAAGATCGCCGTCGTCTACTGGAGCGGCACGGGCAACACCGAGGCCATGGCAAACTTCGTTACCGAAGGTGCAACCGATGCCGGCGCCGAGGCAGATGTCATCTCCTGCACCGATTTCTCTGCAGACAAGGCCGCCAGCTATGACGCCATTGCCTTCGGTTGCCCCGCCATGGCTCCGAGGAGCTTGAATACGATGAGTTCCAACCGATGTGGGACGAAGTCAAGGAGACCCTCGGCGACAAGAAGGTCGTCCTCTTTGGCTCTTATTCGTGGGCCGAAGGCGAATGGATGGACAATTGGAAGGCGGACGCCGATGAGGCAGGCGTCAACGTGGTCGACTCCGTCATCTGTTACGACGCCCCCGACGATGAGGCGAGGCGGCCTGCCGCGCCCTTGGAGCCGAGCTCGCCTAGCGGCAATGAGCTCCGCCCGTAACGCGCTCTGCGCCAAAACACATTCGTGTCCCAACAAAAACGGGAGCCGGATCACATCCAGCTCCCGTTTTCTGCTATGTCAGTCATATAAAGCAGCTATGAGATATTGCCCAAAAACGCTTGGTGCGCTCGCTCTTAGGATGGTCGAAGACCTCGCTCGGCGTGCCATCCTCCACGATAACGCCGCCGTCCATAAAGACGACGCGGTCGGCGACGTCGCGGGCAAAGCCCATCTCGTGCGTCACCACGATCATGGTCATACCGTCATGCGCAAGATCGCGCATGACGCCCAATACATCGCGGACAAGCTCAGGATCGAGCGCCGACGTGGCTCGTCAAAGAGCATCACGTGCGGATTCATCGACAGGCGCGGGCGATGGCCACGCGCTGCTGCTGACCGCCCGAAAGCTGACTCGGCATAAAATCGATGCGCTCGGCCAGGCCGACCTTGGTCAGCTCCTCGATGGCAATCTTCTCGGCCTCTTCCTTGCTGCGCTTGAGCACCTTTTGCTGCGCAAGCATGACGTTCTTTTTGACCGACAGGTGCGGGAACAGGTTGAACTGCTGAAACACCATGCCCAAGTGCGTACGCACCTTATTGAGGTCAACGCCCTTGGCGCACACATCCACGCCCTCGACGACAATCGAACCACTCGTGGGCTCCTCAAGACGGTTAATGCAGCGAAGCATCGTCGACTTGCCCGAACCCGAAGCCCAGGACTACGACGACCTCACCCTTGCGCACATCTAGATCGATGTCGCGCAGGACCACGTTATCGCCAAAGGCTTCTGGAGATTCTTGATGCTGACGACGACCTCGTTCGAGTTATTGGTTTCGCTCATGATAGAACCTCCTTACAGACCAGCGATATGGTCGGCGGGCGTCGCGACAACCTGTCCGGCGCTCTTGGTGGGACGCTTCTTTTTGGTTTCGGCCGTACCCAGCAGCCTCGCCTCGAGACCGCTCACCAAGCGCGCAAGCGGCAGGGTAATGACCAGATAGAACAGGGCGGCAACCACATACGGCGTAATGGAGCCCGTCGTTGCCACGATGGTGCGGGCGTCATGACGATCTCGACCACGCCCACGGCGGCGAGCAGCGACGTATCCTTGTAGAGCAGGATAAACTCGCTGGTCAGCGTAGGCAGGACATTGCGGAACGTCTGCGGAATCATAACGTAGAGCAGCGTCTGGAAGGCATTCATGCCCAGCGAGCGAGCAGCCTCGTTTTGACCCTTGGGGATCGACTGAATACCGGCGCGGAAGATCTCGCACAGGTACGCAGACGAGTTCATGGCCATGACGATAACGCCCAAGACGTAGTCGTCAACCTTGACACCGGCAAGCGGCAGGCCAAAGAACGCGATATAGATCTGCAGGAATGCCGGCGTGCCGCGGATGATATTCACGTAGATGCCGGCAAGGCAGCGCAAGATGCGCGATTTGGAGATGCGCATGAGCGACAGGGCAAAGCCAAAGGGGATCGCCAGCGGAAACGCCACAAGCACGATCGAGAGCGACATAAGGAAGCCCTTAAAGACGATCGGCAGACTCTGGACCAAAATGACCGGGTTCAAGAACAGGCGCAGGAACATATTGGAGTTCCATGCCTCGACCCACGGCTGTTCCTTAAGATCGGCCAGGAAGTTGTCAAAGGCCGTCACGCCTTTGATCTCGACGGAAGGAATCTTGGAAATCTTCTTGGTCGAACCGTCGGCAAGCGTATAGGTTCCGCTAAAGGCCTCATCGCCGCCCTCGACGGGAAACGTCACGCCGTAAACCTCGACACGGAAAAAGCCGCCGGCAGGCGCCGTCTCGCCAAAGTCGATCTTGAGCGTCTGGCCGTCAGCCTTGCACGTGGGCTTCATGGGCGTACGATCCATGAGGTCCTCGCCCGAGAGCATCGTCAATCGCGTGTCATCGGTACCAAACGTCGTGCCGTCGACAAACGTCAGCGAAAGACCGCTCAGCTCCTCGTCGGCATCGGCCTGAACCTCCCAGGTAATGCGCGTCTCAGTGCCGCCGACCACAGCGCTGCCCGAACCGGTATTGGGACGCGCGGTGATCTTTGCGGTCTCGAGCGCCTGGGCGGTCGAAGGCGCGGCTGTCCCCGCGCACAACAAAGCGAGCGCCACAGCTAGGGCGCAGGCTAGTTTTTGGAGCATCGAGGCAGCGGAAAACGCCGACCCATGGCCCCTTCGTTCAATCGAGACAAGGTGGCTCCTATCGTAGAAGTTGCCGGCAAAACGAGACGGAAACGCTCTCCGTCGAGAGAAGCGCAAAGGCCCTCTCCGCAAAACGGAAAGGGCCTACGCGCAATCAAGCATCTATTTACTTGATGTTGTACTTAGCCATGAGGGCGTCAACGGTACCGTCGTCGGTCAGGTCCTTGATGGCCTGGTTGATGTCGTTCTTGAGCTTGGTGTTGCCCTGGTTGATGGCGATGGCGTACTCCTCGCCGGTGCTGATCTGCTTGATGGTCTGGCAGGTGTTGAACTGCTCGGCGGTCAGCTGGCTGGCAACGGAGCGGTTGGTGACTACGGCGTCGCCCTTATCGGACTGCAGGGCGCTGAAGCACTCGGTGGCGTCCTTGTAGGGGACGATCTTGGCTTGGGGAAGGTTCTCCTGGGCAAAGGCCTCGGCGGTCGAGCCAGACTGGACGATGATGGTAGCGTCGGCGTTGTTGAGCTTCTCGCTGAAGTTGTCGGCCGTGATATCGGTGTTATCGACCTTGGTCACGATAGCCTGATCGTCCATGTAGTAGGAATCGGAGAAAGTGACTTCCTTCTCACGCTCGGGCGTGTCGGTGATAGCCGCGATGGCGACGTCGTACTTGGCGCCCGAAGCAACGCCGGGGACGAGCGTGTCAAAATCATTGTTGACATACTCGACATCCAGACCCAGCTTATCGCCGATAGCCTTAATGAGTTCAAGGTCAAAGCCCTGGTAGTCGCCATTGTCATCCTTGTACTCAAACGGAGCGTACTCGGCAGAGGTGCCGACGGTCAGCGTACCGTCCTTGACGAGCGCGTACTCCTTGGAACCGTCGACCTTCTCGACCTTAGCGTCGTCAGAGCTGCTGGAACTGGCATCAGAACCAGAGGTGGCGTTGGACGAGCCGCAGCCCGTCAGAGCAAGGGCGAGCGCCATAGCACCCGTGGCGGCAAATGCGCCAAGCTTCTTCAGCTTCATAATCAGTCTCCTTCCAATGACCCCACGTGATTCAGGGGTCTGCAAAAACTGAGGGTTATTATGCACCCGCTTGGAAGAATCCGCAATTAGAAAACTGATTGAAACAAACCCATAACGTGAATGGAGCACTCCACTTTATGACAGTCATCACTGCTGCAATGACCTTAACAATTTGATTTCAGCCGCATAACCTGCAAGTTCGTTCGGTGTCTCCAAAATGAATGGCAATGCGCGCAAGCGGCCATTCGATACAATATTCTGCATAACCTGCATACCGCCGCCAAACTCTTCGCTACCCAGGTAGCCCTTACCGATGCATTCGTGGCGGTCCTTATGGGCGCCGCAGGGGTTCTTGGAGTCATTGATATGCACGGCGCGCAGGCGCTCGATACCCACCACACGATCGAACTCGTCGAGCACGCCTTCAAGATCGTGGACGATGTCGTAGCCGGCGTCATTCACATGGCAGGTGTCCAAGCAAACGCCCAACTTGGCCGACAGCTCGGGGCACTTGTCGGCAACGCCTGGATGATGAGTGCCAGTTCCTCAAAGCTGCGGCCCACCTCGGTGCCCTTGCCGGCCATGGTCTCGAGCAGCACCGTCGTCTGTTGGCCCTCAAACATCACCTGGCACAGGGTGTCGACGATCATCTGAATGCGGCGTCGGAGCCCTGCCCCACATGCGCACCGGATGGAAGTTGTAGTAGTTGCCGGGCAGCGCTCCATGCGCCGCAGGTCCTCCGCCATGGCTCCAAGGCAAACTCGCGCGCCCGCTCTTTGGCCGAGCAAGGGTTATAGGTATACGGGGCATGAGCCACAAGCGGGCCAAAATCGTTCTGTTCCATAAGCTCGCGCAGGGCGGCCACGTCATCCATGTCAAGGTCTTTCGCCTTGCCGCCGCGCGGGTTGCGTGTAAAGAATGCAAAGGTATTGGCGCCAATTGACAACGCCGTCTCCCCCATCGCCCGATAGCCCTTCGTCGTGGATAGATGACACCCGATCGTCAGCATCCCCAGCTCCCCCTCATCAGTTGCGTGAAATAGTTCCTGTCGATGCCCTATTCTGCCGCAAACAGGAACTATTCCACCGCAAGTTATAAAAGGGTCATGAGGAGCGCGTTTTGCCGAAGGCCTTAAGCGCCGCCGTCACGGGGCCGGGCTGAAAACGGCGGCGTACGGCGTCCAAGCGCCCGGGGATATCGATGTGCTGCGGACAATGCCGCGCGCATTTGCCGCATTTGACGCAATTGCTCACCAACTTGGGCTCGCTTGTGCGCACCGCGCTCGCCGTAAAGTACTGCGATAGACCCGTAAACCAGCTGTGCGCATAGCTTGCGTTGTAGGCGGCAAAACACCCAGGGATATTGATGCCTTTAGGGCACGGCATGCAATAGCCACATCCCGTGCAGCACGCGATTCGATTTTTCAAACTCCGTCAGCACGTGCGCGATGGCATCGAGCTGAGTAGCTGTCATCGAATCCGGCAGGGCTCGGTCAGCCAGCGCCGCGTTCTCATCCACTTGCGCGGTATCGGTCATACCCGAAAGCAGCATCGTCACCTGAGGATGATTCCACACCCACGAAAGCCCCCAGGCGGCCGGAGTGCGCAAATGCGGGTCACGGGCGCCATCGAGCACGGCGCGGCCGCGGCGGTAACTTGCCCGCTAGACGACCGCCCAG
>ENA-OPZM01000462-OPZM01000462.1-human-gut-metagenome-genome-assembly--contig:-NODE-462-length-17562-cov-2.134901_pt1 | contig 17562 bp, 16 predicted proteins | sample MGYA00242478_ERZ504493 | MGnify/ENA primary metagenome ERZ504493 (study PRJEB26092, sample SAMD00036227) | human gut metagenome | host: Homo sapiens | study: EMG produced TPA metagenomics assembly of...
TTTATTTTTTCTTGTTTTTTCAATGTTAATGGTTTGCCATCTGTTATCCCTTCCTGCACCAGAAAAACTTTTGAATTTTCTTGTTAACCTTTCCTTTTTTATTTCTATTCATATCTATAAGTCATTTAAAGGAAAATTTTATATTTTTTTGAATTTTATACAATATTTATCAAATTACAAAATGAACTGGCTTAAGTCGCGATTTTTAACGATTCCACCAAGTTTTTCATTTACATAATCAGCATTAATTACTACATTTTTTTCTTCTAATTCTGGTGCATCAAAAGATAAATCTTCTAATAATTTTTCCATAATTGTATGAAGTCTTCTTGCTCCAATATTTTCCATTTGTTCATTTACTTCACAAGCTACTTGAGCTAATCTTTCGATAGCATCATCAGTAAATTCAATGGAAACACCTTCTGTAGCAAGTAATGCTTTATATTGTTTTAATAATGCATTTGTTGGTTCTGTTAAAATACGTTTAAAATCTTCTTCAGTTAAAGAAGTCAATTCCACACGAATTGGGAAACGACCCTGAAGTTCTGGTATTAAATCAGAAGGCTTAGCCATATGGAAAGCACCTGCTGCAATAAATAAAATATGGTCTGTTTTCATCTGTCCATATTTTGTGGATACTGTGGAACCTTCAACTATTGGTAAGATATCACGCTGTACACCTTCACGAGATACATCAGGACCAGAAGAAGAACCTTTTACTGCAACCTTATCAATTTCATCTAAGAAAATGATACCATTGCGTTCTGCAAGTTCAATAGCTTCTTGAGCAATAGACTCCATATCCAATAATTTTTGAGCTTCTTCTTGAGTGAAGATTTCTCTTGCTTGTGCAACTGTAACTTTGCGTTTTTTGCGTTTTTTAGGCATTAAATTACCAATCATATCCTGAATATTATTGCTCATGTCTTCCATACCAGAACCTGCAAACATACCAATTACAGGAGCTGCTTTTGGTTCAACATCAATTTCAATAATATCATTTTCTAATTCACCTTTTAAAAGGCGTTTTCTGCACCATTCTCTGCCAGCAGAATATTTTGGTTCTTCCACTTTTTCTGTGCTTTCTTCTTCTTTGTTTGCACCACCAAAGATAGCACTGAGTGGATTAGATACAGCACTGGATTTTGGTTCTGGAACATAAATATCTAAAATACGTTCTTGAGCCATTTCTTTAGCTTTATCTTGTACTTGTTCTAATTTTTCTTGTTTTAACATACGTACAGCAGATTCAGCTAAATCTCTAACCATGGATTCTACATCTCTACCTACATAACCTACTTCAGTAAATTTAGTAGCTTCAACTTTTACAAAAGGTGCTTTTACAAGTTTTGCTAAACGTCTTGCAATTTCTGTTTTACCAACACCAGTAGAACCAATCATCAAGATATTTTTAGGAATAATTTCATCTCTCATATCTTCTGGGAGATGACGGCTACGCCACCTATTGCGAAGTGCAATAGCTACAGAACGTTTTGCTTGTGATTGTCCTACAATATATTTATCTAATTCTTCAACAACTTGACGAGGAATTTGTTCATTCAATTTCATGAATTTATTCTCCTTTATTTATCTAATTCTTCCACTATAATATTGTGATTTGTATATACACAAATATCAGCAGCAATAGTAAGTGCTTCTTTAGCAATTTCAGCTGCAGTCAAATTAGAATGTTTAGCTAATGCACGACCTGCTGAAAGTGCATAAAATCCGCCAGAACCAATAGCTGCAACATTACCATCTGGTTCAATTACTTCACCATTACCAGAAAGTAGTAACATTGTATTTTCATCAGCAACAAGTAATAATGCTTCTAATTTGCGAAGAACTCTATCTGTACGCCAATCTTTAGCAAGCTCTACTGCTGCACGAGTTAAATTACCATGATATTCAATTAATTTAGATTCAAATTTTTCAAATAAAGTAAAAGCATCGGCAACAGAACCTGCAAAGCCAGCTAAAACTTTACCATTATATAAACGACGTACTTTACGGGCATTTGCTTTCATAATAGCAGCTTGTCCAAAAGTAACTTGTCCATCACCAGCTATAGCAGTTTTTCCATCTTTTTTTACTGCTATGATAGTGGTTGCTTTAAAATTTTCCATAAAATCATCTCCATTTATAGGCTATATTCATATTATCAGTTTTACTTAGATAATTTCAATACATCTATTTTAAATTTTGCTAAAAAATTCTAAGGCACGTTCTGCAATTTTTTGTTTTTTCAACTTTTTATCACGAATACGTTCTTCTAAAGGTGGCATCAAACCAAAATTAGCATTCATAGGCTGAAAATGTTTTGCTACAGCAGAAGTAATATATTTGCACATAGAGCCATGAGCTGTTTGTTCTGGGAAAATCACTGGATTTTCTCCTTTAGCTAAATATGCTGCATTAACACCTGCCACAAGACCAGAAGCTGCGGATTCTATATATCCTTCAACGCCTGTCATCTGACCTGCAAATAATAAATCATCTCTATCTTTGTATTGCAAAGTTGGTCGCAATAATTCTGGAGAATTAATAAATGTATTTCTATGCATTACACCATAACGCACAAATTCAGCATTTTCAAGTCCTGGTATTAAACCAAATACGCGTTTTTGTTCTGGCCATTTCAAATGAGTTTGAAAACCTACTATATTATATAGGCTATCTGCTGCATTATCTTGACGAAGTTGCACTACAGCATAAGGTCTTTTTCCTGTTTTAGGATCTTCTAAACCTACAGGTTTTAATGGTCCATATAGTAAAGTATCTATGCCACGACGAGCCATTTCTTCAACAGGCATACAACCTTCAAAAAACTTAGCTTTTTCAAATTCCTTAATTGGTGCAAGTTCTGCTGTTGTCAACTCTTGCCAAAATTTTTCATATTCTTCTTTATCCATAGGACAATTAATATAATCAGCTGTTCCTTTACCATAGCGAGAAGCGCGATATGCTTTACTCATATCAATAGATTCTTTACTGATTAATGGTGCCGCAGCATCATAAAAGTAAAAATAATCCTGACCTGTCAATTCACCAATGGATTTTGCTAATACTTCTGAAGTCAATGGACCACTGGCAATAATTGTAATAGCATTATCTTCTTGAGGTATTGTTTCTATCTCTTTATTTATCACAGTAACATTAGGATGATTTTTTACTTTATCTGTAATATATTGACTAAATCCTTCTCTATCTACAGCTAAAGCTCCACCAGCTGGTACACGATTTATATCGGCAGACTCCATGATGATAGAATTTAGCTGTCGCATTTCTTCTTTTAATAAGCCTACAGCATTTTCAAGTCCTGCACCACGCAAAGAATTACTACATACTAATTCAGCGAATTTTTCTGTCTTATGTGCAGGAGTAGATTTTTCTGGTCGCATTTCATATAAATCTACTTTTATACCTCTTTGAGCCACTTGCCATGCAGCTTCACTGCCAGCCATACCAGCTCCTACGATAATAACTTTTTTCACGCAAAATCTCCTTTCCTATTTCTCTTTATGCTTCGTTTTCTTCTTTATGCCCTTTATTTTCATTTTCTTCTTTTGCTTGTGCTTCTTTTTGTGCCAATTCCGCTAATTTCTTAGCAGTCTGCTGTTGAATTTTTTCTTTTAATTTATTAATTTCCTTATTTATAGGAGTATCTTCTTTTCTTGTAGCACAATCATCATTACTGCAATATAAAATAGTTCTTCCATTTTTGAAACGATGTCTAAATAAGAATGAACCACAAGTCTTGCAATTGCTTGTAAGTGGCATATCCCATGATACATAATCGCACTGTGGATAATTTTCACAACCATAAAATACTACACCACGACGTGTACGACGTTCAATGATTTTGCCACCACATTTAGGGCATTTAACACCCGTATCCTTCAAAATAGGTTTTGTATTTCTACATTCTGGAAAACCTGGACATGCTAAGAATTTACCATAGCGACCTTGTTTTATGACCATCATACGACCACATAATTCGCATTGTACATCAGAAACTTCATCTGGCACTTCTACTTCACCAATTTCTTCTTCTGCATGTTCTAAAGTTTTTTCAAATGGCCCATAGAATTCTTCAAGCAAAGTATTTTTTTGAATTTTACCTACTGCTATTTCATCTAATTTATTTTCCAAATCAGCAGTAAATTTTTCATCAACAATATCTTTAAAATATTTTTCCAATAAATCTACTACTACAAAACCTAAATCAGTTGGTTCAAATTTTTTATCACTGCGAACCACATAACCTCTAGCTAAAATAGTTTCAATAATCGGTGCATACGTACTTGGACGACCAATGCCTCTTTCTTCTAAAGTTTTAACTAAAGAAGCATCATTATATCTAGCTGGTGGTTCTGTAAAATGTTGCATTGCTTCTAATTTTTGAATAGATAATTCATCGCCTTCCTGCAAATCTGGCAAGATGACATCTTTTTCTTTTTTTATTATCGCTATCATTATATACAGCAGTAAAGCCTGCAAATTTTAACTGCGAACCAGTAGCTTTAGCTAAATATTTATCGCCTTTAATAGTTACACTCATAACATCATAGCTAGCAGGTAACATCTGACAACCTAAGAAGCGTTGCCAAATTAATTTATAGAGTTTTAACTGTTCTTTGCTCAAATATTCTTCAACAGTAGCAGGGCTTAAAGCAATATTTGTTGGACGCACTGCTTCATGAGCATCTTGAGAAGATTTTCTAGCTGCATAAATATATGGTTTTTCTGGCAAATATTCTTTGCCGAAGTTCTCTTCAATATAATTTCTAGCTTCATTTAAAGCTATTTCTGAAATACGTGTAGAGTCTGTACGCATATATGTTATCAGACCAGTTGGCCCTTTTTTACCTAAGCTAATACCTTCGTAAAGCTGTTGAGCTATCATCATTGTTTTACGTGAAGTAAAACCTAATTTTCTAGCAGCATCTTGTTGTAAACTACTTGTTGTAAATGGTGCTGGAGCTTTGCGATGACGTTGACGTTTCTTTATTTCTGTTACTTTAAAAGTACTTTTTCAATATCACTACATAATTCATCAGCTTGAGCTTTAGAGGCAATTTTTACATCTTCTTTTTTCGCTTGAAACCATCAATTTTTATCATCAATAGCTACTAGCTCTGCTCCAAACATACTAGAACGAGGTTTTTTCTTAAATTTAAAATCAACTGTCCAATATTCTTCTGATTCAAATTTTTGAATTTCTTTTTCACGGTCACAAATTAATTTCACTGTTACCGATTGTACACGCCCTGCACTCAAACCTTTGCGAATTTTCTTCCAAAGAAGTGGACTTAATTTATATCCTACAATACGGTCAAGCATACGACGTGCTTGTTGAGCATCTACCTATCAATATTTATTTCTTTAGGATTTTTTACTGCTTCTTGAATAGCAGGTTTTGTTATTTCATTGAATACAATTCTACATTTTTCATGTTCATCAATCCCCAAGATATGAGATAGATGCCAAGCAATAGCTTCGCCTTCACGGTCAGGGTCAGAGGCTAAATAAACTTTTTCAGATTTTTTAGCTTCTTTCTTTAAAGATTTAATTAAATCTCCCTTGCCACGAATATTGATATATTTAGGTGCAAAATCATTTTCTACATCTATACCAAACTGACTTTTAGGTAAATCGCGAAGATGTCCCATAGAAGCCATTACTGTATATTTTTTATTGCCTAAATATTTTTCAATAGTCTTTGCTTTAGTTGGCGATTCTACTACTACAAGCGTTTTTTTCTTCATTCAAAGCACTCCCTGATTGCTCTTATATAAAAATTTGGACTTGTCTCTTTAACTAGTCCCTTCAATTTCATTTGTAATAAAATAAACGATATATTCGAAACATTTATTCTCAATTTATATATGATTTCATCAATACATTTAGGCTCTGTAAAAGATAAACTATCATATATAAGTTGTTCTTCCGCTGTCATGGAAAAACCTAATTCTATTTGTGTTTCTTTGGATATACTTTGCTGATTAGTTACAAAATTATATTCTTCTACAATATCATTTGACCTTGTAACTAATTTAGCACCTTGTTTTATTAAACTATGGCAGCCTTCGCTTTTTGCGAATAAATATTTCCTGGTATGGCAAATACATCTCGCCCTTCACTTAAAGCAAATTCTGCTGTTATCAATGAACCACTCTTTTTCGCAGCTTCAACTACTAATATTCCTTTGGACAATCCTGTGATAATTCTATTTCTAGCTGGAAAATTCCCTGGTTTTGGCAATGTATTTAGTGGATATTCTGATATTACAGCACCATTTTGAGCTATAGCTTCTAAAAGTTGCTTATTTTCTTTTGGATATATAATATCTAATCCACAACCTAAAACAGCAATAGTCTTACCTTTTTTCAAAGCTCCTGTATGAGCTTTAGTGTCTATACCTTTAGCAGCACCACTAACTATTACAAAATTAAATTTAGCTAATTCCTCAGCCATATTTTCTGCTATCTGTTTTCCATAAGTCGTTGGAGTTCTTGAACCTACTATACCTATACAAATTTCATCTTTAGGCAATTGACCTTGATAATATAAAATAAATGGAGGATCATAGATTTCTTTCAATAACTTTGGATATTCTTCATCTATTTCTATGCAGACTTTAATTTTATAATGTTTTAATTGCTCTGTTAATTTATCTATAGATATTTTCTGTCTAAATTCTATTAATTCAGACAATGTTTTACTGCCTAAACAATTACTTTGTTCTAACATTTCTCTTGTCGCTGTCCATATTTTTTCGCCGTCATGAAAATATCCATAAAGTTGACGAAGCGTTTTACTACCTATGCCTGGCACAGAATTTATGGCAGCCCAATATATATTTTTCATTGTTTATTACATTCCCATACAAATAAATCTTTAGATAAACCGTATATATTTTACTATTATCACTATTAACTGACAATTTGTCAAATTTTTTATCAAAAGAATATAGATATCGCCATCTAAAACAAAAAGCTATTGTATTAAAAAATTTAACACAATAGCTTTTTATTATTCTTAGACCATAAATCAGCCTAATTTTTCTTTTATCATTTTATTTACAAGACCAGGATTTGCTTTACCTTTACTTGCTTTCATTACTTGACCGATTAAAAAGCCCATAGATTTTGGATAATCTGCAACAGCTTTTGGATTATCTGCAATTGCTTTATCTACAATTTCTTCTATTGCTTTTGTATCAGTAATCTGTACTAAACCTTTATCTTTTACGATTTTTTCTGGAGTATCTCCACTTGTCCACATTTCTTCAAATACAGTTTTTGCTATTTTAGAAGAAATTGTACCTTTACCAATTAAGCCAATTAAGCTTGCTAAATTTTGAGCAGATACTGGAGAATTTTCAATAGTCATTTCATTAGCATTTAAATGTTTAGACAATTCACCCATAATCCAGTTAGAAGCAAGTTTTGCATCAGCACCAGCATCTACAACAGCATCAAAGTATTCAGCCATAGCACGAGTAGAAGTGATGATTTCCGCATCATAAGTAGGAAGACCATATTCATTTACTAAACGAGCTTTTCTTGCATCTGGTAATTCAGGAAGTTCTTTTTATATGCTTCAATCTGTTCATCAGTTGTAACAATTGGCACAAGGTCAGGTTCTGGCATATAACGATAATCTTGAGCTTTTTCTTTGCTACGCATAGAAAGTGTAATTCCACGACCATCGTCCCAAGTACGAGTTTCCTGTACCAAAATACCGCCATCTTCTAACACTTCATTTTGACGTTCAATTTCATATTCTAAAGCGTCTTCGATTACTTTGAAGGAATTCAAGTTTTTCATTTCAACTTTTGTACCAAGTTTTTCGCTACCTTCTGGACGAGAGATACGTTTACATCGGCACGTAAATTACCTTCTTCCATTTTACAATTGGATACATCAATGTATTGTAAAATAGATTTTATTTTTTCCATATATGCACGAGCTTCTGCTGGAGAATGCATATCTGGTTCAGATACGATTTCAATAAGTGGTACACCAGTACGATTATAGTCAACATTAGAGCTACTAGAATCTTTAATTGTAGTACCAGAGTGAACGAGTTTACCAGCATCTTCTTCCATATGAATACGAGTGATGCGAATACGTTTTGTTTTGCCTTCTACTTCGATATCCACATAACCATGTTCAGCGATTGGTAAATCAAACTGAGAAGTCTGGAAATTTTTTGGTAAATCTGGATAGTAATAATTTTTTCTATCAAATTTACTGAATTTATTAATTGTACAATTGAGTGCAAGACCTGCTTTGATAGCAAATTCTACTACACGTTTATTGACAACAGGTAATACACCTGGAAGACCAAGACAAACAGGGCAAACATGTGTATTTTGGTCTGCACCAAAGGAAGTAGCACAGCTACAGAAAATTTTTGTATTAGTTTTTAATTCGCTATGAATTTCCAAACCAATGACTGCTTCGTATTTCATTATTCTACCTCCTGACCAATTTTATTAGCATAATCATGATTTACTTCATAAGTATATGCTGCACGAATAATAGTTTCTTCATCAAGTGGCGACCAATAAACTGCATACCGATAGGCATATTGTCTTTGCTTCTGCCACAAGGAATGGAAATACCAGGAAGACCTGCTAAGTTAAGTGGAACAGTGAAAATATCCATCAAGTACATTTTTAATGGATCATTTGCCATTGAACCTAATTTATATGCAGGTGTTGGTGCTACTGGAGCTAAAATAACATCTACATCTTTAAAAGCATTATCAAAGTCTTGTTTTACAAGTGTTCTAACTTTTAATGCTTTTAAATAATAAGCGTCATAATAACCCGCACTTAAAGCATAGTTACCAATCATAATACGACGTTTTACTTCTGGACCAAATTTTGCAGTTCTTGTATTTGTCATCATGGAAACAATGTCTTCACCATCTACACGAGAGCCATAACTTACACCATCATAACGAGATAAGTTTGTAGAAGCTTCTGCTGGAGCTATTAAATAATATGTGGAAATAGCATAATCTGTATGTGGTAAAGAAATATCTACGATTTCAGCACCGAGTTTTTTCAATCTTCGATAGCTGTATTCATAGCTTTTTTTACATCTTCGTCCATACCATCGATAAAATATTCTTTTGGTAAACCGATTTTTAATCCTTTTATATCATTTACTAAGGATTTTGTATAATCAGGAACATCACTATTGATAGATGTAGAATCTTTTTCATCATGACCTGCAATCACATTCATTACATGAGCACAGTCTGTTACATCGCGAGTCAATGGACCAATCTGGTCAAGTGAAGAAGCGAATGCTACTAAACCATAACGAGATACACGACCATAAGTAGGTTTTAAACCAACAACACCGCAAAAAGATGCTGGCTGACGAATAGATCCACCAGTATCAGAACCTAATGCCCAAATAGCACTACCAGCACTAACTGCTGCAGCACTACCACCAGAGCTACCACCTGGTACACAGTCCAAATTCCATGGATTATGTGTAGCAAAAAATGCAGAGTTTTCTGTGGAACCACCCATAGCGAACTCGTCCATATTTAATTTACCAACTAATGCAGGTTTTTGAGCTAAAACTTTATCCATTACTGTAGCATTATATGGTGGTACAAAATTTTCGAGCATATAAGATGCACAAGTTGTTTTTAAACCTTTTGTACAAATATTGTCTTTTATAGCTGCTGGTATACCTGCTAAAACAGAGATTTTTGCTCCGCCAGCGATATCAGCATCAACATTTTCTGCTTGTTGTAAAGCATAATCAGCTGTTTTTGTGATATATGCTTTTACTTTATCATCAGTAACTTCCATACGAGAAAGTACATCTTTTGTAATTTCTACAGCAGAAATTTCTTTATTTACAAGCATATCATGTAATTCATGTGCTGTTTTTTCAAATAAATTCACGTAAAAGCCTCCTCAATTTAATCAAAGTAATTAAAATAAATTATTCTTCTAAAATTTTAGGTACACGGAAATAACCATCTTCTTGTTGTGGAGCATTAGATAATGCCAATTCACGATCAAGGGAAGGTTTTACTACATCTTCACGAAATACATTTTGTACAGGCAATACGTGTGCAGTAGGAGCTACATTTTCAGTATCTACTTGTTGTAATCTATCTACATATTCAAGAAAATCATTAAGCTCGCTTATATTTTTATCCATATCTTCATCTTTAATGCTAAGACGAGACAGAAGAGCTACATTTTCTACATCTTCTCTAGTAACTTTCATATCTTCACCCCATTTTCAAAATAAACTGTTTACATTTTATCATATTTTAGACAATGATTGAATAGTATTGTTACTTTTCCCCGCAAAATATAGCTGACTTATTTTAGCTTCTATGTTAAAATGTCTTAAAAATTAATAATAAAATAGGTGATTTCTTACATATGGACAAAACTAAACAAAAAATTGCATTTTCCTTTCTCATTGCAATATTTCTAGCTGCATTTGAAGGTGTTGTTGTCTCTACTGCTGCACCTGTAATTGTGAAAAGTTTGCATAATTTCAAAATGATTAGCTGGATTTTTTCTATTTTTCTTTTGACCTCAGCAATTTCTACTCCTATTTACGGTAAATTGGCTGACCTTTATGGGCGAAAACGAATTTTCATGATTGGCATTTCCATTTTTCTTTTCGGTAGCTTATTGGCTGGATTATCTCAAACCATGCACCAACTAATTATCTTCCGTGGCATTCAAGGCATTGGTGCTGGTGCTATTTTTACCATTGGTTTTACTATGATTGGTGATATTTTTACCCTAGAAGAACGCTCTATTATTCAAGGAGCTATCAGTACTATTTGGGGAATAGCTGGTCTTGTAGGTCCATTACTTGGTGGATTTCTCATAGATTATCTTTCATGGCAATGGATATTTTTTATAAACATTCCCTTTGGTCTTTTATCAGTCTATATACTCGCTAAATTTGTACATGAACAAAAGCCTGCTACTAATCCTAAAATAGACTACCTTGGAACTATTTTACTTTCCATTGCCATTGGCAGTCTTTTATATGGTGTAATGAGTTTAGATGAAGATTTTTTATTTAGGTGTAATTTTATTAATTATCACTTTGATTTCTTCTATCCTTTTTTATCTCCAAGAAGCCAGAACTTCTGAGCCTATTGTTCCTTTATTTATCCTCAATAAATCTTCTATCATTGTAAATATCATAACTTTTATCAGCTCTTTCATATTGATTGCTTGTTCTGTTTATTTACCATTACATATTCAATCAATTATGGGTTACAGTGCTACTATCGCTGGTATTTCTTTGATAGGAACTTCTATTGCTTGGTTTATGAGTTCGATTTCCATTGCTAAATTAATGAAAAAATATCCTACAAATATAATTGTTTATGTTTTCTTCATTAATTTTAATTTTCAGTTCTTGGTTATTAACACAATTAACTATAGATACACCTCTTTGGCACTTATCTATTTATGTATTTTTCTTTGGCTTTGGTTTTTCTGGCACTTTAAATACACTCACTTTCATAGTCCAAGACTCTGTAAAATATAATCTACGTGGTGCCGCTGTTGGTTTAAATATGCTCACTCGTACACTTGCTCAAACAATTGGTGTTACTGTGCTCGGTGCTGTATTAAATGTTTCTACAGCAGATTTTATTCAAGCTCATAATTTAATAAATATCACTATGCAAGATTTTTATGATAATACTGCTCCTCAATATCATGAACTTTTATGCCAGGCTTTATTTTATAGTCTAAATAATATTTACTATATTTTAGTTGGCAGTAGTGTACTTTGTTTAATCTTGTCTTATTTTGTACCTAAACATCAATCACAAAAATAATCCAAAAATATTAGACTCATATCTTTATATAATTATAAAAACTATGCTATACTATTATTTATTTTATATCTAAAATTTAAATTTATTTACTATTTCGGAGGAATATAATGAAAGATCATTTAGTAAAAGCTGTCGCTGATGGTGTTCGTGTTCATGCTGCTATTACAACTAATCTTGTAAATGAAGCTGTATCTCGTCATGAATGTTATCCTGTAGCTGCTGCTGCTCTTGGTCGTACTATGACAGGTGCTTTACTAATGGCAGCAAACCTTAAAAATAAAGAATGTATCACTATAAAATTTAATGGTAACGGCCCATTAGGCTCTGTTGTTGCTGATGCTAATCCTGAAGGATTTGTACGTGGTTATATCGCCAATCCTCATGTTAATTTACCACTCAATGAAAAAGGTAAATTAGATGTAGGCGGTGGTGTCGGTCAAGGTATTTTATCCGTAACTCGTTTCACTGGTCTTAAAGACCCTATTACTGGTAGCTGTGAAATCGTTTCTGGGGAAATTGCTGAAGACCTCACAAATTATCTCTATACTTCTGAACAAACTCCTTCTAGTGTAGGCTTAGGTGTTCTTGTAAATCCTGATTTAAAAATAGCTGCAGCTGGTGGTTTTATCCTTCAATTATTACCAGATGCTACAGAAGAAACACTTACAAAATTAGAAAATAACCTCGCTAAAATTCGCCCAGTTTCTACCATGGTAAAAGATGGTTTAGATGCTCGTGGTATCATTGCTGAACTATTGCAAGGTTTTGATAAAGTTGATTATTTAACTACTACAGATTTAGCATTTAAATGCCAATGCTCCAAAGAACGCATTGAAGATGTACTCATCAGCTTAAATAAGCATGATTTAAAATCTCTAGTTGATGATGGTCATGCTGAAGTTTGTTGTCATTTCTGTGGTGAAAAAATATCAATTCAATAAAGATGAACTCACTGCTATTTACAATGTATCTCAAAAATTAAAAGACAATAAAGCTAATAATTAAATAATATCAATAAAAAAGCATTTTAAAATGGAATTATTACTCAATCCATTTTAAAATGCTTTTCTTTTATAAATTAATTTTCTTTAATCATTGCTAAAAATTCTTGTTCAGTAATTATTTTTACACCTAAACTTTCAGCTTTTGTAAGTTTACTGCCTGCATTTGCCCCTGCAATTACATAAGATGTCTTTTTCGATACAGAACCAGAAGCTTTTCCGCCCAGAGATTGAATGATTTCACTAGCTTCACTTCTACCCATGGTTTCTAATGTTCCTGTCAATACGAAAGTCAAACCTTGGAATTTATCAGATGTTTTTTCTGTCTTTTCTTCTGCCATATTGACATTTGCTTCTTTTAATTTATTTAATAAAGCAATATTTTCTTCATCATGGAAAAATTCATATACAAGTTTTGCACTTATTTCTCCAATATCCGCCACTTGTTTTATCTCTTCTTCTGTAGCTTTAGCTATATCATCAAAAGAATGAAAATGATTTATCAAGGAACGACTGGCTGATTTACCTATATTCAAAATGCCCAGTCCTGTAAGCAATCTCCATGGTGCATTTTGCTTACTTTTTTCGATTGCATTTAAAAGTTTATCGGTATTTTTTTCCTTGCCAATCAATCCTTTTGCTATTAATTCATCGCGATAATTGTATAAATAATATATATCTGCTGGATCTTTTAAATATCCATTTTCAATCAAAGTTTTTATATACATCATGCCAAAACCTTTGATATCCATAGCATCTCGACCGACAAAATTTATTATCCAACGTTCAATCTGTGCCGGACAATGTGGATTACTACAGCGAATATCTGCTTTATCATCGCGAATAGTATGAGCATTACATACAGGGCAAGTATCGCCAATGATAAAAGGCTTGCTATCTTGAGGTCGTTTTTCTTTGATTACACAACGAACTTTCGGAATAATTTCCCCTGATTTATATACTTTTATCGTATCACCAATGCGTATATCTAAATCATCAATAAAATCTTGATTGTGCAATGTAGCTCTTTCTACTTTTGTTCCACAGAGCCAAACTGGTTCAAATACTGCTGTCGGCGTAATTCTTCCTGTACGACCTACGGATAATTCTATATTTAATAATTTAGTTTCTTTTTCTTCTGGTGGATATTTATAAGCTATTGCCCATTTAGGAACTTTAGATGTTGCTCCTAATTTTTCTCTTTGTGCAAAATCATTTATTTTTACAACAGCTCCATCAATATCATAATCTAAATCACCACGGCGATTTCCAATTTCTTCTATAGCTTGTAAAACTTCGTCTTTAGTTTTGCATACTTTATATGAATGTATAATCTTCATTCCTTGTTTGTGCATAAATTCATATGCCTGCGTATGCGATTTTAATTCTATACCTTCTACCTTTTGCAAATTAAAAATAAACATGGACAAATTGCGTTCTTTAGTGATTTTACTATCTAATTGGCGAAGTGTACCTGCTGCACAGTTTCGAGGATTAGCAAATAATCTTTTCCCCAATAATTCTTGTTTTTCATTCACTAAGGAAAAAGCTTCTCGCGTCATATATACTTCTCCACGAACTTCAAAATAAGGCAATTTTTCTTTTAGTTTTTTCTTAATATCTTTTATCTGCATAGCATTGGCTGTTACATCTTCACCCTGTACAACACCATCACCACGAGTAACAGCTAATTTCAATTCACCATCTACATAACGAAGTGCTAAAGACAAACCATCTATTTTTTCTTCTACTACAAATTCTGGATTATCTAATTCTTTTTGCATATTATCTACAAAAGTTTCCACTTCTTCAGCAGAAAATACATCTTGCAAGCTAAGCATTGGCACATCATGTTTTACGAGAACGCCAGCTTCACGCTTTGCCACTCCGCCTACTTTTTGCGTTGGTGAATCTTTTGTAATTAATTCTGGATTTTCAGCTTCCAATTTTTTTAATTGTCGCATCAATTCATCATATTGAGCATCTTCTATTTCTGGATTATCTTGATTGTAATATAAATCATTATGATATAAGATTTTTTTCTTTAAATCATCTATTTGTTTTTTTATATCTTCCATATTTTCACCTTTTCAAATATTAATTTTACTATCTCTACTATCTTAAATCTAATTTTTATATTTATTCTTCTTATATTTTATCTTTATCAAATAATAAGTCAGCTATTACTATTTTATTGTTAATAGTAGCTGACTTATTTATATTATATCAAATTTTATTTTTAGATTAAATCTTATACTTTAATAATAGGAGCATATTTTTGCATCAAAGCTTTTATGCCCTGACCTGGAAAAGCTATTTTTAATTCTACTTCTTCACCAGTTCCTTTTACAGATACAATTGTACCAATTCCCCATTTATTATGTTTAGCCTTATCACCAACTTTCCATTTTATGGATAAATCTGGACGAATTACATTACCTGCTGGCTTAACTGTTTGAGCTTTTTGCGTAAAGCCTCCACCTAAAAGTGAATTTGGTCTGCCTGTAGAATTATTATTACCTAAAATACTTCTGCCAAAATTATTTCTACCACTTTGACTATATCCTGAGCCATAATTATTCATACTGCCCATGCCAAAGCCAAATTTATTTTTTGCTTCACGTTCTTCTAAATATTCCGCAGGAATTTCACTAATAAATCGTGAAGGTTCATAAGATAATGTTTTGCCATAAATCATACGAGCTTTTGCATTTGTAATATATAATTTTCGCTCAGCTCTAGTTATACCTACATAACAAGTACGACGTTCTTCTTCAATTTCAGTTTCATTCATCAAAGTTCTAGCATGTGGGAATAATCCTTCTTCCATGCCAGCTAAAAATACCACTGGAAACTCTAATCCTTTTGCTGAATGCATAGTCATGAGTGTAACTCTCTCGTCTTCCATATCTGCATTATCAATATCAGATACTAAAGACACTGTACTTAAAAAATTTTCCAAAGTTGGTTCTTCATTTGTCTTTTCAAAATCTTTCGCTACACTCAATAATTCTTTGATATTTTCTAAACGAGTCTGATTTTCAACTGTATTTTCTTTTTCCAATTCAGCAATATATCCAGATTTATGCATCACTTGTTCAATTAAATCATGAACTGATAATACCACTGAATTATTCAACATTTCTAAGATAAATTCAGCAAAATTAGCTAAAGATTGTTTTGCTTTTGGTGTAATTGGTGCCGTTTCTGGAGTAGATATAGCATCAAATAAAGTCATATTGTACATATCAGCAAATTCAGCTAATTTATTCATAGTTACAGCACCTAATGAACGCTTAGGCACATTGATTATACGCATTAAACTTATTGTATCTTCTGGATTATAAATAACTCTCAAATAAGCTAAAATATCTTTAATTTCTTTTCTATCATAGAATTTCAATCCGCCAACCATAGTATAAGGAACGCCAGCTTTCATGAAACCTTCTTCTAATGCACGAGATTGAGCATTTGTACGATATAATACTGCCATATCTCCATAAGATACATTGAATAATGTTTTTTGTTTTACAGCTTCTTCTGTGATAAATCTAGCTTCATCACGTTCATCACTTGCCGTATAGTGAATTATTTTTTCACCTTGAGGATTATTCGTCCATAATTTTTTAGGTTTACGGTCAAGATTGTGTTCAATAACCATATTAGCAGCATTTAAAATAGTTTTTGTTGAACGATAATTTTGTTCCAATTTTATAACTGTAGCTTCTGGATAATCTTTTTCAAAATCCATGATATTTCTGATATCAGCACCACGCCAGCCATAAATAGATTGATCTGCATCACCTACGACGCAAAGATTGCGATACATTCCAGCTAAAAGTGAAGTCAATTGATATTGAGCTCCATTTGTATCTTGATACTCATCAACTAAAATATATTGGAAACGTTGTTGATATTTCATTTTTATATCTTCATGTTCTTTTAAAACTTTAACTGCAAGCATCAATAAATCATCAAAATCTAAAGCATTATTTTCAATTAATTTTGCTTGATACATAGTGTAAATTTCTGCAATTTTTTTTTTAGCAAAAAAATCACTTGCTGATTGTGTATACTCTTGTGGAGTTGTCATCATATTTTTAGCATTAGAAATAGCTGACTGTACTGCATATGGTGCATATTGTTTTTCATCAAGATTTAATTCTTTTAAACAATTTTTTATTAAAGTCAAAGCATCTTGTGTATCATAAATGACAAAATTTTTTCTTATAAATGCCTAAAGCTTCGATTTCAAAACGCAAGAATTTCGCACAAAATGAATGAAATGTGCTGAGCCAAACATATTTTGCTTTCTCGCCAATCATTCTATCTACACGTTCACGCATTTCTGTTGCAGCTTTATTAGTAAAAGTTATAGCTAAGATATTATATGGAGATACTCCTTTATCTAATAAATTAGCTATTCTACAAGTCAATACTTTCGTTTTTCCAGAACCAGCGCCTGCATGATAAGAAGAGGCCCTTCTGTATGAGCTACAGCTTGAGCTTGTGCTGGATTTAAACCATCATATATATTCAAAAGAAAATCCTCCCAAACAAAAACAAAATAAAAAATTACTCATTCTATTATCTAAAATATTAGATTAGATGTCAAAATATATATTATCAGTCATAAAAGATTAAAATCTAAACAAAAATTAGAAATTAATCAGAATTTAAATCATATTTTATTTTTAAT
>ENA-OPZM01000463-OPZM01000463.1-human-gut-metagenome-genome-assembly--contig:-NODE-463-length-17556-cov-4.620632_pt1 | contig 17556 bp, 22 predicted proteins | sample MGYA00242478_ERZ504493 | MGnify/ENA primary metagenome ERZ504493 (study PRJEB26092, sample SAMD00036227) | human gut metagenome | host: Homo sapiens | study: EMG produced TPA metagenomics assembly of...
AATAAAGAAAAAAGCTGGCATATGAAAACAATAAACAAAACTTTTTATAAAACCCAAAATAGTAGGCGTTTCTGTCGGATTAAAAGAATGTCCAATGACGACACAAAGCACAGCCATTCCACGCATTATATTTATTTCATTAAAATATTGTTTTTTACTTTTTTCCATCGTCAAGCCTTTCTCTTTCTATCTCTAAAAATTGTTCTACCCTTTGTTTTGTAGAAAGTTTGTATCTGTATTTCATGCAGTTTTCAATATACATTTCACTGTTAGAAATCACGTCATTCAAATCGGATTTATTCCACTGTTTCTTCGCAATGCCAAGTTGATAATCTTTGATATAGGTAGAATTTAGCGGAACGTCTATTGTGACAATAGACGTTCTAACTTCAAACTCTTTGGGAAGATGGTCAAAATACGGCAAAATATATGCTTCCCTCTTCATTCCCTAATCCTTGTCCTCTCCACATCTTCCTCAATCCCACTTTAACTAGAGCAGTTGCATGACATAATTATTCTTTTATATCTCGTTTCCACTTTCCATACAATAATTGACTCGGAAGGAAAAGAGCACAATATAAAATTTTGTCACTACTATTACTCAAAAGCTCACCACTTTTTCTTCCAGCGAACTTTCCGTATATTTGATACTGCAGCATTGATTTGATTCTTATTTTCATGCAAGCATTCGAGTCCAAGAATGCCTCTGCTCTAGCTATGCATCCATTCGGGGACTTTATATTGTGTTTTCTACGGTTATTAGTCAGACCATCTTCGAGATAATCTGAAATGTAAATTACGCGATTAAAGAATCGCATTTTATACTTTTCAGACATTCTAACCCAAACGATATCCTCACCTAGAAACTTTTCCCCTTGAAACTCAGGAAATAGATATTCTTTTAGACAGTGCGTATACCACACTTCCGCCATATCTCCACCAATATTTCTATTAATTCGGCACTCAACATAGGATTCTTTCATCCCATCCTGTGGCACACCAGATGTACTTAGATATCCACCATCCGGCTTTCCTCTCAAAAAGCTAAAGCCACAAAGATCACTCTCGTTTTTGTACTTTTTATAAATCTCATTGACACAAGAAATTGCATCTACTGTAAGAGAATCATCGCTGTCAACAATAAATGTCAACGGAGCCTTTATAAACTGATATGCATAATTCAGAGCCGTGTGCTTTCCGCCATTTTCTTTTTTTATGATAAGAAATTGGAAAATCTGCCGTCTGCTTCATTTGCTCGACACGTTCGCTTGTATCATCCGTACTACCATCATCTACAATGAGCCACTCAAAGTCCTTACAGTCCTGAGCACATAAGGATTCATATAGTTTTTCCAGAAGTTTTCCTCTATTGTAGGCGGGTGTAAGAACTGTTATATTGCTCATTTTAGACCCCTATCATTTTTATAATTTCACTTTTCTAACTAAATTATCCTGGACAATCTGCAACACACTTGACAAAAGTAGGGTTAATCCAATTGTCCACAATACAATTTCCAAGTTACCTACTTGTTTTCCTTCCGTTGTCTCCTTTTCAAAGAAATAAAGAATAAACGGATGGATGATATAAATTTCATAAGATATTGTTCCTAACCAAATCAGAAATCTTTTCTGTATCTTCACTTTTTTTCAATAATTCAATTAGAGGAACAATAAATGCTATCGTGATAATATTCCGAAGAACCGACTGAAACAATTGATTATCAAAACCCACCACACTTAATGTGAGTCTTCCGATAAACAAAATTACAAAAGCTACAATTGCAACAATTTCTTTCCTCAAAAAACCGATTTCAAAATAAGAATCTATTTTTCTCTCATACATCGCCCACAAAATGCCGAGAGGCATTCCAATAATAGATGCATACATTTCATCTCGCGGGTTAACAAAAGCACTTATCAAGATATAAGCAATAGTTATAACCGCAAACCAATATGCTCCTACATTGATTTCTGTATGGTTAAACACTGCATAGAATACAATGTATACGGCTATAATCACCCATATAAACCAAAGTGGTTGGATGTATCGAATTGTAAATGCTTCAGCGATTGCTCTTACAGGTGTCTGCCCCCCCCCAGATAATTTCTAGCCCTATCCAGGTGATTGCGACTATCACATAGGGGACAATAATATTCAAAAGCCTTTTGGACAGAAACCCTTGAAGATAATTCTTCTTTTGCAGTAACCCACAGGTCAAGCCATAGCCTGACATAAAGAAGAAGAACCCCACTATCGGAAATGCAATGTACCAAATCGGTTTCACATACACAGGTAAATTTGATACTCGAAAAGATATGTGGTGCAACATGATAATTATTGCCGCAATTCCTTTACAGCAATTCGTAGTCGTCCTATCCAATCGGCCATCCATTACTTCGTCTCCATCTGCTGTGCGATATCAGCATCCACAATTTCCTCGCCGGTCTTATGCTTCAGCTGCTCCTTAGAAGCCTCACTCAGACCGTTGTTGATCACACAGTTCATATCGCAGGTGCTACACTTATCCAGTTCCTCTTTAGTGACTTTGCCATCACGGTAGTCACGGCAGATCTTCAACTCGTACATGCTGTACGGATGCTTGGTAAACAGAGCCTTAAACTTGTGAACCAGAACCCAGGTAGCAGGTTTCCAGATATACTTGTGCATAGCCGGGCTGACAGAACCAATCATCCAGCAGTCACGGTCGCAGCAACGAACCTTTGCACGAACCTTCTCTGCTTCCGGGCTGTTCCACAGCTCATCCCAAGTCTGGTTGTTCAGGTTGCCCATGACCTCTTTATCCTTGGTGCCATTGCAAGGCATAACATCGCCATACGGATCGATGAAGAAGGTGTCAAAACTCATGTCGCAAGGCAGCAGACGCTTCTGTCCATAGATGTAGTTGATCAGACCATGGTTAAAGTAAGCGCGGAACCACTTCTTCGGGCTGTTGCTGCGGAGCAGTTCATTGACCAGATTCTCGAAGTTCTTTGCAACCATCGGACGATCGTGGATGATATTCTTCGCCTCAACGAAGTAGAAGCTGTTATGCAGAGAAGCAGTTGCAAACTCCATGCCCATCTCATCGGAAATCTTGTACAGCGGAACCAGGTCAGGAGCATTCTTGTCCTGAACGGTCATACCAAAACCGACATCCTTCATGCCCATTTCACGCAGCTTCTTCAGTGTGCCGTAACCACGCTGGTAGCCGTTCTGCAGGCCACGAATCTCATTATTGGTCTGCTCCAGACCTTCGATAGAGATACGAATACCAATCTGCGGGAACTCTTTGCACAGGTCAACGATACGGTCAGTGAAGAAACCGTTCGTGGAAATAACGATACGGTCAGACTTCTTGTACAGTTCACGCACGATATCCTTCAGGTCAGTGCGGATGAACGGCTCACCACCGGTGATGTTCGTAAAGTACATCTTCGGCAGCTTCTTGATGGTTTCGATGCTGATTTCTTCTTCAGGCTTGGAAGGCGCTTTATAACGGTTGCACATAGAGCAACGAGCATTGCAACGATAAGTGACGATGACCGTACCATTTAACTTCTTTTCTTCAGACATGATTAACTCTCTCTTTCATACATATAATAAATTTCTCTAGTACCACTTTTGCGATGTAAGAAAAGGCAATCGCTCCAGCAAGTGTTAAAACTGCCGTTACACCATATGAAATGGCATTTAATCCAAACATGTGATTTATCTTCAACTTCTCCAAAACTCGGTAAATCATCATGTGGCTCAAGTAAACTTCAAAGCTAATAGAGCTTAGTTGTTTGATTAATTTGTTTTCTCCTAGTTTTCCGCTATCAGTTATAGAAAAAATAATAATTGCCACAGAAAAAACGGCCATAACCAAGTCATTTTGACTCAGAAAATAATATGCGCTAGCTGTTATTGCGAGAAAAAAGACCGCAACAATTCTAATATTCTTCAGCCGCTCCAGCTCATCTCGATAAAGATAAATCAGGCCACCTGCCATGAAAAATATCGCACTGTACAGGATGTTTTCTCTCTCCATAAAATTTCCCAGTACATGTTGCTCATCAAAAAAGCACAACTGACAGAGAATGTTATAAATTCCAGCAATAATAAAACCCAGCCATGCTCTTTTCTTTGAAAACAACAAAAAGCAGAAAAATGGAAACAACAAGTAAAAAACAAATATTACTGCCAACGTCCAACTCACGCCTACAACAGAAATCTGTGGGTTTGGCAGTAGCCCCTGCAACATTGTAAGATTTGCAAAAATCTCATATACACTATCCGCACTTGGAGAAATCACCACATCCAAAATGCAGAGCAATGCAAAGAATGGCCATAGTTTTTCATATCGGCGTTTATAGAATGCTTCTATATTAATTGTTCCTGCTTTGAATTTCTCATAGTATCCGCAACACATTCCAAAGGCACTTACCATCATAAACAGAATGGTAAAATTGCCTGCCGTTCCGATAACTTTTTCGAATAAAAATCCGCTTAGATCGTAATTCCCATTTGCAAGCACATGCATTAGAACAATGCCCGCTATCGCTATAACACGAACCACATCTAGCCCTGGATAATGATTATTCGCAATTTTTCTTTCACTCATCCTTGTTTATTTTCTCCGCAATACACCTTCATAATTTTCTCGTAATACTCATCAATGGTATCGAAGCTGATGTCCTTACAGTTCGCACTGTACTCCGCACACAGCTTCTTATCACTCCAGAGCTTCTCGATCTTCTTCTTCAGATCTTCGGCATTACCGCTTTCAAACAACTCGCCGGTCTTGCCAACCTGAATCAGCTCCGGGATACCACCTATCTCAGCTCCCAGCACCGGTGTGCCATACATCTGGGACTCCATCACGGAGAACGGGCAGTTCTCGTACCACTCAGACGGATAGATAGAGAACCTTGCCTCACGGATGAGCTTCTCCAGTGCTTCGCCTTTCTGGAAACCAACGTTCTTGATGTTCTTAATACCATTTACTGTCTCTTCCAGCGGGCCAGTACCGGCGAAGATGAACTGCACATCCGGCAGTTCCTTACAGACCTTAATAAGTGTGCCGATGCCCTTTTCCTCCGAGAAGCGACCGAAGTAGAGGACATAATCCTTCTTTTCCGTTTCCTTCCACTCCACCTTATCGATGAAGTTGTGCATTGCCACGGTTTTTGTTGCAAACAGAGGATTGCTGTCCATCTTGGTCTTCATGAACTCCGAGCAGCAGATCATGGTGTCAATGTACTTGTAGGTACCCTTCCACTTCCAGAACTCAGCCTCCATCATACCGATAGCTGATTTCGCCGTAGAGCCGTGGATGCACTTGCCTTTCATGCAATTCACGAAATGGCCACCGAGGCACTTCTCACAGTTCTGGTGCGTGTTCGGATTGTTCAGCATGTGGTTCGGGCAGACCAGCTGGTAGTCATGTGCCGTGAAGATGATCTTACAATCTCTTCCGGTCTCCTTGCGCCACTTCACGATTTCCAGAATGATGGAAGGTGTCAGCTGGTAGTTAAAATTATTCAGGTGACAGACATCCGGCTTGAAGTCGTCCAGAACTTTTCTCAACTGCACCCGTGCTTCCTTGCTGTAGATGGTCTTGATCGGGTAGGTCAGCTTGCTCAGTTTGCTGCCGCCGTGGAAGTCCATACCAGATGTATAAGCATTGACCCGGTTGCCCACGCAGCGGCCTTCATGCTCCATACCGAAGTACTGAACCTCATGTCCGTGCTGCTCTAGCGCCTCACCCAGCTTAAATATGTAGGTTTCTGATCCACCGTTTGGATATAGAAATTTATTTATTATCAATACTCTCATCTATTATTTTCTCCTGTACAGTTTCATCGTTTTCTTTACAACTTCATCCCAGTTGTATTTCTCGCAGATAAAGTCAGCTGCCTGCTTCTTCATTTTCATAACCATTTCTGGATGGTCACAGGCATCTTGCAATTTTTCTCGCAAGTCCTCTACATCTGACTTTTTGAAAATCAATGCCTTATCTTCCACAACCTCTGCGCACTCCGGAATATCCGAAACCAAACAGCAGTTGCCGTAGCTCATTGCCTCCAGCAGACTTAATGGCATTCCTTCCAGATCAGACGGCAGCGTGTAAATGTAAGCATTGCTGTATAGTTCATCCAACATTGCTCCCTGCACAAACCCGGTAAAGAGAATCCGATCCTCACCCTTCGCCAGTTCTTTCAATTCCTCCATAAAGGAATCCGTATCACTAGAGCCGCCTGCGATAACCAGCTTTTTATCCGTCTTGACATTCTTGAAAGCCTCAACCAGATATCGAATGCCCTTTTCCGGTACCAGACGACCGAGGAACAATATGTATGAGTCTTTTTTCAGCCCGAACTTATCTGTAATCAGACTTGCTTCCCGAATCTGCGGCCTATTCACGCCATTAGGGATAAAGTGCGTTTCTCTTCCATAAGTTTCCTTAAAATAGTCCTGCACTCCTTTGCTCAGAACAATGACCTCGTCCGCATATTTCGCAGCATTTTTTTCGCCTTGGTGGATAAACTTAGAACCAAGTCCTGATTGCCATTTCTCGCGCTGCCAATCAATGCCATGGACGGTAACTACAACTCTTTTTCCAAACATCTTCGGCAGCCATGCAAAGAACGCCGGTCCTTCGGCGTGGATGTGCACCACATCGTATTTTCCAAATGCACTATAAAGTGCCGCAAATGCGGAGGAGCTGACTGCAGCAAGTCCACGCCGTTCAATAGTCGGAACAGCCTTCTGACGGATTCCCTCGTACTCCGTTTTACCAGCATCGTCATATTCTGCACCACTCACATGATGGCCTGCTCTGTTGTAACAGGTCACGTCACAGCCATTCTGTGCCATTCGGGTGCAGAGCTCTTTGACAACGATTTCTACTCCGCCTTCTCTCGATAATCGCTTCTGTCCGAACATCGCAATCGCAAGTTTCTTACTCATAAATCTTTCCCACAATCCCACTCAATTTCTTCATCAATATCTCGGCCAACACAAAGAGCGGATAGGCTCGCTTGCCTGTCCGCTGGCAGTCACCCCACCCTCATGGTCGAGATTTCTTTCTGGATGGCATTGCTGCCACCCAAAAAGATCAGTCGTTCATTCTTCGGGTAAGAAAATATGAACTTCGGGGTGCGGAGCCTTTCATTCTCTGCCGTACCTTGTCCCTATTATGACAGCCGCGTATTATATCTCTAGCCCCGCGCCGTTCAATGGTCGGAACAGACTTCTGACGGATTCCCTCGTACTCCGTTTTACCAGCGTCGTCATATTCCGCACCGCTCACATGATGGCCTGCTCTGTTGTAGCATGTCACCTGACAGCCTGCTGCGCCATCCGTGTGTACAGCTCTTTTACCACGATCTCCACGCCGCCCTCTCTCGACCACCTTTTGTGGCCAAAAACAGCAAGCCTCAATTTCTCTTTCATTTTCCCTTTCCTGTCGCTTTCCCCATTTAGGAATCTCATCCCCATACCGTGCCAAACTCCGGCCCGGTTTCCTTTACATCAGAAAAAGCCCGGACGCATCTACGCCCAGGTTTTTGACAGATTTACGCCGCAATTCATTGACATTTTATTTCCAGAATCATCAATATCAATTTCGTAAATGTATTTATTGACACTAAAAATATTTTACCATTTTTTCCTCTGGGGTACAATACTTTGCAGCTGTATCATTGCCTGCATCATGGCTAAGATTTCCGTACTTTATTCCGTCTTTTTGTTGCAACCTATTCATTTTGGAAAGGAACTCGTTCCATTGCTTTTTTGCAACAAAAAAGCACCCTTCCTCTCACGGAAACCCGCAAAAGGAAGGGTGTTAAACTCGTTATCCTGTTGTCGTACCAATCACAGCATGTTCGTACCAGCAAAGCCGGTACCAGCCGTCATTCAGCACGGCACCTCAAGCACTTTTGAGCGTAGAGCTGTGATTAGCAGTTCTCAGCGAAGTACTTAATGGTACGGACCATCTGAGAGGTGTAGGAGTTCTCGTTGTCGTACCAAGACACGACCTGAACCTGATAGGTGTCGTCGTCGATCTTAGCGACCATGGTCTGGGTAGCATCGAACAGAGAGCCGTAACGCATGCCGATGACATCGGAAGAAACGATCTGATCCTCGTTGTAGCCGAAGGACTCAGAAGTAGCAGCCTTCATAGCAGCATTGATGGACTCCTTGGTGACGTCCTTGCCCTTGACGACAGCAACCAGAATGGTGGTAGAGCCGGTGGGAACAGGCACACGCTGAGCAGAACCGATCAGCTTGCCGTTCAGCTCGGGGATGACCAGGCCGATAGCCTTAGCAGCGCCGGTGGTGTTGGGAACGATGTTCTGTGCGCCAGCACGAGCACGGCGCAGATCGCCCTTGCGCTGAGGACCATCCAGGATCATCTGGTCGCCGGTGTAAGCATGAACAGTGGTCATGATACCGGAGACGATGGGGTAGGTCTTGTTCAGGGTGTTAGCATGGGAGCCAGGCAGTTGGTGGTGCAGGAAGCAGCAGAAATGACTGATCCTCAGCGGTCAGGGTCTTCTCGTTGACGGAGAAGACAATGGTCTTCAGATCGTTGCCTGCGGGAGCAGAGATAACGACCTTCTTTGCGCCAGCCTGAATGTGAGCCATGCTCTTCTCCTTGCTGGTGTAGAAGCCGGTGCACTCCAGAACGACATCAACGTTCAGTTCGCCCCAGGGAGCGTCCTTTGCGTCCTTAACAGCGTAGATCTTGATCTCCTTGCCGTCAACAATGATGGAGTCCTCGGTAGCCTCGACGGTGTGCTTGCCCTCGCCGATCTTGCCGCAGAAAGAACCCTGAGCAGTATCGTACTTCAGCAGGTGAGCCAGCATCTTGGGGCTGGTCAGGTCGTTGATTGCGACGACCTCGTAACCCTCAGCATCAAACATCTGACGGAAAGCCAGACGACCAATACGACCGAAACCATTGATAGCAACTCTAACAGCCATGTTAATAGTACCTCCTAATTATTTTACCCATAATCGGATAAATCACGGTATCTTTATTTTAGACCAAAACGCAGAAAGTTTCAAGTGTCTGCCAAAAAATTAACAAGACATTCACTGCATTTTTTGCTTTTGTACGATTTTAATTCCTTTCATTCCCTGCTTTTCGGCAATTGCGCCAACAGAGTGCCAATATTTTTGTCAGCTCTCCCCGTTCAAGCAGGCTGTAACGCACGCTCCGCCAATGCCGCCCACGCAGCAAAGGCCCAGTCCGGCAAAGATCTCCGGCCAGACAGCCGGTGCGGCCCAGCTCAGGCCGCTCATCAAAACCAGTACATAGGGCAGCTGCCAGCACAGGCAAAGTGCAAATGCGGCAAGCCCGGCTGCGCACAGTGTTTTGCCATTGCCCGGCTGCGGGACATGCAGTGCCCGGGCCAGCGCTGCCAAAAACACCAGTGCCGCAAGCGCCTGCCACACCGCCGCTGTAGGGGTCACGCGGTGCCAGCTGGAGCTGTTCTCCATAAAGCGCAGCAGCACGTTCCAGTAGAACAGCAGACTGCCCGCCACGGCCAGATACAGCCCGCCAAAGGGCTTTTTCCACTCGTTGGGGCTGAGCCAGCAGCGGCCCATGGTGCTGAGCCACGCGGAGCACAGGCATTCCAGAATGCACCGCACAAAGCCGCCCAGACCGGAAGCTGCGCCCAGCGCGATCTGTGCACCCGCTGCGGCCAGAAAACATACTGCACCGACAAAAGCCAGAATACCGGCCAGCGGCCTGCGGCTACGCACCGCTTCCGAGCGGGAAGGCTGTGTACGGCCCACAAGCACTGCAGCCAGCACCACGATACCCAGTGCCAGATAGCGCCACCACACCGAGCCGACCACGCACAGACCGGTGACGGCATCGGTGCCAAAGGCAAGGTCTGCCGCGCGCAGCACGCCCAGCAGAATGCTCAGGATAAAAACGAACAAAACAGAAGGATTCATCAGCGTTCCTCGATCGGCTTATATTTCTGGCGCACACCCAGATACTTGTAAGCGGGACGAATGATACGGTTGGCGAATACCACCTCTTCCACGCGGTGTGCACACCAGCCGGGCACACGGGCAATGGCGAACAGCGGGGTGTAGATATCCTCAGAGATGCCCAGCATGTTGTAGATCAGGCCGCTGAACAGGTCCACGTTGGCGCACACCGGCTTGGTGCTGCCCTTTTCCTCGGCAAAGATGCCGGGGGCCAGCCGTTCGATGCTGCACAGCATATTATACTCTTCCTCAAAGCCTTTGTCGTAGGCAGATGGCGGGCGCGCTGCTTCAGGACCACCTCACGAGGGTCGCTGATGGTGTACACCGCGTGGCCCATGCCGTAGATCAGGCCGGAGCCATCGCCCGCCTGCTTGCGCAGGATGCGGCGCAGATACTCGCGCACCTCATCGTCGTCCTCGGGGTTTTCCACATGCTTGAGGATATCCTTCAGCTGACGGTTCACCATCAGGTTGGCACCGCCGTGCTTGGGGCCCTTCAGTGCACCGATGGCCGCCGCGATTGCGGAGTAGGTATCGGTGCCGGAGGAGGACAGCACACGGGTGGTAAAGGTGGAGCAGTTGCCGCCGCCGTGGTCGGCGTGCACCAGCAGGCACATATCCAGCAGCTTCGCTTCCTCGTGGGTGAACTTCTGATCCGGACGGTAGGTGCTGAGGATGTGCTCCGCCGTGCTCTGGCCGGGCTTGGGCAGGTGGAAGAACATGCTCTGCTTATCGTAGTAGCGGCGCTTCATCTGGTAAGCGTTCACCATCATGGTGGGCATGCTGGCGATTAGATTGATGCTCTGGCTCAGGATGTTCTCCAGGCTCAGATCCTCGGCGTGCTCATCATAAGAGTAAAGGCCCAGCACGCAGCGCTGCAGCTATTCATGATATTGGGCGAGGGGGCGTTCATGGTGTCCATGAAGCTTCCGGCAGGGCGCGGTGCTCTGCAGGATCTCACAGAAATCGTCCAGCTGCTCCCGGTTGGGCAGACTGCCGAACAGCAGCAGCCAAATCACCTCTTCAAACACAAAGCGGTCATTGCGGTAGGCCTCGTCCACGATCTCGTTGATGTTCACACCGCGGTAGATCAGCTTGCCGGGAGTGGGGATCACATGGCCTTCCTGATCCTTTTTATAGCCCACAACGTCGCAGACGTTGGTCAGGCCGGCCAGCACACCGGTGCCATCCGGGTTGCGCAGGCCGCGCTTGACCCCCAGACGCTCGCTCGTCTCCGGATCGATGTAGTTGTTGGCAACATATTCCTCACACAAAGTCCGCATCGTGTTCGGGTCCAGCGTTGCCACCTCCGAATGTGCAAAATTCATAAGGGGAATTCTCCTTTCATCCTATTTATATACTTTCCCGCCCACCCTCAATGATGGTATAATTCTATATTATCGCTTTTGACGAGTAAATTCAAGCATTAACTGCACCGTTCAGCGCACAAAAAGCCGGTTTGGTGCTTTTTTGCGCTTGCACCACAAAAGGCTTTTTCCCTGTTTCGCATCTTTTTTCAGGGTATATCCGGTATTCTGATTAAAAAAACACCGCTGTCGGAGGGTTTGGGACTATGAAAAAGTTTTTTCTGCCAATCTTTGCGGTCCTGCTGGTGCTGGGCAGCATTCTGCCGCTGGCTGCCTACCGGGTCACACGCGCCGTGCTCAGCGGGGCAGAGCCCGCATCTTCTGCCGTATCTTCGCCTGCAGCATCTGCGCAGCCGCCAAGTGCCGTGCCTTCTGCGGATGCCGAGACCTTTCTGGTGGAGGATCAGGCCACCGGACAGGTGCTGGAGCTTTCCCGTCAGGAATACGTTCTGGGTGCTGTCGCCGCCGAGATGCCGGTGAGCTGGCCGGACGAAGCGCTCAAGGCACAGGCCGTTGCCGCCCACAGCTATGCGCTCTACTGCCGGGACCACACCACCCTGCAAAGCGGCGCTTGGCTCACTGCGACCCAGCCCGGCGGCAGGGCTGCCTGACCGAGCCGGTGCTGCGCAGCTACTGGGGCACCGCCTACGAGCAGAATTACGCCCGCCTCTCCGCCCTTGTGGACGAGGTCTTGGATGAGATACTTTATTATGAGAACGCTCCTGCCTGCGCCAGCTACTTTGCCATTTCCAATGGGCAGACCGAGGCCAGTGAAAATGTATGGGGTTCCGCCCTGCCCTACCTCATTTCAGTGGACAGCAGCACCGACCGTTCCGCTGACAACTACGAATACACCGTCACCTTTTCCGCAGAGCAGGTGCAGCAGGCCCTTGCAGGCCTTGGCATTTCTGCCGACCTCGCCGCGCCGGAGGGCTGGTTCGGCCCGGCAGCGCTGACCAGCGCCGGATACACAAAAACCGTCACGGTCTGCGGGCAGACCGTGACCGGCACGACCCTGCGCCGGGCGCTGGGCCTGCGCAGCACATGCTTTACGGTACAGTACCAGAGCGGGAATTTCAGCTTTACCACCCGGGGTTACGGCCACGGTGTGGGCCTGAGCCAGTGGGGCACAAAGGCCATGGCGGAGCAGGGCAAAAGCTATACCGATATTCTGGCACACTACTACCCCGGCACGCAGCTGCAAGGATGAAAAAGCGGCCCGCACCGCAAAGGCACAGACCGCTTTTCTATTCACTCTTTTTCTTATACCCGCACCATATCCGGGGTGATCTCGGTCAGAGAATGCGCACCGCACATCTGCATGGTGTCAGCCAGCTCACCGGCCAGCTTATCAATGTAGCACTTCACGCCTTCCTCGCCGCCGCCATACACAGCCGTGACGAACGGGCGGCAGATCAGCACGCCGTCTGCACCCAGTGCCAGTGCTTTGAACACATCCACACCGGTGCGGATGCCGCCGTCCACCAGGATCTTCACGCCGGTGCCTTGAGGCTGCTGCGATCTCCGGCAGCACCTCGCAGTAGCCGGGCACTGATCCAGCACGCGGCCGCCGTGGTTGGACACCACGATAGCAGCCGCGCCGGCTTCCTTTGCCTTCAGTGCACCCTTAACGGTCATAACGCCCTTGATGATGAAGGGGCGTTCGGCCAGCTTGACGATCTCGGCAAGCTCTGCCACGCTCTTGCTGCCTGCGGGCGGAGTCATGTTCTTCAGGAAGGGCAGACCGGCTGCGTCCACATCCATGGCCACGGCAAAGCAGCCGCTGGCCTTGGCCTCGGCCATCTTTTCCTTAATGGTATCAATGTTCCAGGGCTTGATGGTGGGCACGCCGCAGCCGTTTGCTGCGCCAATGGCCTTGGTGGCCATCTCCATAACGGTGGGGTTGGTGCCGTCGCCGGTAAAGGCAGCGATGCCGTTCTCTGCACAGGCGCGCACCAGCACATCATTATAGGTCATATCGGTATAGGCTTCGGAGTAGTGCAGGTTCACAGCACCCACCGGGCCTGCAAAGAACGGGTACTTGAAGCTCTTGCCAAACAGCTCAATATGGGTGTCCGGGGTGCCGCCCTCGCACAGGGTGTCCATGTTCACGCGGATCTCGGCCCACTTATTATAATTGCGGATGGCCGTATCGCCCACACCCTTGGCACCGGGGCCGGGGATCTGGTTTTTGCAGGCCACGCCGTTGCACACCGGGCAGGCCTTGCAGTATTTGCCAATGCACTCACGGGCATTGGCCAGCACTTCAGGATAAGTCATAAGAAAGCATCCTCCTTTTTTATTCCACTCTGCGGCCGCAAAGATTTCCCGCCGCAGTACTCTCCTGCTTCATCATAGTCCGGTTCAACCGCTTCGTCAAGGGTTTTTGCTGCATCCCTGAATTTTTTGCCGTTTTTTGCCTGCACAGAGATGTCGTTTTGAAAAAACCCATTTTTTTCAAAAATCCTTGACAAAAGCGGTTCTTTCAGGTATTATAGTGTGGCGCTACGGCGTACAACCGAATATGGAAAGATGGCTGAGTTGGTCTAAGGCGCACGACTGGAAATCGTGTAACGTGTCAAAAGCGTTCTGGGGTTCGAATCCCCATCTTTCCGCCAGAAATCCGGAACCTTTGGGTCCCGGATTTTTTGTTTTATCTTCTCATTTTTCATTTTTTAAAAAAAAGTGCTTGACAAATGCGCACCTTTCAGGTATTATAGTGTGGCGCTGCGGCGTACAACCGAATATGGAAAGATGGCTGAGTTGGTCTAAGGCGCACGACTGGAAATCGTGTAACGTGTCAAAAGCGTTCTGGGGTTCGAATCCCCATCTTTCCGCCAGAAATCCGAAACCTTACGGTTTCGGATTTTTTGTTTTTTCAGCGTTTCTCTGTTCTGCCTTGACTTTTGTCCGCTGTTCCGCTATGCTGAATAAAACATCTGAGGGAGGATTTTTTATGGCATCTTCCAAACGGAAAAAGCACGGCGCGGGCTATGTGGTCCTGATCGCAGTGCTCATTCTTGTACTGCTTGCAGTCGTGGCCGCTGCAACCGGGTACAGTCTGGTAGCCCGCCGGGTGAAAGCGCTGCAGGCAGGCGCGGCCTTTACCTTTGATTATGAGATCACATCCACAGCCGATTCCCCTGCCCTTTACACCATCCTGCAAAAGACAGGCTCCACCAAGGCACCGTCAACGGCCTGTATGCGCCGGACGCACTGCAGCTGAGCATCTCGGCCCCGGATGCCGTTATCCCGGCAGGCCCGCTCACCCGGGTGTATATCAGCAGCAGCGAGACTTTATACGATGTCGGGCAGCTGTACAAAAATATCCGCTCTTCCATCACTGACAGCTACCCGCTGGCGAGCCTTCTGCTGCCGGACTGGAGCTTGGCAGTTATATCTCGCAGGCCCAGCTGGCAAGCCTGCTGGGTGTGGACACCACAGCCACCAGCCTGCAGGACATGACCGAGTTTGAGCTGCCGCAGAAAAAGCTGCAGCGCGTACAGCCGGAAAACGCAAAGGACGGCTACCTTTATTTTCAGCTGGATACCGGTGATGCCAGCGCCAATGCACCGGTACTTGTTATCGGGCTGGAAAAGAGCAGATTCTTTGCGGATGCCATCCCGGTGCACATCCTGCTCACCATCCCGGAACACGGGGTCAGCATCCAGCTCACTGGCACCGTGAGTGCCCAGACCGTGGTGCTCACTGCGCCCACATCCCGCATGAAGGACGAAGACATCCAGACGCTGGTGCAGATCCGCGATACCATCCAGAGCGTGCTGCAGTTCGTGCAGACCGCTGCCAACAGCGTACAGAACGCGGGCTGATCTTTCCGCAAACATCAAAAGCCAGAAACGGCAACAGTCGTTTCTGGCTTTTGTTCTGTCATTTTACCGGTCGAGGATGCGGCCATCGGTGGAGAAGGTGACTACATTCCACGGGATGAACTTGCCGCTGTTCTTCAGAGCAGTGATGGCAGCGTGCTCCAGCCCGCCGCAGCAGGGCACCTCCATGCGCAGCACGGTCACGCTCTTGATATCATTGCTGCGGATGATCTCGGTCAGCTTTTCGCTGTAATCCACAGCATCCAGCTTCGGGCAGCCGATGATGGTCACATGGCCCCTCATGAACTCCTCGTGGATATTGGCGTAGGCATAGGCGGTGCAGTCGGCGGCGATCAGCAGCTTGGCACCGTCAAAGTAGGGCGCGTTCACCGGCACCAGCTTGATCTGGCAAGGCCACTGTGCCAGCTGGGACTGCATGGGCACTGCGGCTGCGGCAGGTGCGGTCTGCTCGCGGTGGAACTGTTTCATCATGCTGCCCGGGCAGCCATGGAACGCCGGTGCGGCGGGCTGTGCCTGCTGCTGGGCGGCAGCGGCCTTTTTCTGCTTGTTTTCCAGCACAGCCTGCTCGTCATAAGCGGCGGCTTCGCGCTCGGTAAAGGTGATGGCACCGGTGGGGCATCCGGGCAGGCAGTCGCCAAAGCCGTCGCAGTAGTCGTCCCGCATCAGCTTGGCCTTGCCGTTCACAAGCCGATGGCACCCTCGTGCAGGCGGTGACGCAGGCCCCGCAGCCGTTGCATTTGTCCTGGTCGATGTGAATGATTTGTCGTTTCATGGTCAGCCTCCTTGACTTTGTGCTGTCATTTTACTACAATGGCAGCAAGAGTTCTGTTGTAGCAACAACATGTGAGGTGCATAATTATGGAATTGCCGGATGTACCACTGTTCCGCGGCCTGACCGCGACGAGGCCGAGACAGCCGTAACCGCGCTGCGGATGCGCCGCAGGGCATTTGTCAAGGGGGAGATCCTGCTGGAGGCCGGGCAGAGAGCCCCGGCGCCTGGGCGTGGTGCTGGCCGGGCAGGTGCACATGGAGCACCTGGACGTCTGGGGCAGCAAGACGCTGCTGGGCCAGGCCGGGCCGGGTGACTGTTTGCCGAGACTACGCCTGTCTGCCGGACGAGCCGCTGCGGGTCAGCGTTGTGGCCGCAGAAAACGGCGAGGCACTGTTTTTGGAGACCGGGCAGCTTTTGCAGTGCGGCTGCGAGCCGTGGCGCTGGAAGCTGACGCAAAATCTTTTGCGCATTGCAGCGCGTAAAAATCTGGGGCTGGCGCAGCGCAGCCTGTACACCGCCCCCAAGACGATCCGCGGGCGGATCACAGCGTACTTCTCGGTGCTGGCGCGGCAAAACGGCAGCCTGCGGTTTACGCTCCCCTTTGACCGCCAGCAGCTGGCCGACCACCTTGGCGTGGACCGCAGCGCCTTGAGCAATGCGCTGAGCCAGATGCAGAAGGAAGGACTGCTGGTGATCGATAAGCGGGAGGTAGAGCTGAAACAGGTGGAGGAGATGTGAGGGAAGCTGTCAGCGGCCCCGACCGCTGACTGAAGAGGGACAAACTTGCGGAGATCGCCTGTAAACGGGTTATTTCCGTGAACTTACTCATCCGATCGCGGGCCGACCGCTTTCCCCCAAGGGGGGAAGGCTTGAAGCCTGTATAAAAAGGCCGCTGACAATTATGCCAGCGGCTTTTTTATAAATTTATTCGTACCACCGTTTCCACCTGCGGTGCCGCCTGCCAGCTGTTCCGCGGTGACAGGCTGTACCTCGCCGGGCTGGTCCAGCTTCTCGCGGGCCACGGCCAGCATCAGTTTGATGCGGTTTTCCTGGTTGACGCGGGTCGCGCTGGGGTCGTAGTCCACGGGGGTAATGTTCGCGTCCGGGTGCAGGGCGCGGATCTTATTGATCATGCCCTTGCCTACAATATGGTTCGGCAGACAGCCGAACGGCTGGGCACAGACAATGTTGCCGTAGCCGCCCTCGACCAGCTCGATCATCTCGCGGTCAGCAGCCAGCCCTCGCCCATCTTGGCACCCAGAGAGATGATGCCTCCTGCTTTTCTATCAGCTCGCGGAACGAGCCGGGCGCGTAGAAGCCGTACTTGCGCATGGCGTCATAGCTGGCGCAGCCGATGCGTCCAGCCAGCTCAAGAACGCGTCCGCGCCGCCCGCCACCAGCTTGTTGCCGCCGTACAGGTCGATGTCCAGCTTGTAGTTGCCACGCAGTACTCCACAAAGCCCATCAGGCCGGGCAGGTTCACTTCGCAGTCCTGGCTTTCCAGGAATTTTTCCAGATCATTGTTGCCCAGCGGCGAGTATTTGACATAAATCTCGCGACGACGCCGACCTTGACC
>ENA-OPZM01000464-OPZM01000464.1-human-gut-metagenome-genome-assembly--contig:-NODE-464-length-17511-cov-2.792971_pt1 | contig 17511 bp, 20 predicted proteins | sample MGYA00242478_ERZ504493 | MGnify/ENA primary metagenome ERZ504493 (study PRJEB26092, sample SAMD00036227) | human gut metagenome | host: Homo sapiens | study: EMG produced TPA metagenomics assembly of...
TACCAATCTTCATCAAATACCTTACGTTTGTATTCAGGGCAAGCAACATTACCTACAGCTTCATTATGGTAAGTCTATGCCTGTTTTTTCACCAATACCAAAGATACGAGCCCATTTTGCTAATCTATCGATGCCTAAACGGTTACCCATTTCGTAGAAATAAAACGTTATCAGAATGAGCTAAGGCTTGTTCAAAATTGATATAACCTAAAGCTTCACCATCAGCATTTGTTTTTGGAATTATCCAGTGCTGACCAGAGTCAAAAATTAATTCATCAGGAGTTACTACTTTTTCCATTAAAGCAGCAGTACCTGTGATGATTTTGAAAGTAGAACCAGGAGGATATTCACCAGTTACAGCTTTATTATCAAGAGGATAATGTGGATTATTATTTATAGCATTCCAGTCTTTAGTGGAAATACCAAGAGCAAATAAATTTGGGTCATAAGTTGGACGACTAACCATAGCTAATACTTCGCCAGTTTGAGGATTTAATACTACAGCGGCAGCAGCCTGCGCATTGATGCCAGACATTACTTCGTCCATGGCTTTTTCTGTAGCTTCTTGAAGATTGTGGTCAATAGTCAAAGTAAGACTTGCACCACTTACAGGATTTTTCATGCCTAGACGTTGAACAGGACGACCGGTAACGTCAACTTCGACTTGTTCACCACCAGGAATACCACGAAGGTATTTATCATAGTATTTTTCAAGACCGAATTTACCAATGATATCACCTAATTTATAGGAATCATCACCAGCTTTTTTCTTGTCTTCAAGTTCACTATCGCTGATTTCACTTACGTAACCGAGAGCATGAGCTCCTTCATATTTATAGATATAGTTACGTACTGGTTTTGTATCGATAAATACACCTGGATATAAATCTTGTTGTTCTTCAATGATAGTTACTATTTCGGGTGGTACATCTATTTTTAAAGTAACAGGGTCAAAACCAGAATGATGAGCAATTTTTTCATTTATTTCATCAACACTGATATTTAATAAAGTAGCCAAGCGAGCCACTACTTCAGGAGATACAGGCTCTAAAGATGGCAATAATTCTACAGTAAAAGCAGGTCGATTATTTACTAATTGTACACCATTGCGGTCATAGATAATGCCTCGAGGTGCAGACGTGGAAACAAGACGAATGCGGTTACCATCTGCTAATTTAGAAAAATATTCGCCTTGATAGATTTGTAAATAAACTAATCGACTAATGAGTGCAACAACTATAAGTGTTACAATAGCAGCTAAAATTTTTAAACGTTTATCAAGAAATTTCAACTTTAATTTACTCCTATAATAAATTAAGACACCCTTAGGTGTCTTAAAGTCATTTAATATCGTATAGATATAAAAATATGCTTACCTAAAAGTTAATATAATTATATCATACTCTTTTAGATTTTTTATAAATTATTTATGATTGTGAGCTATTCATCACTTTAAAATTAATTTCTAATCTAAGGTTAGAATTGTTCAGATCTTTTTATCCAATATTGAAGTTTAGCGTCGATTTTTACAACGATAAAATATACAGGATAAGCAAATACTAGATTATAGATAAGAGCAATAATCATATTATTTATGACAAGCCAAATGTTATAACTATAACCTAATAAAAAGATGAATAAAGCAATGATAAAATAATTTAAAAAAAGTAGAAAATACACTAGCTACAATAGGTAAAAATATATTTTCTTTGTAGATTAGTTGAGATATCTTATGAATTAAGATACAGATGATAACAAGGCTTAAAGTATGAATACCAAGAAATGTACCAGAAGCTAAGTCTTGAAATAATCCTGCACAAAATCCATATAAAATAGCATATTTATCATAAATAATGCTAAAGAAAATAACTAATAATAAGATTAAATCTACAGAAATTCCATCATAAGCAATAATGTTAAAAACAGATGATTGTAGAATATAGGCAATGAATATTAATAAAAAACATGGTATTACTGTTTTCATTTTGTATCACCTGTAGTAGGTTGAGCTGGAGTTTGAGCATTTGCTTGAGCTGGTGCTGTAGGAGCTGGAGTTGCAGCAGGTTGAGCTACTTCACGATGGTTAATGATAACAGCAACATTTTCAAGTTTTTGAAAATCTACACAAGGGTATAAAGTTGCATATTGTAATAATCCACCAGAATCATTTTTTATAGCAGCTACAGAGCCGATAGGAATTCCTTTTGGATAGATACCACCAAAACCAGAAGTGATGATAGTATCGCCTTCTACGATATTAGCGTTTTGTGGGATATTAGTCATATTGATTGCTGAATTGGAATCAGCAGAACCTTTGACTATACCAGCTACTCGAGAATCAGCACGTTGAACAATAGAACCAACAGCAGAGCGAGGGTCAGTGATAAGTTCAACTTCAGAATAAGAAGCATAAGCTTCATGAATATTACCTACAAGACCATCAGGAGTAATGACAGTCATATTTTTTTGTACACCATCATCTGTACCACGATTGATAATGATATGACTGCTCCAAGTAGCACTATCACGACCAATAACGTTGGCAGGTAATAAATCAAATTGCAAATTAGCTTTTTTATAATTTAATAATTGACGCAGATTAGCATTTTCTGCTTCAAGCTCAGCTGTACGAGCAACCTTGAGTTTTAAATCATCGTTTTGAGCTTTTAATTCTCTATTTTGGTCGTAAACATAAAATACATCATAGACATAGTTACGAAAATCATTACATTTACTTGAAACTGCGCTAGTAACAGATTGAAATGGTGCTAAAACGTTTACAACAATAGAATTAGCAAGTGGTGCATTAAATCTACCAATAGCAGCAAAAAAGAGAATACAAATTATGCTTATAATGATAAATAAGACGATTAATGAACGTTTAGAGGGTGATTTCATTATTTATTCAACTTCTTATCACTAATAATTACATTGTTTAAGAGATTGATATTTTCTAAAGATTTACCAGTACCTTCACCAACACAAGATAATGGGTCTTCAGCAATGATTACAGGCATACCTGTTTCTTGAGAAAGTAATTTATCTAAATTGTGTAATAAAGCACCGCCACCAGTTAGCATGATACCACGGTCTAAGATATCAGCAGCAAGTTCAGGTGGTGTTCTTTCAAGTGTTACTTTTACAACATCAACAATTTTCTTAACTGGTTCTTTCAAAGCTTCAGTGATTTCTTCAGCATGAATTTTTAATGTTTTTGGCAAGCCACTAACGAGGTCACGACCACGGATTTCAAAATCTTTTTCCATGTCATCACTAACCATAGCATTACCGATAGACATTTTGATTTCTTCAGCAGTACGTTCACCAATCATGAGGCTGTATTTACGTTTTATATATTGAATGATAGCAGTGTCTAAAGCGTCACCAGCAACACGAAGAGAACAGCTTGTAACAATACCACCAAGGGATATAACAGCGATTTCTGTAGTACCACCACCGATATCAACTACCATACTACCAGTAGCTTCTTCAACAGGTAGACCAGCACCAATAGCAGCAGCCATAGGTTCTTCAATTAAATATGCTTCTCTAGCACCTGCTTGAATAGCAGCATCTATAACAGCACGTTTTTCTACTTCAGTTACACCAGATGGTACACCTACAACAACACGTGGTTTGCTAAAGGAAGAACCATTTCTAGCTTTATTGATAAAGTATTTTAACATTGCTTGAGTAACTTCAAAATCAGCAATTACGCCATCTTTCATTGGGCGAATAGCTACGATATTGCCTGGAGTACGACCAATCATGCCTTTGGCATCAGAACCAACAGCAAGAACTGCTCCTGTATCCTTTCTAATAGCAACAACAGATGGTTCTCTAAGCACAATACCTTTTCCTTTTAAATGCACAAGGGTATTGGCTGTTCCTAAATCGATACCGATATCTTGGGAAAAACCACCAAATAAATTCCACTTCATGTTAAAACATTCTCCCTTCAATTTTATAACAATCTGACTACTTATTTTATCATACCTTGTTGTTTTAAGCTAGTAAATTTATTATCTCCAACAATAATATGATCTAAAATTTCTATATCAAGTATTTTACTGCCTTCTATTAGCTTTTTTGTTATATGAATATCTTCCATACTTGGCTAGGGTCGCCACTAGGGTGATTGTGTACAAGTATCATAGATGAAGCAAAATGATTGATAGCACAGCGAAAAACTTCACGAGGGTGAACTATAGAAGCATTTAAGCTTCCTATAGAAATATCTGGAAAAGCAATGATTTGATTTTTAGTATCTAAAAGTAAAATAGCAAAGTGTTCTTTTTTCTCATAGCGAAGTCTAGGCATTACATAATTTACTACATCTAAAGGTCTTTTTATAGCCAATTTTTGTGCAGAAGGTTTTTTTGCTAGACGCAAACCTAATTCAATAGCAGCTAATAGCGTAGTAACTTTAGCAAGCCCTAAACCTTTTATAGAAATCAATTCTTTTGGTGAAGAATTCACAAGAGAAGCTAAGCCATCTTCTTTGTATTTAGCTAGAATTTCTTGAGATAATTCAAATACAGATTTTTTTCGTGTACCAGAATGTAATAATATAGCTAATAATTCAACATTGCTTAAAGCTTTAGCTCCAAGAGTTAAAAGTTTTTCGCGGGGTCGTTCTTCATCAGGTAAATCTTTGATACTTGTGCTCATAAATCAACATCAGCTTTTTTTACATAAATTATATAAACAATTTAAAGGCAAACCTACTACATTAAAATAACAGCCATTGATTTTTTCAATAAAAATAGAAGCTAATCCTTGAATAGCATAAGCTCCTGCTTTATCTTGTGGTTCTTTTGTTTGAATATAATTTAAAATTTCCTCATCAGATAAATTTTTCATAGTAACATCAGTAGTGCAAACATCAGAAAATATTTTTCCATTTTTTATCAATGCGATACCAGTGCAAACTTGATGTGTTTTTCCTGAAAGATTTTTGAGCATGCAAAAAGCATCATTATCATCTTTAGGTTTACCATAAATTTTGTTGTCTAAGGCAACTACAGTGTCGGAACCTAAAATTATTTCATCTTTATGATGGTTATCAACGCTGGCTTTTGCTTTTAAAATAGCATTTTGCATAACTAATTTTTGTGGATTGGGTTCATCGCGAAAAGTGAGTTCTTCACAACTGCTAGGACGACAAACGAATTTGCAACCGATTTGTGCTAATAACTCTTTACGACGAGGTGAAGATGAAGCTAAGATTAACATAAAAAATCCCTTCTATAAATAATTTTGTTTATTAATATGCTTTTACATATGAATACTAATCATACGATATAAGATAACTATTGTATTAGGAATTTATATAAAATAAAAAATAGCATATTATGAATGGTTAAGTTCATTATAGCAGAGAATATAAAGCTTTTCATCTAATTTTACTAAATTTTAATTTTGCATAATATTAAAATTAAACTGTATAAATATTCTAATTATCTATAATATTGGCTTGACTGAAACACAACCTCAATGGTATAATTCTGGATATAACTTGCAAATTTTGGAAATCGTTGTTATTTTCACAGAGGAGATAGTGCGATGGAGATAAATAATAGTAAAGAATTAGAAGAAAAAATTAAATGTCTAGATAAAATGACTGATGAAGAAATTGTAATGCAGATAAAAGAAAAGCATGATGATGTCGCACTAGATTATATCATAAAAAAATATCGCAATTTAGTTAGAGTAAAGGCAAGAGCGTATTTTTTAATTGGTGCTGATAGAGCAGATATCATTCAAGAAGGAATGATAGGACTATATAAAGGTGTCCGAGATTTTCGCAGTGATAAATTATCTTCATTTAGAGCATTTGCCGAAATGTGTATTACACGACAGATTATAACGGCAGTAAAGACAGCTACAAGACAAAAACATATACCATTAAATTCATATGTATCGCTAAATAAACCAATTTATGATGAAGAATCAGACCGTACCTTGCTAGATATAATTCTGGCTCTGTTGTTATTGACCCTGAAGAGATGATGATTCATCGTGAAGAATTCTTAGATATTGAAGATAAGATGGAAAAATTATTAAGTGATTTAGAATGGAAAGTCTTAATTGCATATCTTGATGGTAAATCTTATCAAGAAATTGCTGTAGAATTACATAGACATGTAAAATCAATTGATAATGCGCTACAAAGAGTAAAGAGAAAACTAGAAAAATATGTAGACGGTCATGGTAACATAGACATAAAAGGCAGTATGAGTGATTTTGGTTCTGTAGGTAAATATTTAAGAGATATGTATTAATTAAAAAGCTGTAATTTTTAAGTTTTTATGCTTAAAAATTACAGCTTTTTTTAAATGTATTCGCCAATGAAAACTTTATCACAATCGTCAGTATCAGTTAATTTTACTGCAATAGCTTCTTTTGTAGCAGTAGGAACATTTTTACCTACATAGTCAGCACGAATAGGTAATTCACGATGTCCTCTGTCGATTAAAACAGACTAATTGAATTTTTTTAGGTCTGCCTAAATCAATTAGAGCATCTAAGGCAGCACGGATAGTTCTACCTGTGTATAAAACATCATCTACTAAAACAAGAGTTTTATTAGTGATATCTTCATCAATATGAGTTTCTTGAATTAGTGGCTGATAAGACATATGAGCTAAGTCATCACGATATAAAGTGATATCTAAAACGCCGATAGGAATATGAACACCTTCGATATTTTCGATAATAGAAGATAATCTTTCAGCTAAAGGCACACCACGTTTTCTAATGCCAACAATGATGACATCTTTAGTGCCTTTATTTTTTTCGATTATTTCATGTGCTATACGAGTCAAAGCACGTTCGATGGCTTTACCGTCCATGACAACAGTTTTTTCAATTAGTTTAGCCATTATTAATCACATCCTTAAATAAACTTCATGATATTGATGATTTAGATAAAAGTTTAAATGGTTTGACGAAAATATTTTAATAAGTTTTCCATATCTTCAGGAATTGGTGCAGTAAATGTCATTTCTTCTTTTGTGCGTGGGTGAATGATTTTTAAATTTAAAGAATGAAGTGCTTGTCCTTCGATATTGAATTTATTTTTACTATTGCAATATTTAGGATCACCGATAAGTGGGTGTCCGATATATGCCATATGAACACGAATTTGATGTGTTCTACCTGTCAATAATCGACATTGTACGAAAGTACAATTTTTATAGCGTTCTAGTACATGAAAAACAGTAGTTGCTGGTTTTCCGCCATTTGTTACAACTGCCATTTTTTTACGGTCAATAGGGTGGCGACCGATATTACCATTGATAATACCTTTTTCTTCTGTAATATTACCATGAACTAAAGCTACATATTCTTTAATAGCTGTTTTACTGCCTATTTGCAAGGCTAAGTCATTATGAGCAAAATCATTTTTGGCAACGACCATAACGCCTGAAGTATCTTTATCTAGGCGATGAACAATACCAGGACGAATTTTGCCATTGATACCGGATAATTCATCATGACAATGATAAAGTAAAGCATTTACTAAAGTTCCGCTGTAAACTCCAGCAGCAGGATGAACTACCATACCACGAGCTTTATTGATGACGATAATATCGTTATCTTCATAAAGAATATCAAGTGGAATATTTTCTGGTTTTACTTCAATTTCTGTAGGTGGTTCAAATACCATAGTGATTTGGTCATTAGCTTTTAATTTATAATTAGCACGTTTTACTTCATTATTGACAGTTATAGCACCATCAGTAATCATTTTTTGAATACTAGCACGAGAGGGATTATCTTCTTGACCGGCAAGAAAAACGTCTAATCTAGTGCCTATTTCATCAGAGATTGTATATGTTTTTATCATGAGTTTGTTCCTTTATCTGTAATAAATAATAGTTCGTAAATGATGATGATACAGCCACAAACAATAGCAATATCGGCAAGATTGAAAATAGGCCAAATGCGAAAATCGATATAATCGACTACTTTACCGATGAATATACGGTCAATCATATTGCCGATAGCGCCACTGAAAAGCATAGCTATACCTAACTGAAATAATTTATTTAGTTTTATGATTTTAGAATAAAAATAAACGATAGCGAATATCAAAATTACAGCGATAAGGATAAAAAAGAAACGCTGATTTTCTAAAATACCAAAGGCTGCACCTGGATTTAAAATATAAGTGAGATGCAATAAATGAGGAATAACAGGAATGGACTCACCTAAAAACATATTGTTTACAACTAAATATTTGATTAATTGGTCTAAAACGATGATTAAAATAACAAAAGAGGATAAAAAAAACACAAATAAGTCTCCCATTTTTAAAGATAACGTTTTAATAAAACAACAGTACGTCCTTTTTTGTAGTTCCACGAACTTCAGCTACTTCTAGGCGACCACGTCCACGAATGGAAATGATATCACCTTGTTTTACCATTTGGGAGGCACTTTTCACAGTCTGCCAATTTAATTTGAGTTTTTCAGCATCAATCATAGAAGACATTTTACTGCGAGAAGCTCCAAATCCAGAAGCTGCGATAGAATCAATACGTAAAGAGGCTACAGTGGAAGTTATTTCTTTGCAACGTTCTTCACGAGGAGCGATGGTTTCAAGGTTATCTAATTCACAATTAACTTTAGCTGAACCGATTTGTGTTAAATTTTGTAAGATGAAATCAGCCATTTTAGTAGTGCAAATAATTTTTACCATACCTAAAGTTATCAATAAATCACCAATTTGCTCACGTTTGATGCCAAGTCCCATGAGAGCACCTAAGACATCACGATGAGAAAGACGATAGAATTTATCGTTCCATGTAGCTTTGACAACAGAGATATTATAAGAAGGTTTTCCCATAAAATCTTCATGTACAAAGTTAGCACATTGTCTTTCTGCACCGATATATCCGCCAAAGAAATCAACAGATATACCATCATAATGAGCGACTACAGTTTCAGCTATTTCACAACCATAAGGATCAAGAAAATCTGTAGCACGAAATTTTCTTGTTTTGTTTACAGCTTCTACTGCGTCTATTAATTTTATAACAATTTCTTCACCTTCAGTTCCTTTATAAAAGCGAATAATCTTTTCACGGTCTGCCATTATAAAAAAATCAATCCTTTTTGTTTATTCTTCCCAAGGCATAGTTGTTGAAGAAGATGGTTTTTTCAATTCTTCAGTAAAGTTAACACTAACATTATTTGGGGCACACATAAATACATTTTTACCAACTTTTTTTGATATCGCCGGATAAAGCGTAAGTAGTACCACTGATAAAATCAATAATGCGTTTAGCAATATCGCTACTAGTGTTTTCAAAGTTTACTACAACTGGTTTGTGGTTGCGAATATGGTCAGCTACTTGCTGAGCATCATCAAAAGAAACTGGTTCAATTACCATTACTTTTAATTGGTTATTTTTAGCTTTATTTTTAAAATCTACAACATTATCAGGATTTTGATAAGTTGTTGCTTGTAAATCACTATCGTCAGTGTTATCTACTTCTTCAATATACTCTTCAGATTCAGGATTTTGTCCCATCTTATTGCGGATTTTGTCGACAATTTTCATAATATATATTTCTCCTTAATATTGACGTGGGCCGAAGATACCTGTGCCAACACGAACGATATTAGCACCTTCTTCAATAGCTATTTGGTAATCATGTGTCATGCCCATAGATAGATATTTTATTTCTGATGTAGCAAATGTTTTAGCTTGGACTTGTTTAAAGAGTTTAAACATTTGAGCAAACATAGGACGAACATCTTCTAAATTATCTACTTTTGGTGCAATAAACATTAGCCCCATAAGTTTTAAATTGCTTAATATATCAATTTTCGCTAAAAGCTCGTCTAATTCCTCTAAATAAACCCCAGTTTTTGAAGCTTCTTTGACTAAATTAACTTGTACTAATACCTGTTGAACTTTGTCGATTTTTTGTGCTTCTTTATTTAGAGCTTCAGCTAATTTGATACTATCTACTGATTCAATCATATCAAATAGTTTTACAGCATATTTAGCTTTATTAGTCTGTAAATGACCAATTAAATGCCATGTTACATCACGATTTAAAGTTTCATGTTTTTGCAAGGCTTCTTGTACTCGATTTTCACCGATTACATTGGCACCAGCATCAATAGCTTCTTGCATAGAAGCTGCATCATGATTTTTAGTTACTGCTACTAATAAAACATCTTCACTAGTAGCATTATGTCTTTTTGCTATACTTTCTTTAATATGTTCTTGAACAGTTTTTAAATTTTCTTTAATCATAGAAATTCATCCCCTGAAAATCTTATAATCTATTTAATAATATAATAATTTATGAAAATTATCCATAGTTTAGGTAAAATTATTTATCTAAGTGAAATAATCGAAGCTATTCTACCTGTTTTGCCATTATCTGCGCGATAAGAGAAAAATACATCTTTGTTACAAGCTGTGCAAGTATTAGCCATATCAATATTATCAGCTATAACTCCTGCTCTTTGTAAGATAATAGCATTTGCTTGCCAAAGGTCTAAATGATATTTTTTACTATCTTGATTAAAATGCAAGATTTTATCGCTATCATTTTGGAAGACTTCACTAAACTTTGCAACTACCTCATCACCTATTTCATAACAACATGCTCCTATAGATGGACCTATAGAAGCTAGGCAATCACTAGGATTAGTGTGATAATGTTTAGTCATTTCTGCTACTGTACGCTTGGCAATTTCGCTACAGTGCCACGCCAACCGCCATGAGCTACGCCAATAGCATTATTTTTAGGGTCATAAATCATAATAGGTGTGCAATCTGCAAAAAACAAAGTGAGTGGTACATTTTTTAGATTGGTAATTAGAGCATCTGTATCGTCGATGGAATTTGTAAAAGAAATAGCACCACTACCGATATTTTCTTCAGTGATACAAGCTACTTTATTGCCATGAACTTGCTTACAAGTAGTCATTTTATGACTATCTAAATTTAAACCTTCACAAAATAATTGGCGATTGGCGATGACATCATCTGGGTTATCATTTACATGAAGAGCTAAATTTAAGCATCAAATGGTGCTTTACTATGACCATTAAATCTAGTAGATATGGCATGAATTACTTTATCTTGAGGAAAAATAGAAAATTGTCCATACCATAAATTATTTTGAGCGTGAATTAATTTGAACAAAAATATCAACTCCTAAATATACATATAAAGGATAAAAGATAATAGATATGGATTATTTGCAGACACCACAGCGCTTGCAACCATCAAAACATTGTATAGTGTGTTTTTCTTGAAGTGCTGTTTGCAATTCTTTCCATAAATAATCTTTAGTAAAGCCCATATTTAAGCTATCCCAAGGAAGTAATTCTTCTTTGTCAAAATTGCGATATAAATAATCATCAGCATTGATTTTGAAAGTTTTTAAGGCACGTTTAAATGCTTTGCTACCGCCATTTAAATGAGCTTCATAAATTACTTGAGAAATTTTTCTATCTCCTCTAGCTAATATACCTTGGATAAATGATTCTTTAGTGGATTCAAATTGAACTTCAATATTTTTATATTTTTTTAGTTCAGATTTTATATATTTAAAATATTTTTCCGTTTGTTTTAAATCTGCCATAGCACTCCATTGAAATGGTGTGCATGGTTTAGCGATAAATGGATTGATACTTAAGGTTAAAGTGCCTTTAGAACCAAGTTTTTCCATATATTGTTTTAAGCGAATGGTCATATCGACAATGGCTTTGATATCATTTTCATCTTCATTAGGAAGACCTACCATGATATATAAGCGGTAATTTTTAACGCCAGCATTTATACCCATAGAGATGGATTTAAAGAGATGTTCTTCTTCTATGCCTTTGTTGATGATATGGCGGATTTTTTCACTGCCTGCTTCAGGTGCTAGAGTTAATGTTCTTTGTCCACTTTGAGCAAGAGCATCTACTAATTCTTGTGTTACAGAGTCAGCACGAAAAGAAGCGACAGACATAGGCATATCTTGGCTGCGAATATGTGAGCAAAGTTCATTGATTTGCGGATAATCAGATATTGCAGGGCCCATTAGACCTACTTTTTTATTCAGATTTTTTGCCTGTGGTAAATATGATAATAATTTATCTAAACTGCGATGGCGAGGTTTTCTAAAGCAATATCCTGCCATGCAAAAACGACAATGACGACCACAGCCACGAGATGTTTCGATTAGAAATAAATTGAATTCTGTATTTTCTGTAGTGATGACAGTTTTACCATCATAAGCATCTAAATCTCTTATCCATTGACGAGAGACTTTTTGAGGAACGTCATCATTTGTTTTGATGGCGGAAGTTTATTATTTTCATCATATATATGGTCATAAAAACAAGGTACATAGACACCTGGCACTTGAGCAAGTTTAAATAATAATTCTTTGCGGGATAAATTTTCATTAGATGGATCATTATATACATCTAAGAAATTATTAATAGTTTCTTCACCTTCGCCAATGATGAAAGCATCAATAAATAATGAGAGTGGTTCAGGATTAAATGTAGCACAAGGACCACCAGCGATGACAATTGGGTCTTTTTCTGTGCGTTCGTTAGCTAATAATTTTACTTTACCTAAAGAGAGCATTTGTAAAATATTGAAATAGTCCATTTCAAAAGAAATAGCAAAGCCAATTAAAGCAAAATCATGGAGTGGTGTTTGTGTTTCCATACTCATAAGCGGAGTATGAGTGCGTGTATAATCATCTATTAAATTTTTATCAGGCAAAAAGAAACGTTCACAAGCACTGTCATTGCGGTTGTTTATTTGGTCATAAATTATATGAAAACCTAGATTAGACATACCAACAAAATAAGAATTTGGATAAGCTAGGGCAAATCGCTTGCGAAAGCCACCAGGAAAGATTTTATATCCTTGTTCTTGTTTGAGCATTTCTTGTAATTGTTTGTTTTAATTTCCAATTCAAAGTGGGCGTATTCTCCTTTATCTTATAGTTAAATTTATGATAATAAATAAGAAAAAAGCTCACAAAAGTGAGCTTGAATAAATTTATTTTAGTTTATCTTTATTCATAGAATTAAGATTTTCTAATTCTTGCTTGAAATTATCGATATCTGAGAATTTACGATAAACAGAAGCAAAACGAATATAGGCAACTTTATCGAAAGTCTTGAGATGTTTCATGACGATTTCACCAATAATCTTGCTGGGAATTTCATGTTTCATCGTATTGCAGATTTCGCGTTCAATATCATCAGCTAATTTGATGATTTTTTCAGTAGGTATATCTCGTTTATAACAAGAGCGAATAATACCTTGAAGAATTTTTTCTTTAGCGAATACAGCACGACTACCATCATTTTTTATGACCATTAAAGGTACTTTTTCCACAGTTTCATAAGTGGTAAATCTTTTCCCGCAAACTGTACATTCGCGGCGTCGTCTTATAGAATTACCATCATCAGTAGTACGGGAATCTACTACACGGCTGTCGGGAGCTGCACAGAATGGGCATTTCATAATATCACCTCTAAGTAAGTCTGTAATTTTTTAATTATTTTGCTTGTTGCTGAGTAGCATTTTGAGCATTGGCAGCAGGTGCGTTTTGTGCATTATTAGCAGGAGCTGGATTTTGTGGTTGAGCTGTAGCTGGTTGCTGATTTTGTGCATTTGGAGCAACGAAGGACTTAGTTACAACAGCACCGATATCACCTAATTTGCCAACTGGTTGATTGTTGAATGTAATATCAATAGCACCAGCATTACCTACAGTAATATCTATTTGATTATTACCTTTCCAATTTAAATTGCTACCTTTTTTTACAGTTTCAGAAAGAACAACGTTACCATCAACTTTTACTTCAGTCCAACAATCTTCATTGAATACAGCTGTTACTTCAGCGCCATTTACAACTGGAGCTGGAGCAGGTTGTTGAGCTTGTTGCTCTGGTTGTTGTGTAGATTCCTGCTGTGTAGTATGTACAGGAGCTTTAGTATCAGAAGTATCTTGGCTAGATAAAAAGAATACTGCACCGCCGATTATAACAATTAAGATGATAATAACGAGAAAATATTTTTTGCTATTGGATTTAGTTGGTTGCAAATATGCTTGATTGCTAGCAAAAGAGTCTATTTTAGGAATGTTTTTTTCTTTAGTTGGTTCAGCAGTTTTTTCAGTTATTTTTTCTTCAACTTTTGGAGGTTGAGCAGGAGAAACAGGTTGTTCTTGAACTTGATTAGTTGGTTCTACTTCTTTTTCAGAGGTAGACGCATTTTTTTCTTTTTTGTATTGCTCAATAAGTTCTAGGCTGTTTAAACCTAAAAATTTACCATATGTTTTGATAAAACCTTTTAAAAATACTTCGCCAGGAAGTTTATCATAATCACCATCTTCAATGGACTTTATATATAATTTACGTATATTAGTACCTTGTTCTACATCTTCTAATGATAATTTCTTTTGTTCACGTGTTTCACGTAATAAATCACCTAACATCATGGTTCTCCTTCTCTAAGTGTAATTTAATTATAAACATTATACAATAAGCTTGTTTATAAATAAGTTCTTCTTTACGAATATATTGCTGAACTTGTTCTGTAGTTATATATTGTATAGAATATCCTTTTTTTATACGTTGTCTAATATCTGTAGAAGATATTTCAAGTTCAGGTGTTTCTAGAAGTGTTATATTGAAATTTTTAAAATGTTGTTGAATGGTAGTTAAATCTAAAGTATAGCTTGGTCGTTTTGTAGCAATGAATTTGCAACTTGCCAGTAGTTCATCAATTTTATGCCATGTAGGTAAATCATTGATACAATCAGCACCGATAATAAAATAAAAATCAGTATCTTCACCATAGATAGATTTAAGTGCTTTTATCGTATCTATGGTATATGATGGACCAGAACGCTCCATTTCAATAGAAGATACTTCAAAATGAGGATTGGAGCAAGTTGCAAGTAATGTCATATTAAAACGATGTTTAGCCGAGGTCATTACACTGTGTTTATGAGGGGGATTAGCTGAAGGAATGAAGATAACTTTATCTAGTTTAAATTCATCCCAAACAGCTTCCGCTATCATTAAATGTCCGACGTGAATTGGGTCGAATGTACCACCCATAATACCTATTTTTTTCATGATAAATATCTCCAAACTTTAATAGTTTTAATAGAAAATATATATTAAAATAAGGGAAAAAAATTATAGATAAAAATATAAATAAGAAAAAAGCACGACTATAATCTAAAATATCATGATGACCTTTTGGAGTGGAATAATATTGTTTTAATAATTTTAGACAATTAGATAAATATTTAAACATTAACGAATTTGACCTTCACCATAAATTAAATATTTCATGGTAGTTAAAGCTTCTAGTCCCATTGGCCCACGTGCATGGAGTTTTTGTGTACTAATGCCGATTTCTGCACCAAAACCAAATTCATTTCCATCAGTGAAACGTGTAGAAGCATTTACATATACAGCAGAAGCATCTACTAATTTTTGGAATTTCAAAGCGTTATTATAATTAGTTGTGATGATGGCTTCAGAATGACCACTGCCATAAGTATTGATATGAGAGATAGCCTCATCAATATTTTCAACTATTTTTATAGAAATAATTAAATCTCCATATTCAGTAGACCAATCTTCTTTGGTAGCAGTTTTTAATTCAGGGCAAATAGCTAAACATTTTTCACAGCCACGAATTTCAACTTTAGACTCTGATAATTTTTGACAAATCATAGGAAGATATTCGTTGGCAATTTTTTGGTCAATTAGAACTGTTTCTATAGCGTTGCAGACTGCAGGACGAGAAGTCTTAGCATTGAGAATGATTTTTGTAGCTAATTCTAAATCAGCAAATTCATCAACAAATACATGACAAATACCTACACCAGTTTCAATTACAGGAACAGAACTATTTTCAACTACACGTTTTATTAAGCCAGCGCCACCGCGTGGAATGATTACATCAACATACTTATTTAAACGCATCATCACATCTACAGCCTCATGTTCTGTTATGCTGACAAATTGAATAGCTCCATGAGGAATACCTGCACTATAAGCAGCTTCAGCTAAGATGGAAGCTAAGATTTTATTTGAATGAATAGCTTCTGAACCGCCACGTAAAATCACAGCATTACCAGATTTTAGGCAAAGTCCTATAGCATCAGCTGTAACATTTGGACGAGCTTCATAAACTATGCCAACAAGACCAAGTGGTACACGAATACAGCGAATATCTAAGCCATTAGGACGACGGCAAGACATGATGCCATTACCAACAGGGTCGTTTAAATTAGCAATTTGACGAAGACCATTAGCCATTTGAGCAATTCGTTCTGTAGTCAAAAGCAATCTATCTAGCAAAGAAGCAGATAAGCCTTTTTGGCGACCATTTTCCATATCAATATTATTTTCTTTCTAAAATAATTGGAGTTTTTACTTCTAAAGCATGTGCCATAGTGAGCAATGCTTTATTTTTTTCTAATGAAGATAATGTAGCCAATTTTTGAGAGGCTTTTTTGGCCATCATTGCTTGATTAGTAATGATTTCTTTTATATCTATTTGTGCATTTGAACTCATATAATCACCTTTTTTTAATTAGACCATAATAACCATATTATCACGATGAACAGCTTCATCAAATATTGGTGAATTGTCCAATAAAATATTTTTAAATTCGTCGGAGTGTAAACCTTTTAATTTTTGTAGCGTTTGAGAACTATAATTTACACTGCCACGAGCAATTTCACGACCAGATTGAGATAAAATACGTACAGTATTTCCCTGTTTAAATTCACCTGCTATAGCTAAAATGCCTACAGCTAGTAAACTAGAACCAGAAAGCACAGCTTTTTCACAGCCTTTGTCGACAATGATATCGCCAGCTATTTGTTTGCCAAAAGCAAGCCAAGATTTGCGTTGTTTAAGATGAGTTTCTTTAGCAGGGAAGATAGTGCCTAGTTCTTCACCTTTTAATAAACGACGTAAAACATCATGTTCTGAACCTGAGGCGATGACCATTGTACAGCCGGAATTAATAGCTATTTTAGCTGCTTTGATTTTAGTATTCATTCCGCCTGTTCCCATAGATGTACCAGCACCACCAGCCATATTTTCAATTTCAGGAGTGATATGTGGTACTTCATGGAGAAGTTTTGCATTTTTATCTTTGCTTGGATTAGCAGTATATAATCCATCAATATCGGATAAAATTATTAAAGCGTCAGCATCTACTAAAGTTGCAACAGTTGCAGATAAAGTGTCATTATCGCCAATTTTTAATTCATCAACAGCAACAGCATCATTTTCATTGATGATAGGAATTACCCCCATGGATAATAAAGCCATCAAAGCGTTGCGCGAATTTATATATTGAGAATATTGACGAGAATTTTCTTTAGTCAATAAAACTTTGAGCTACTATTTGGTCATATTCTGCAAATAATTTTTCATATATATGCATCAATTATTCCTTGACCTACAGACAGCCATTGCTTGTTTT
>ENA-OPZM01000465-OPZM01000465.1-human-gut-metagenome-genome-assembly--contig:-NODE-465-length-17499-cov-1.947444_pt1 | contig 17499 bp, 31 predicted proteins | sample MGYA00242478_ERZ504493 | MGnify/ENA primary metagenome ERZ504493 (study PRJEB26092, sample SAMD00036227) | human gut metagenome | host: Homo sapiens | study: EMG produced TPA metagenomics assembly of...
AAGTAAAAAAAACGGTCAATTGCCCTAAAAGTGTTGATTTTATAAGGGATTTTCGAGATTTGAGTTTGGATTTAGGTAGCCGGATTTGTGGCAGATGTGTGCAGATGAAAAAGAAACTATTTTTGTGATGACCGCTGTTGAAATGGTCATCTTTGTGAACAGGAGGCCATGAATGGAGAGGAAAAAAAGGTACAAGATCAAACAGATGATGCCTATCCCGGAAGGCTATGAGGTGATGCAGGCGATTGTCCAGGGAGATGGGAGCAGGATGATGGAGGCGGCAGCGGATTCCATTTTCCCGTACTGTCTGGTTCTGCTGGAAGGTGAAGGTAATGGGGACGACCATATTGAACTCTATAACCTCTTTCCTGGCTATGGTGTAGAGGAGCATGGAGAATCCATGTTGGTTCCCACAAGATACTGTGAGAGATGTGGCAAGAGGGTGGTGCCACATATGCGCGGTTTAGACGAGACCACACTTTTTTATACCTGTGGTTGTTTTGGCCGGGATTGTGGGAAGAACGGTGAAGAATAATGAGGGAGGAGAAAATCTATGAGCAGCAAGAAAAACATGAATGGAATTTATACCTGTGAGCAGGTGTCCGATGGACATCCGGATAAAATCTGTGACCAGATTGCGGATGCCATTGTGACGGACTGTCTGGCGCACGATAAGAACAGCCGTGTGGCGATCGAGTGCTTGCTGAAGGACGATCACATGATTATTGCTGGCGAGCTGACAAGCTCTCATAAACCAGACTACCGTAAGTTGGTGGATGATGTGCTGCGGCGTATCAACTATGAGAAGCTGGGATACGGATATGACCGTTATGACATCATGTGCGGCCTGAAACTGGAGATTCTGGTAAGGGAACAGTCCCCGGATATTGCCCTTGGTGTGGACAAAGGCGGTGCCGGTGACCAGGGCATCATGTTTGGCTACGCTACAAACGAGACCCCGGAGATGCTGCCGATTCCGTATGTGTTGGCAACCGAATTTTTGAAACTGCTTAAGAATTACCCGTCCAGGATGTTCCGGGCGGACGCGAAAGCCCAGGTGAGCTTCGATTATGACAGTGGACGGATCACCACTTTCCTCTGTTCCGTGCAGCATAGTCCGGATGTGGAGGTTGGCGATTTCCGTCATATCATCGAGGGGCTTATGGTAGCGACTGCGACCAGATACGGTCTGAACGGTGATTTTGTAAAGTTGGTAAATCCGACCGGCCGATTTGTAACTGGGGGGATCTTTTGCCGATTGCGGCGTGACCGGCCGGAAGCTGGCGTGTGATACCTACGGCGGTATCGGCAGGATTGGCGGCGGCGCTTTATCCGGGAAGGATCCCAGTAAGGTTGACCGCTCCGCTGCGTATATGGCGAGAAAAATAGCGAGGGATATTGTAAATGCCGGTTTTGCGGACCGCTGTGAAGTGCAGCTGGCCTACGCCATTGGTGTGACAGAGCCTGTGTCTGCCACGGTGGACTGCTTCGGTACGGAAATGGAGAGCCTGGATTTCATTACAGACACTATCCGTAAAGGCTATGACCTGACGCCCAGGGGAATCGTGAGGGAGCTGGAGCTTTTGGATGTGGATTACAATAAGGTCAGCGCCTACGGCCACTTCGGTAAGGATTTCCTGCTGTGGGAGATGTGAAAAGAGCCTGCAATAAAATGCAGGCTAAGGTAATCCCATGATGTGAATCAAATTCCATCTTTGGTGCCTCACAAAAAAAGCAAGGTCGACTAGTTGCAGCCAACCTTGCCGTATTTTCCTTCGCCCAGTCAATTTTTATTTTACCGATGTGTCAGAACCGTCACACATCTTCTTCGCTCGGTCAGGTTTTATTTTACCGACGAGTCAGAACCGTCACTCGTCATCGTTTAGCGAAGTGAAGAAAATCGTTCTTCTTTCACTTATATTCTATCCAATGCCCCTATAAGTGGCAAGAGGAAATAGGGTTAAATTTTTTGTTAACGAGTTTCGCTAACGGAGGTGTTTGAAATGGCAATGCAGATTCGGATACCATCGGAAAGGCTATCCGTGAGCTCTATGACCTGACGCCCAGAGGAATCGTGAAGGAGCCGGAACTTCTGGATGTAGACTACAACAAGATCAGTGCCTATGTTCACTACGGTAAGGTTTTTCTGCCGTGGATGATGTGAAAAAACGAGAGGTAACCCCTCCCGCTTTTTGCTGCATGAATTAACTAAAAAGGTCTGAATGAGTGCCTGTGCGGAATAGAAAAAGCTCAAGTTCATCTTCTTCCACCCTGTAGACAAGTAGCCAATCAGGAGCCACATGGCATTCCCGAAAGCCGATATAGTCTCCGGTAAGTCCGTGATCCCTGTTTTTGTCAGGGAGTTTCTCCCGCATGGCAAGCTTATTTACGATATCCTCAAGAATATCGAGATTGAGTCCGCGCTTTTTGGCGAGCTTGAGATCCTTTTTGAAACGGTTTGAGAGGACAATTTTAAGCATCACCTAATACCTCGTCCATTGCTTCATGGAAGGAGGAGTATCTCTTATACTTCTCAGGATGGCCTTTCATCTCATAATACTCATTCAAAGCGGCGGCAGTTTCAGCATTCGGATTTTCTCTCGTCACTGTAAACGGAAGGCCCTGTACACGCAGAGACTGCTTAAGAAAAACTGTAACAGCTGTGGTCAGGTCCATACCAAGATCGGAAAAAAGCTCCTGACTCGCCTTTTTTAAATCAGCATCCAGGCTGATGTTCGTGCTTACCTTTGCCATAGTCTGCACCTCCTATCTAGCTGCAGTATACCATATTCTATGCGGGATATCAACTTGTTATGCGCATGTTACGCACAAATCAATGTAAAAATAACTGTGAACAGGAGATACTAATGGAACTTAAAAAGAGGGAACTTCCTATTTCCTATCGTGGAAAAAAAATAAGTATTTCGTCCAGGTGAAAATAGTATCGTCCAGAAATCAGTATAAATGGACGAATAAGAGAGCAACGGAGGTGATGACCATGCCAAGGAAACCAAGGTACCCTGCAAGCACCCAGGCTGTGCGGCACTGGTGGAGGTGGGGGAACGCTACTGTGATGTTCACAAGCCTCTTCATCCGGAAGCGATACGAAGCCGTGAGGAAAGAGGATATGGAAGCCGGTGGAGGACTGCCAGACGAAAGTACCTGGAAGCGCACCCACTGTGTGTGGAGTGTGCGAAGCAAGGGAAATACGTTAGGGCAACGGTGGTGGACCACATCGTTCCACACCGGGGGGATCAGAAGTTGTTCTGGGATCAGAGCAACTGGCAGAGCCTATGTAAGAGTTGTCACGACAGGAAGACGGGACGCGAGGACAGCAATCCAACGTACACCTACTGATTGTGACTGTTCTGATTCAAACGAGAATCAAACCAGAATCAAACGAGTACAGCTGCTTCCGGGCGCAGCCTCGCATGGTAAGGGTCACTTAAGCAGACGACATTATGAACAAAATACACCAGCAGAACCTGTTTATTGTGCCGGTGTGTTTCATTGTGGTCCCGCCACGACATTTGTCAATGGCGAACAATGGAAGCCCCCACCCGGGGCCGGGTATTTGTTCATAACAGAGGCCCTCCCTACCACCGCCGCCCCCTCTTACGCGCAAAAATCGGTTTTCAAAGGGGGTATTAATCCCTGGAAGAGACTGGAAGGTGTGCCGGTGGGGGAATGTAAAAAAGTGGGCTTGACCGGGCAAGACGCACAAAAAATTGTGCTTCTGGATGGTGTTGGGAACCATGAATCATCTGTTTAACGTTTGATTTCTTTGATTTCGTTTGATTATTCAACGTCCCGGACGGCAGATGCCGCTGAGGTACACCGGGGAGCCAAAATTAAGAGAGGAGGCGGTGCCGATGGCAAAGGACGGTACCAAGAGAGGCGGCGCGAGACCAGGCGCCGGCCGGAAGAAAAAGCCGCTGGTCGAAAAGATCCAGGAGGGCCGGGACGCGGTGGTCATGGACACCGAGGGCCTTGAGAGCAAGGAAATGCCGAATGTGAAGGAGTACCTGAAAGCGGATCAGGCGATGGGGGAACTTCACGCTGCGGAAACATACGAGGAGGTCTGGAGCTGGTTAAAGGATCGGGGCTGCGCAGAGCTTGTGAGCCTGCAGCTCATTGAGCAGTACTCCATGAGTGTGGCAAGGTGGATTCAGCTGGAGCAGCTGATCTCCCGCACCGGCTTTGTCGGCAAGCATCCCACAACCGGGGCCGCCATCGCAAGCCCTATCGTTTCTATGAGCCAGGCGTATTTAAAACAGGCGAATCAGCTGTGGTATCAGATTTACCAGATCGTGCAGGAGAACTGCTCGACCCCGTTTAAAGGCAATCCACACGAGGATGCCATGGAGCGGCTGCTGAGTGACGGCTACTAAAGGAGGGCGGGCCATGACGCTGACAGAAGGATTCCTTAGTGGGAATGTATTTATAGATTTAGCTAGAGATATCATGTATGGGAGCAGTCAGGTCAACCTGAACTACCCGCTCCGTTTTGCGACCGTTGGTTTCCAGCTTGTGAGTACGGAGCTGCTGGCGGAGATCGCGGACCGGATCCGCATAGAAGCCGGATATGTACCGATGCACCGGTGGATGAGTTCCGGGAAGAGGACTGTGATCCGGATGGGTGGTACGATTTCTACATCGATATCAACGAGTACAGCCCAGGCAGGGTGGGCAGCTGCATCGAGTTCGTTGTGGTGAACAGCGACTCCCCTGATAACGAGGAAGCTACACCATCGACCTGACCGAGGAAGAGCAGGAGTTTATGTACGCAAGGTTGATGCCCAGTGCCGCAAGTATCTGGGAAAAACCTGCGAGGAACTATTGGCAAAATCCCACCGGGAGCTGGAGGAACTGGAAAGACTGGAGGAAGAAGAGTGAAAGTCATAAAGAGGGACGGGACAGAGGTTCCGTTCGATGAGGAAAAAATACGAAGGGCCATACGAGCTGCAAACAGCGATGTGGCAGAAGATGACCGGCTGTCTGAGGACGATGCCGGTTTTTTAGTGCAGGCCATCCGGTTCCAGTGCGAGTCCCTTGGCAGGGCGGTCAGCATCGAGGAAATCCAGGACATGGTGATCGAGGGGATGGCAGACCTCGGGCATTACCGGCTGGCGCTCCACTATAGCGAGTACCGGCTGCGGCATGAGCAGCTCAGGAAGAAAAGCGACACTGACGCGAAGGTGCTGTCTCTGCTTCGGCATGAGAATGAGCTGGCAAAGCAGGAGAACGCCAATAAGGACCCGGTGCTGAACAGCACCATGCGGGATTACCTGGCGTCCGAAGTCAGCGAGGACATCTGCCGGAGGTATATCTTCCCGGAGGATGTGATCCACGCCCACGATGAGGCATGATCATGTCCACGACATGGGATACGTCTCCGGGCCGATCAGCAACTGTGAGCTGGTGAACCTGGAGGACATGCTTCAGAATGGCACGGTCATTACCGACACCATGATCGAGAAGCCCCACAGTTTCTCCACGGCCTGTAACATTGCCACCCAGATCATCGCCCAGGTGGCGAGCAATACCTACGGCGGCCAGACCATCAGCCTTTCGCATCTCGCTCCCTTTGTGGATGAGAGCCGGAGGAGATACAAGGATGCGGTAAGGGCCGAGGGCAAGGCAATCGGTAAGGAATACACGGCGGAGGAGGTCAGCCAGATCGCGGAGATGCGGGTGCGCAAGGAAGTGGAGCGCGGCATCCAGACCATCCAGTACCAGATCCAGACGCTTCTTACCACGAATGGTCAGACACCATTCGTGTCTGTGTTCCTGTATCTGGATGAGGTTCCGGAGGGGCAGACAGGGATGACCTGGCATTGATCATTGAGGAGACGCTCAGGCAGAGGCATGAGGGCATCAAAAACGAAGTCGGCGTGTGGGTGAGCCCCGCGTTTCCGAAGCTGATTTATGTGCTGGATGAGGATAACATCCATCCCGGCTCTCCGTATTATTACCTCACAGAGCTTGCGGCGAAATGTACCGCAAAGCGGATGGTGCCGGATTATATCAGTGCTAAGGTGATGCGGAAGTTGAAGGGTGACGTGTACACCTGCATGGGCTGCAGGGCGTTCCTCACCCCAAGCTCTGACCATAAATACTACGGCCGCTTTAACCAGGGAGCCGTTACGGTAAACCTTGCGGATGCGGCCTGCTCCGCATACGGGGATGAGGAGAAGTTCTGGAAGATCCTTGAAGAGCGGACGGAGCTTTGCCATAAAGCGCTCCGCATCCGGCATGAGACCCTGCTTGGTACGCCAAGCGATGTGCTCCTATTCTCTGGCAGCACGGAGCGATCTCCCGACTGAAAAAGGGAGAGAAGATCGACCGGCTGCTTTACGATAACTACAGCACCATCTCCCTTGGTTATGCCGGCCTTTATGAGTGCGTGTACCGCATGAAGGGTGTGCCCCACACGGACCCTGCCGGGCATGACTTTGGCATCGCGGTGATGAAGTTCCTGAACAGGAAAACAGCCCAGTGGCGGGAAGCGGAGAATATCTCCTACTCCCTCTATGGTACCCCAATGGAGAGCAGCACCTACAAGTTTGCCAGATGCCTGCAGAGGCGGTTTGGTATCATCCCCCATGTGACGGATAAGAACTATATCACGAATTCCTATCATGTCCATGTGACGGAGCCGATTGACGCTTTCTCCAAGCTGGGATTTGAAGCGGAGTTCCAGGCGTTGTCTCCTGGCGGAGCGATCAGCTATGTGGAGGTCCCGAACCTGCAGCACAACATCCCGGCAGTGCTGGCTGTGATGAAATTCATCTACGACCACATCATGTACGCGGAGTTAAATACCAAGTCGGATTACTGTCAGGCCTGCGGCTATGACGGTGAGATCAAGATCGTGGAGGAGGACGGGAAGCTTCTGTGGGAATGCCCCATGTGCGGCAACCGCGATGAGAAGCGGATGAACGTCTGCCGCCGTGTCTGCGGCTACCTCGGCACCAACTTCTTCAACCAGGGCAGGACGCAGGAGATCGCGGAAAGGGTGCTGCATCTATGAACTACTGCGGTATTAAGAAAACCGATACCGCAAACGGACTCGGTGCCCGTGTGTCCCTGTTTGTATCCGGCTGCCGGAACCATTGCCCTGGGTGCTTCCAGCCGGAGACATGGGATTTTGACTATGGGAGTCCGTTCACGAAAGAGATTGAGGATGGGATCATCGAAGCCTTGCGTCCCTCCTGGATACAGGGTCTTTCCATTCTCGGCGGTGAGCCGATGGAGCCGGAGAATCAGGCAGCCTTGCTCCCGTTCTTAAGACGAATGCGAAGGGAGCTGCCGGATAAAGATATATGGCTCTATACCGGATATACTTTCGAGGCTGTGTCCGAGAGCGAGCTTTTGCCGCTGGTGGATGTCCTGGTGGATGGGCCATTTGTGGAGGGGGAGCGTGACATCTCGTTATCCTTCCGGGGATCCCGGAACCAGAGGATCCTAACTTTAAGCTGCGGACTGCCGGTAAAGGGCAGAGAAGGGAGCGGCCTATGAAAGAGGAACTGAAAATCATCGGGGTGTTTGGCCTCTTTAATACCGGAGGCATCTGCATCCATGAGATCGACCATGCAGAGGACCGGGTGCTGGCATCCATGAACGGGGAGAATCCGGAGTGGTGCCCTATTACAGAACAGTTGATGTCAGAGATCACCGGGGATGAGAAAGATACAGAAGTGGAGTCGGGATTTTTCTACGGCTCCTTTTTTGTACCCTTCTCCGAGGTCATGCGCGTGTGAAGAACGAGAAAGGTTGGGGCTATATGAATATCAAAGTGATGAAGCTGTCGGAACTGAATCCGGCAAAATATAACCCCGCAAGGCGTTAAAGCCAGGGGATAAAGAGTTTGAGAAACTGAAAAATTCCATAGAGAATTTTGGATATGTGGAGCTGATCGTTGTAAACACCAGAACCGGCAACACAGTCATTTCAGGCCATCAGCGGCTGTCAGTGCTGAAGCACTTAGGCAGAGAAGAGGCTGAGTGTGTTCTTGTCGATCTGGATGTTAACAACGAGAAGGCGCTGAACATCGCCATGAATAAGATTGTCGGTGAGTGGGATACCGAAAAGCTGACCAATCTGCTCGGTGAACTGAAAGCGGAGGATTTCGACCTGTCCTTTACCGGTTTTGAGCCTGTGGATCTGGAGAAGCTCCTGGGGACGAAGGACGAGGCAAAAGAGGATGACTTCGATGTGGAGTCGGAGCTGAAGCAGCCGGCCTTTTCCAAACCGGGCGATATCTGGCATCTCGGAAAGCACACGGTGATCTGTGGGGACTCCACGGATCCGGAAACCTACAAGCATCTCCTTGGAGATGTGAAGGTCAACCTTGTCTGTACCGATCCCCCGTACATGGTCAACCTGGAAAGCAGCTCCGGGAAGATCACAAACGATGACCTGAATGACGCGGACGCGCTGAAGTTCCTGATGAATGCCTTCTCCTGTTTCCATGAAGCGATGGCGAAGGACGCTTCCATCTATGTGTTCTACGCTACAGCCAAGACCCGTATCTTCCATGACGCTTTCGAGGATGCCGGCTTCAAAGTCGGCGCCGGCCTTGTCTGGAAGAAGGACCGCCTGGTGCTGACACGCACGGACTGGAAGTATATCCATGAGCCGATTATCTGGGGCTGGCGTAAGGACGGGAAGCACATCTGGTACGGAGACCAGAAGCAAACCACAGTGTTTGAGTTCCCAAGGCTGAAGAGCTCTAAGGATGAGGGCTTCGGCCACCCCTCCAGCAAGCCGATCCCGCTGATCGCTTACCTGATCAAACAGTGTACCCAGACCAATGGCATCGTGCTGGATGGCTTTCTAGGCTCTGCTTCCACGCTGATTGCCTGCGACCAGCTCGACCGTGTCTGTTATGGAGTGGAGTTGGAACCGAAGTTCGTGGACGTTGCTGTGAAGAGGTACTGCAGTGCGCATGATGGCAGATATGATGATGTGTACGTCATCCGTGACGGCCAGAAGCTGAAGTTCGAGGAGGTCGCGACTTTCGAAGCGGAGGTGGAGGGAAATGAGTGAGGTTATCTGCAGGCTAATCCGAGATAACTTCCAGAACTTCAAGTCTTACACCATCCCGAAGGCGCAGCTTGTGATCGCTGACATCCCATATAACATCGGCACAGATTTTTATGCCAGCCGGCCGGACTGGTATGTGGACGGTGATAACCGGAACGGGGAGAGCAATAAGGCGGGAAAAGCCGCGTTCCATACGGATTACAGCTTCAATATCGCGGAGTTCTTCCACTTCTGCAACCGGCTCTTAAAGAAAGAGCCAAAGGCTGGTGAGAAGGACGCTCCCTGTATGGTGGTGTTCTGTTCCTTCCAGCAGATCCCACAGGTCATTGAGCAGGCTGAGAAGTATGGGTTTAAGAACATATCCCGCTTGTGTTCTGCAAGAACTACTCGCCGCAGGTGCTGAAAGCCAACATGAAGATTGTGGGGGCTACCGAGTACGCGCTTGTGCTGTACCGGGGGAAACTCCCCAAGTTCCGGAATACAGATGCTGATGGCAAGCACCACATGATCTTCAACTGGTTTGACTGGAAGCGCGATGGGAAGGAATATCCAAAGATACACCCATCGCAGAAGCCGGTTGGTGTGGTCAGGCGGCTGATTGAGATCTTCACGGATCCGGGCGACGTGGTGATCGATCCATGCGCCGGGAGTGGGAGTACTCCGGGCAGCAAGGGAGTTGGGCAGGCACAGCTACGGTTTTGAGGTGTCCAGGGAGTTTTACAAGTCGGCAACCGAGCAGATGCTTGGGATAAGTCAGGAGGGGAAGTCCAATGAAAGAAGTCTGGAAAACTATTGATGGTTTTGATGATATGTATGGTGTGAGTGACCATGGTTCTGTAAAAAACTTAATTACGGAGCATACCGTTATCGGTTGCAGCACATAACGGCATCGCTTGCCGTGCGCTTATTTTGTCCTCTCCGGCATCGTCTGGGCGGCGGAACTTGATGAAGAATAAAATCCGGCAGGAGCCGTTTTGCTGTAAGTGGCATGGCTCCCGCCGTGTTACATAGGGAGGGTGTGAGGTTTATGAATACACTGATCGCGGTGGTGATAATCTTGTTCATTGTTTTTATTTTCCTCCTGACTTACAGCACCTGCGTGGTTGCCAAGGATGAGGATGACGCTGTGCAGGAGGAATGGATCAGGGATTACCTGGAGAAGAGGCAGACCGGGGAACCTGGAAAGGAAGAAATGGACAGGACATAACATAGGTACACAATACAGATGGGAGCTGTTTGTGGATATGGTAGAATCCGAGAATTCCGCGAGATATGACTTGCTATTACCCGCTTTTAGAGCGAATATGTCCATACCAAAAAACAGAGGGGCGCGTAAGAAGTAGGTAACGCGCCCATAGGGAAAAGGAAGGAGCGATCTACATGACAAGATATAGGAAAATGATCAATGACAGGAAGGTCCTGGTAAACCGGCTGTCAGCCCTGACTGGGCAGGAGCCGCGCTATACGAGGGTGCCAAGATGTGCCTATGAGGTCGGGCCATACACGGTGGAAAAGGATGGGGAGCTGACGGTCCCAGATGAATGCAAAAATGACAGCATCATCCAGACATTGGCCGCGGAGGGACTGATCGGCGAAGGCAGGGACGTGGCACAGCCTGCGAGAGTGGTCACGGTCCAAAGGGCAGCCGCGGAGGAACAGAGATTCCAGGCGGCACAGGCAGAACAGGTGTCCCTGGGTACTGAGGATTGGGAACCGGACGAGGAAGAAGATGATGAAGGGGATACTGCGACGGTTATGATAAACAGTACAGAGATTGGGCAAGAGCCGCAGGCGGTGGGGCAGGCAGACGCAGATATCCTTTCCGGTCTGGAGCTTCCACTGCCGGATGAGCCGGCGGCGGAGGACGCGGCAGACAGCACCCAGGAGGAGGAAGAAACGCGGGAGGAAGTAGAGGAAACTGAGGCAGAGGCTACAGACGAAACCGTTCTGGGCACAGGAGGTGGCGATGGCACAGACATTGACAGCGATGGTTCGGATACAGACACCGGTGATGAACCGGAAGCGCGGGACATGCCGGACATCCCGATGGGCGCGGTTGTCAGCCTGCCTCTTGCGGGGCATACGGCAGAGTCGCTGAAGAACCTGGTGACCATGATCTACTCCAAAGGGGCGCTGATCTCCAAGGCCACTGGAGGGGTATTCGTAGCCGAGAAGGATCTGGTGGATGCCATCCTGGATGAAAGCTCCCTCCACTCCATCAATGCCTCCGGGGATTCCTCGCCGGGTACGAGCAGGAATATGGTTCAGGCATCCTTGGGATGCGGATTGGGGAAGACCGGATCGTATTTGACGGCTTCACGGACACAGCCGATGCGGACCATGTAAAGACCTTCACCCAGCTCGTCTCCTGTATGGCCAGGACAGCGAAGAAACAGAAGCGCGTGGTGGCGCGGGAAACAGAAACGGAGAACGAGCGGTACTCGATGCGGACATGGCTCCTTCGCCTTGGCATGAACGGACCGGAGTTTAAGGAAGCCAGGAAGCACCTGATGGCGAACCTGACCGGCCACACGGCCTTCCGAACCGCTGAGGAAGCGGAGCGGGCGAAGGCAAAAGCCCAGAGGAAGCGCGATGAGATGAAAGCGGCAAAGGCTGCGGAAGCTACGGGGGCTGTGGAGGCCGAAGCGCAGACACAGCTTCTGGAGGCGGGCGCGTAAAGCGCCCCTTCACGGGCAGTGGGGGCCGCGGAATATGCGAGACCCTCTTCCATTGTAGCCATATTACCTCTGAAATGTGCGCTTATCAACGATTTTCCGTGGCATAAGATACACAATCTTTTGCCCTGTGGCCGCCTGAATCTTTGTGTACATTATGGTCTCTAATTAACTTGCTATAGTCGGCACCTGACGGTAATATGCACATACCGAAAGGGAAAACAACAAAGCGAAAAGCAAAGGAGATAAGAACCATGAAGGAAAGCACAAGGATCCAGATCGAGAACATGAAGAACCAGACCTTTGGGGTAGAGATCGAGGGCAACAACATCACCCGCCAGAAGGCAGCGCAGAAGGCGGCAGAATATTTCGGGACGGCCGGTACGAGTACACCGCAAGGAGAAACGGATATTTCACCTGGAGCGCATGGGACGCGCAGGGTAGGGAATGGAAATTCCAGAGGGATGTCAGCATTGCCGGACCGGACGACCAGAAATGCGAGATGGTCACCCCAATCCTCACCTACGAGGACATGGAGCTTCTGCAGGGCTGGTGAGAGTCCTCCGGAAAGCGGGGATGAAGAGTGACCCAACCCGCGGGGCTGGAGTCACATCCACATTGGGGCAGCGGGACACACCGCCCAGACCCTCAGAAACCTGGTGAACATCATGGCGGCACACGAAACGCAGATCTGCAAAGCCATCAAGGTAGATGCCTGGAGGCAGGAAAACTACTGCAGGACGGTTGACCCGGAATTTTTGGAAGAGATCAACAGGAAAAAGCCAAAGACCATGGAGCGGCTCGCGGACATCTGGTATGAAAGCCAGGGATACGATTACGCCAGGGATCATCATTACAACCGGAGCCGGTACCATGTCACCAACTTACACGCCACCTTCACCAAGGGAACAGTCGAATTCCGGTGCTTCCAGTTCGATGCCCCGGCAAACGGCAAGCAGAACGGCCTCCACGCCGGCCACCTCAAAGCGATGATCCAGCTTTGCTTAGGAATCAGCCAGCTCGCCAAGCAGGTACGCTACGCAAGCCCAAGCCGCAGCAGACCGAGAACGAAGCCTAACGCCTTCCGGTGCTGGATGCTCCGGCTGGGATTCATCGGAGACGAATTCAAGACGGCAAGGGATTACTTCCTCGCAACATGGAAGGCAACCGCGCATGGCGGCACGAAGCCAGATAGCGGCACCACCCAAAACGGGAAACCGGAAACCCTCCGGGCGGCATGGCCGCCCTTTGGGTGGTAGAAGAAGGAGGTAGAGACCATGAAAAACGAAAATCAGAAAAACAAGAACATGGAAAACAGGACGCAGACACAGCCCACCGGCAGGAAATTCCGCGTGACCATCACAGAGACGCTGAAGCGGACGGTCACCGTCCATGAGTCGGAGCTGAAGGCGGCAACGCCGGATGACGCGGCGCAGGCCGTCAGCGACTGGTGGCACAACGCAGATTGTCCTTGTAGCGGAGGATTTCGCCGATGTGGATTTTGAAGCCGAGGAGGTTACGGAAGGCGGTGAGGGCCATGCTTGAGTGGGCAGATTCAACCGCGAGGTATCCCACAGGCCGTCCATCTTTTACCTGGCTTACGGCAGCAACCTCTCCCTTGAGCGGATGATGGGCCGCTGCCCGGACGCGCAGGTGGTGGGGACTACGAAAATCCCTGGATACCGGCTGCTGTTCAAGAAGAGCGGGAGCGGGTTCTACGCCACCATTGAGCAGGACGCCAACTGTTTTGTACCGGCCTGGCCTACAAGATCAGCGAGTACGATGAGGCGCTCCTGAACCGGTACGAAGGGTATCCGAAATATTACTACAAGAAGTACTTCCAGCTTCCGGTAAGGACACTCAAGGGTGGCCGGCTCAAAGGGAATAAGCAGTGCATGGTGTATGTACTCCACGAGGAGCGGCTCCTTGGGGAGCCTACGATGGAGTACTATAAGCTCCTGGATGACGGTTACGCCAGATGGGGCTTTGATGTGGAGGTCCTTGATAAAGGGCTCTCGGACAGCATCGGCGTGAAGGCCGCAAAAGCGTACCTGAATGAGTATCAGAAGCTGTAAAATGCACAAAACTGTCCGCACATCTTTGTGTGGTCTATGGCGCGGATATGACTTGATAATCATCTGCTTTAGAGCGAATATACGACTACCGAAAAGGAAAACAGAAAAAGGAGTGAAGAGATCATGAAGAAACGTTATTACATCGCCTACGGCAGCAACCTCTCAAGGGAGCAGATGGCATTTAGGACCCCGGACGCGAAGATCGCGGGGACGGCAATCCTTATCGGCTGGCAGCTGCTCTTTAAGGTACACGCCACCATTGAGGAAAACCCGAAGAAAAACACACCGGTGCTGGTGTGGGAGATCTCCGGGGAGGATGAGAAGCGGCTCGACCGCTACGAAGGCTGCCCGTCCTACTACTACAAAAGGGAACTCCCGGTGGAGGTGTTCCCATCGGTGGTGGGGAGCCGGTACCGCTTACCGCGATGGTCTATGTCATGGCGGATGGGCATGAATTGAGGGAGCCATCACCGGGATACTACAAGGTACTGGCAGACGGTTACCGGGATTTTCATTTCCCGATGCACATCTTAGAGCAGGCACTTGCCGACAGCACCGGCCGTGAGGAAGCCATCCGGAGGCTCGGAACATGCAGCCTGACGATCCCCGCGAGAAAGGAGAAGAACCATGCGATTTCCCACTAAGGAAGAACTGAAAAACTTAAGGGAGAGGTTCCCAAAGGCTGCCGGATCGTTTTGGACTGTATGGATGACGTCCAGGCGCCAAAGCCAGGAACCAGGCGTTTGCCGGGGAGTGGACGATGCCGGAAATGTCCTGGCTTCCTGGGATACGGGAGGGTCACTCAGCGTCGCTTTTGGGGCCGACACATGCCACCGTGTGGCTTCTGATGAAGAGATCAGGAAAAGCCTCGGCTGGTTTGGGAAAAGCCGACACAGGGGCGCGCACTGCCCCAGGTGCGGGGTGTGTGAGGAACCAGCAAACCGTCTCCTCGCTTTAAGCCGCAGGGCAGACATCACAGTCTGTGAAAGCTGCGGCACGGCAGAGGCTCTGGAGTACGCCGGCCTCATGGAACGTAAGGGACTATCGGATTGGTGGATTGTGAAGAAGGGATGGGTGGAATGAAAAACGGTCACAGGAGGATGAGGGCATACGGGGAAGCGGAGCATGGCGGGCACTTTATCCTGGACCATTATCCTGGTCACGGAATAACAGCAATGCGGTCACGATCCGCCGCTGGAAGCGGGGCCTGAAGAAAAAGGCGCGGGCAAAGAACCGCGCCGCCATGTACCGCGCAATGCGGGATCCAGGCTAAAATGGGAGCCCGGAAAAATCCAGGCCCGCCTCCATTTTCCTGTATCTTATCGTAAGATTGCAAGGATAGCAAGCGGTATGTGTAAAATAACTCACACAAAGATATGGACAGGAAACTGGTTATATTGACACACACGAAAGAAACAAAGAGTAGGAACTACGAGGAACAGCCCCTTTGGGGCTTCCCCTTGTGTGGGAGGGCTTCTTTAAAAGAAGTCCCTCATGCTCATCCCTACCTCGGCAAGCTACTCTTCCATGCTGCGGTAGTGGCAACCTTCCTCCATCCAGCCGTCCTCTTCCTCATCCCCGTCCTCAAGGGGGAAGGGGTCGCAGCTCCATCCGTTTTCCTGGTAGGCTTCCAGCCTGATGTCCTCGATGTCGTAGCGGTCAAGGTCGTATTCTTCGGAAAGCTGTGCGATGCGGGTTTCGATGATCTCTTCGATTTCGGTAAAATTCTTTTTCATGGTGGTTTCCTCCGTGTGTGTTTTCTTTGTTTTGTTGTGTGTATATTCGCTCTAAAACACACATTTATCAAGTCATATCGGAGCCATAAATGTACCAAAGATAAGCCGCAGATCGGGGCTGATAATCGTGTACATTATGGCTCTTAATTCACTTGCTATTATCCGCACCTGACGGTAATATGCACATACCGAAAGGGGAAAGCCCCAAAGGAAAAACCGAAACGGAGGACACGAACATGACGAAGAATGAAGATCGAACCAATAAGCTTTTTGAGGAACTGGTACCGGCGAGCGGCAAGGCGGAGAACCTTGCAGGAGAATTGGTAAGGGCGATGGGCCGCATCGCATACCGCTTCTACAACGACGGTGACCAGGTGGGCATCGGCTACGGTAAGGAGACCTGCAACCCCGCAGCCCGCTTCCTGATCCACAAAGGGAACAAAGAGGTCAGCGACCTGGCGGCAGCGATCTGGGGGCTCCATAGCGAGGAAGCCTACGAGAAGCTCCTCGACCTTCTCGCCGGAGCGGTTGCCGACTACGTGGAAGGGCATCCGGAGCTTCGCGCCCTCCCCACCATCGACATGTGGGACCTGAGAGACAAATACGAGGATGTGGATGACTGGGAGGACGAAGAAGATGAGTGGGAAGAGGACTGCGAGGAGGATGGAGAGGACTGGTAAACACAGAGGGGCTTCCGATGGAGGCCCTGTTCCCATCCCCTTAAACGGCTATAAGATACACAATTCCTGGTGCGTATGTTTGTGTACATTATGGCTTCAATACGACTTGCTATTATCCGCACCTGACGGTAATATACAGCTACAAAAAAACGAAGGGAGAAAACACTATGAGAACAAATTTTTTACCTGAACGGAAAGAAGATCACACGGAAGGCAGTCAAGGAGCTGGTCGGTGAGGAGAGGCTGAAAGAGATGCTTGCCGAGGCGAAGGAGACCTTCCTGGAAGACCCGCTTACGCAGAACGACTTCTTCATCGGAAACGGGATGCTGACCATTGAGTTCGCGTAAGGCAGGCTGGCAGAGGCAAGGGGCTGGGATGACCCGGCCTTTTTGCTTGTGTCTGTCTTTGCTTTTGCCCCTGTGGGGAGGCTGTAAAGTACACAATATTGTGGGCAAAAGATTGTGTACATTATGGCTTGGATTGACTTGCTATTATCCGCACCTGACGGTAATATACACACAACAAAAAACGAAGGGAGCGCAAGCACATGAAAAAGGAGCAGGCATTCGGATACGGCAAGGCAAAATACCAGAGGAAGAGGATTTCCCCTACGAGCTGGATTACAACGGCTGCCACTGGTACCGCACCACATACAGCTACACCTTCCGGGCAACGGGGAGGGTAAATTACCTTTACGACACCTACGACCGGGAAGAAGACCTCCGGCTTTACGTTGACGCGGCCGGTAACATCTGGGACGAGAAAGAAAGCGGCATCCTTTAAAGATGAGGCGGCGAGGGAGCGATCCCCCAGCCGCTTTTCTTCTGCCTGGACGCTGTAAATCCACCAGATTTCGCGGCAAAAGATTGTGTACATTATGGCTCGGAATTAACTTGCTATATCTCGGCACTGACGGTAATATACACACAACCAAAGGGGAAAACCCCAGCGGAACCAAGCACAAGGAGGGCAAAAGCCATGACGAATACAGAAGCCTACAAAGCAAGGATCGAGGCGGCAGGGAGCCGGGACGCGCTGCAGGCCATCGAGACCGAGGTCAGGAAGGACCGGGGCCTCACCTTCGGAGAGAAGGAGGCGATCCTCAGAGCCTGCGAGGGCAGGGATTACATCCTCCGCAACAGAGCCGAGGCGTGGGCGGTCATGAACATCCTTTTCTTCCGGGTAAAGGCCGAGATGGACGCCTACCGCGATTTAAGCGGAGCGCCCCAGAGCTGGACACCGGATGAGATCGCGGAGCAGCGGACACGCTTCATCAGCCTCTGG
>ENA-OPZM01000466-OPZM01000466.1-human-gut-metagenome-genome-assembly--contig:-NODE-466-length-17489-cov-2.458645_pt1 | contig 17489 bp, 20 predicted proteins | sample MGYA00242478_ERZ504493 | MGnify/ENA primary metagenome ERZ504493 (study PRJEB26092, sample SAMD00036227) | human gut metagenome | host: Homo sapiens | study: EMG produced TPA metagenomics assembly of...
TTCGCTTTTTGTCAGGCATAACTTGGGTGCGCATTTCAAATATCACATGGAACTAAGCCCAAAACGTACCCCCGTAGTAGTGTGTTAAGACTAAAACTTACCTTTTTGCTCTATCTAAAAATTAGAGCCGCTTCGTAACAAAGCCAAATGGAGAAAGTCTCCAAATCATAAAAAGTAAAGCTTTAGAATTACCACACTAGTAGGGGCACACAGCTACAAACGATTACGGACGATAAATAACGGCGAACCAACCGTATCCTAACCCAACGGCACTCCTTTATTCCTGTCCCGGCTTCCTCTCCAACGCATCAAACTGCTTTACAATCTCCGGGTCTGCCAGCTTGATGACCCTGCCGGAAAGATAGTACAGCGTGTTTCCCTCCGGAATATTGCCAAACGTCAGCCGCTGGGCACACAGTGCCTGCGTCTTAAACCCGGTTTTCTCGTTCATGTTGCGGTTGCCGTACTTGATGTCGCCCAGCACCGGGTGCCCAGGTAAGCCAGGTGCGCACGGATCTGGTGCGTGCGGCCGGTAATCAGTCCAATGCGGCAGAGCGCAAACGGCCCAATGCAGCGGATCACCGTTACATCGGTGATGATTTTTTGTACCCCTCGCTTTCATGGGCGTGAATGCGCACCTTGTTGCCTTTTTCGCTGTGCTGCAGCCAGGCAACATGCCGCCCGGCCGGTGGGGCACCGATGGTAATGGTCAGGTACTCTTTCTTCATCCAGTCATTGCGGATGATCTCGTTCATATCCCGCAGGCCGTGTATTTTTTCGCGGCAATCACAAGCCCCTCGGTGCCGCGGTCCAGCCGGTTGCAGATGGCGGGTGCAAAGCGGTTTTCAGCCTTGGGGTCATATTCGCCGCTGGCCTGCAGCTGGGCACAAAAGGCATCCACCAGGTTGGCATCGCCGGTGCGGTCGCTGTGGCACAGCAGGTGGGAGGGCTTGTACAGCACCGCAATGTTTTCGTCCTGATAGATCACCTTGACCGGCGGCTGGCAGCGCGGCGGCTTTTTGGCCGGGACCACCGGCTTTTCGGGGAAGAACTCATCGTTGATATACAGCTCGATCACATCACCGCTGCTCAGCCGGGTGTCCGCTTCACCGCGCTTGCCGTTCACCTTAATGCGCTTGTTGCGGAAACTTTTATACAGCAGGCTGCGCGGCATGTCCCTGGTCACGCTTTCCACAAAGCGGGAAAGCCGCACGCCGTTTTCGTTTTCGCCTGCGATAAACTTTTTCATGGGGGTCACATCCTCTTTGCAATCTTCAAACAATAGTATATAATAAGAACAGCCAAAGGTAAAGGATGTGCGCCCATGCCGGAAAAGAAAACCACCAATCGATCCATGAAGAGCACCGTGCCCGCATGCAGGAGCGCGTTGCCCGCGATGGCTTAACCAGCCTTGCCGCGCATGAGGTGCTGGAATATCTTTTGTACTTTTCCATTCCGCGCCGGGATACCAACCCCTTGGCTCACCGCCTGATCCAGCATTTTGGCGGATTTTGCCAAGTGCTGGATGCCAGCGAGGAAGAATTGATGCAGGTGCAGGGCATTGGCCCCGCCAGCGCAAGACTGCTGCATTCCTTCCGGGATGTTGCCCGCTTTTACCAGATCCAAAAGCACAAGGAACACCCTGTTCAGCTGCGCAACGCTGAGATGTGCTGTGAGTATATCCGCCCGCTGTTCAGCGAACCCAAGCGGGAAGAGTTTTATATGATCGCCATGAATGACGATTATGTCCCGCTCAAAGAAATTTACATTGCATCGGGCATTCCCAACCGCGTGCAGTTTGATACCCATAAGCTGTTGCGGGATGCCGTTGCCAGCCAGTGTACCTGTGTTGTGCTGGCGCATAACCATCCGTCCGGTTTGGCGGCGGCTTCCAATGCGGATCTGCTTGCCACGCAGGCCATTATTCTGGCATTGGGCCAGGTTGGCATTGATGTGCTGGATCATGTGATTTTGACGCCTACCGACTGGTTCAGCATGGCAGAGCATGGCCGTGTGCCGCAGTATAACCCCGGTACCGGCCAACTGCTGTTTGCCGCCCGTGCCACCTGGCCGATGGAACCGGAGAAGCCCAAACAAATCAAGCGCTGAATGCGCCTCAAGCACAAAGCAAACCCGGCATGTCCCGCGGGCGCAAGGCAGCAGGGTTTGCCTTGAACCATACAAAACAAATAAAAAATGCCGCCCCGTAAAAGGGGCGGCAAAGTTATGCCGTTTGTGCGGCGCTATGTTAAGTTTAAGCTGCCAGCTTATGCTTCCGGGATCAGCACGCCGTACCCGCCATCAGCGCGGCGGTAAACGACCTGGATCTTGTCGTTCTCGGTGCTGTGATACAGGAAGAAGCTGTGCCCCAGCAGGTCCATCTGCAAAATGGCTTCCTCAGTGCTGCAGGGCTTCAGGGCAAAGTGCTTTTCGCGCACAATATCCATGCTTTCTTCCGGCTCGGTAGCGGGTATTTCCGCTGCTGCGGCGGTCAGCTTGGTGCCAAGGCGCTTGCGGTACTTTACCACACGGCGGGTCAGCAGATCGACGGCGTCGGCTAGGGCATCTTCCATGCGCTCATCCGTTTTTTCGGCGCGCATGGCCAGATCCTTGCTGCGCAGCATGATCTCAACGGTCTGCCCGCTTTTTTTCTACCGTGACGGTAACCTGTGCCTGTGCTTCGTCAGGGAAAAACTTGTCCAGCTTCGCAAGCCTCTTTTCCGCATTTTCGATAAAGCTCGGTTTGAGCGTAACGCGACGGCCGGTACATGTAACTTTCATAGGACAACCTCCCTTTGTTTTTGGTGCCCAGCACCCTTGCCAGAAAGCCCGCTGCCAACTTGGCTTCATTTTCGACAGCTGCTTCCTGTACCTCTATTATAGCAAATCTATACAAAAAGTCAAAATGTTTTTGCGGACGAATTGAAAATTTTGTAAAATGTTCACAACTTGCCGCACTCATCCAGAAAAGGACGAATTCATGGATAAATTTTCCGTTTTGCAGCAATACTTCGGCCACAGCAGCTTCCGCCCCGGTCAGGAACAGGTGGTGGATGCCATCGTTTCCGGCCAGGATGTCCTCGGCGTTATGCCCACCGGCGCAGGCAAATCTGTTTGTTACCAGGTTCCGGCCATGCTGATGCCGGGGCTTACGCTGGTCATTTCACCGCTGATTTCCCTGATGCAGGACCAGGTTGCCGCCCTGGAAGAGGAGGGCGTGCATGCTGCCTGCCTGAACTCCGCCCTGCCGGAAGGCTTTACAGCACCATTCTGCGTGCCGCGCTGGAGGGGGACTATAAAATTCTATACGTTGCCCCGGAACGCCTGCTGACGGACAGTTTCTTATACCTTGCCATGCACGCCCGCATCGCTTTTGTGGCTGTGGACGAAGCCCACTGCGTGTCCCAATGGGGTCAGGATTTCCGCCCCAGCTACCTGAAAATTGCCGAATTCATCTCCCGTCTGCCGTACCGCCCGGTCATTGGTGCGTTCACGGCAACGGCAACGGAACAGGTCAAGCAGGATATCATTGCCCTGCTGCAGCTCAACCAGCCTTTTACGCTGACCACCGGCTTTGATCGCCCCAACCTCTATTTTGGTGTGGCCCGCCCGCGGGATAAAGAACGTTATATTGAAGAATATATCCTCGACCACCGGGATCGCAGCGGCATTGTCTATTGCGCTACCCGCAAATCGGTAGAGTCCGTCTGTAAGGAGCTGCGATCCGTTGGCATTTCCGCCACCCGTTATCATGCGGGCCTTACCCCGGAGGAGCGCAGCAAAAATCAGGAAGATTTTGTCTATGACCGCAAGCGGGTCATGGTTGCAACAAACGCCTTCGGCATGGGCATAGATAAATCCAATGTCAGCTTTGTGCTGCATTATAATATGCCAAAAAATCTGGAAAACTACTATCAGGAAGCGGGCCGCGCCGGGCGCGATGGCGAGCGCGCCGAGTGCATCCTGCTGTTCTCCCTGGGGGATGTGCAGACGGCAAAGTATTTTATCCAGAACTCCCACGATAACGATGAGCTAACCCCTGAACAGGCCGAAGCCGCCGCCAGGCGGGACCGCGAGCGGCTGGACGTGATGGTGGGGTACTGCAAAACCACCCGCTGCCTGCGCAGCTATCTGCTGGATTATTTCGGCGAGCACCACACCGGCGGCTGCGGCAACTGTTCCAACTGCACCGGCGAGTTTGTGCAGACCGACATCACCACCGAAGCACAGAAGATCCTTTCCGGCGTGGCGCGCATCCAAAAGCGTTGGCCCGGCGGGCTGGGGGTTGTGGCGCTGGTGCAGATGCTGCGCGGCGCCAAGGATCAGAAAACCCTGGAGCGCGGGCTGGACCAGTTCCCGACCTATGGCATCATGCGGGATGTGCCGCCCCAGCGCATGCGCCTTTACCTGGATGCATTGCAGGAGCAGGGCTACCTGGCCGAAACCGGCGATGAGTTCCCGGTCATCACCCTGACAGCCAAGGCTCCGGCGGTGCTTTTCCACGGTGAGCAGGTTACCATGCAGGAGCGCGCCGCCACCGCGCAGGAAACCCAGGCCAAGCGCCGTGCTTCCCGCAAAAAGACGGCTACCCGCACCGCACTTTCGGAAGCGGACGATTCGCTGCTGGCAAGCCTGAAAACCCTGCGCAGCGAACTGGCCCAGAAAAACCACGTTCCGGCATATATCGTGTTCAACAATGTCAGCCTGGACGAGATGGCCGAGCTTAAGCCGCGCACCATGGGGGATTTCCGCCGCATTTCCGGCGTCGGCGATGCAAAAGCTGCCAAATATGGTGAGGCATTCATTAAGCATATTGCCAAATGGGTGCGCGAACACTCGGAGGAAGAATAAGCCGAAATGCCGCTGCCGGATGCAGCCCCGGCAGCAGCGCATAAAAGGCATAAAAAAGCCGCAAAATGCCTTTAGGCAATACCGCACAATTCCCGCCTGACGGCTTAAGCACCGCTCCGGCGGCTGCCGCACCTCGCTCGCCGTATCGGCACTTAGAATTATGCGGTATTGCCTTTACAATTAAAAAGATTTATACTATAATGAAACAACAGTAAGTTGTATAAGACGAACGTAAGTTGTAAATAAACGACCAACAGCAGGGGAGGTCCGCTATGCCGGAGCAACAGGAAAATCAAACCGAGGTGTTCCACCTCAAAGCACCGTTCAAACCGACTGGCGACCAGCCCCAGGCTATTGAAGCACTGGTGCAGGGCCTGAAAGCAGGGGATAAAGGTCAAACTTTGCTGGGCGTTACCGGCTCCGGCAAAACCTTTACGATGGCCAATATCATTGCACAGTGCAACCGCCCCACACTGATTCTGGAACCAAACAAAACCCTGGCCAGTCAGATCTGCACCGAGATGCGCGGATTTTTCCCTGATGATGCGGTGGAATATTTTGTGAGCTATTACGACTATTACCAGCCGGAAGCCTACATCCCCTCCACCGATACCTATATTGAAAAAGACAGCGCCATCAATGATGAGATCGACCGCCTGCGCCATTCGGCCACGGCGGCACTGTCGGAGCAACGCAATGTTATCATTGTGCGTCGGTTTCCTGCATTTATTCCTTGGGCGACCCTATCGATTACCGCAGCATGGTCATCAGCCTGCGCCCCGGTATGCAGATGGAGCGGGACGAGCTCTGCCGCCGCCTGGTCAAGCTGCAATATGAACGCAACGATATGAACTTTATCCGCAATAAGTTCCGCGTTCACGGCGATATTGTGGATATCCACCTTGCTTATAATGATGAATACGCCATCCGCGTCGAATTCTTCGGCGATGAAATCGACCGCATTTCCGAGTTTGATCCCCTGACCGGCGAGCGCAAAAATATTGTGCGCCATGTGGCCATTTTCCCCGCCAGCCACTATATCGTCGGCCCTGAAAAAATGAAAGAAGGTCTCGCCAAGATCCAGACCGAGATGGAACAGCAGGTGCAGGCCTTTACTGCAGAGGGCAAGCTGCTGGAAGCCCAGCGCATCCAGCAGCGCACCCAGTACGATATGGAGATGCTACAGGAAGTTGGCATGTGCAAGGGCATCGAGAACTACTCTGCCGTGCTGTCCGGCCGTGCCCCCGGCTCCACCCCCACCACGCTGCTGGACTACTTCCCCAAAGATTTTATCCTGATGGTGGATGAAAGCCATGTGATGCTGCCGCAGATCCGCGGCATGTTCGGCGGGGACTACAGCCGCAAAAAAACGCTGGTGGAATATGGCTTTCGCCTGCCCTCGGCGTTTGACAACCGCCCGCTGAAATTTGAGGAATTTGAATCAAAGGTCGGCCAGACGATCTTTGTCAGCGCTACCCCTGGCCCCTATGAACGGGAACATTCCAGCGCGTGGCCGAGCAGGTCATCCGCCCCACCGGTCTGCTGGACCCCGTCATCATGGTGCGCCCAGTGGAAGGCCAGATCGAGAATCTGCTGGGCGAAATTTTGCAGCGCATCGACCGCGGCGAGCGTGCCCTAGTTACCACCCTGACTGTCAAAATGGCCGAGGACCTGACCGACTACCTGGAAGAACACGGCGTGCACACCAAGTATATGCACCACGAGGTGGATACCTTTGAGCGCATGGAGATCATCAAGGACCTGCGCACCGGTGCCATTGATGTGATTGTCGGCATCAACCTTCTGCGCGAGGGCCTGGACCTGCCGGAAGTTTCGCTGATCGCCATTCTGGATGCCGACAAAGAGGGCTTCCTGCGCAGCGAAACCAGCCTGATTCAGACCATTGGCCGCGCGGCCCGCAACGCAAACGGCGTGGTGCTGATGTACGCCGATGAAGTAACCCCCAGCATGGAGCGCGCCATCATGGAAACCGAGCGCCGCCGTGCCATCCAGGATGCCTACAACAAAGAACACGGCATTACACCAAAAACTATCGTGAAAGCCATCGGCGACGGGCTGGAAATCAGCATGAGCGAAGAAAACAAAAAGATGCGCCAGCACCGTATGAGCCGCGCTGAACGTGAACAGACCATTACCCGCCTGACCCGCGAGATGAAAGAAGCCGCCCGCCTGCTGCAGTTTGAGCACGCCGCATTCCTGCGTGATGAGATTGAAAAGCTGCAGCGCGGGGAGGACCCTACCGCCGATACCAGCACCCGCCGCGCCGCTGAAAAACTGCGCAAAACGGGCAAGGGGAGAAGGAGCTATAAAAAGTGAGCAACATTCAAATTGATGCCAACAACCGCATTACGATCAAGGGCGCGCGGGAGCATAACCTGAAAAACGTCAACCTGGTTCTGCCGCGCAACAAGCTGATTGTTATGACGGGCCTTTCCGGCTCCGGCAAGTCCAGCCTGGCCTTTGATACCATCTTTGCGGACGGCCAGCGCCGCTATATGGAAAGCCTTTCCAGCTATGCCCGCATGTTCCTGGGCAGATGGAAAAGCCCGATGTGGACGAAATCACCGGCCTTTCCCCGGCGGTTTCCATTGACCAGAAAACCACCAGCCACAACCCGCGTTCCACCGTGGGCACCGTGACGGAAATTTATGATTATCTCCGTTTGATGTATGCCCGCATCGGCGTTCCGCACTGCCCGGTCTGCGGACGCGTCATCAGCCAGCAAACGGTGGACGAGATGGTAGACGAGGTGCTTAAACTGCCGGAACGCACCCGCTTCCAGGTGCTGGCCCCTGTTGTGCGGGGCCGCAAAGGCACCCAGGCCAAGGAGCTGGACGCTGCCCGCCGCGGCGGTTACGCCCGCGTGCGCATTGACGGCAACATGTATGATCTGGACGAAGAGATCAAGCTGGAAAAAAATATCAAGCATACCGTTGAAATCGTCGTGGACCGCCTGTCCATCAATGATACGGTGCGCGGCCGCCTGGCCGATTCTATTGAGACTGCCGTTGCCCTGACCGGCGGCCTTGTCATCATTGATGTTATCGGCGGCGAACCGATGGAGTTCAGCCAGAACTATGCCTGCCCGGAGCACGGTGTTTCCATTGACGAACTTTCCCCCCGCATGTTCAGCTTTAACAATCCCTTTGGCGCCTGTGAAACCTGCACCGGCCTGGGCACCTTTATGAAGGTGGACCCGGCCCGCGTGATTCCGGATCCGCGCAAGTCCATCCGCGAAAGTGCCATCAAGGCCAGCGGCTGGTATTATGCGGAGGGATCCATCTCTGAAATGTATTACAAAGCGCTGGGCAAGCGCTATGGCTTTACGCTGGATACCCCCATCAAGGAGATGAGCAAAGAAGCCGTGCACGCCATCCTGTATGGCACCGGAACTGAAAAAATCGAGATGCAGCGCGAGAATATGTTTGGCTCCGGCACCTATATGAACACGTTTGAGGGCATTATCCCCAACCTGGAGCGCCGCTTCCGTGAAACAGGCAGCGAGTGGGTCAAGGAGGAAATCGCCCTTGTCATGTCCAGCGAGGAGTGCCCCACCTGCCACGGCCAACGCCTGAAGCCCACCAGTCTCGCCGTCACGGTGGGCGGCATCAACATTGCCCAGTTCTGCGATATGAGCGTGAACGAGGAGCTGGAATTTATTCAGACGGCAAAAGTGTCCGAGCGGGATGAAGTCATCGCTGCCTCCATCTTCAAAGAGGTCAAAGAGCGTCTGGGCTTTTTGAAGAGCGTGGGTCTGGGGTACTTGACCCTGTCTCGCGGCGCATCGTCCTTTCCGGCGGCGAAAGCCAGCGCATCCGCCTGGCGACCCAGATCGCAGCGCACTGACCGGCGTGCTGTATGTGCTGGATGAACCCAGCATCGGCCTGCACCAGCGCGATAACGATAAGCTGATTGCCACCATGAAGCGCCTGCGCGACCTGGGCAACACCCTGATTGTAGTAGAGCACGACGAGGACACCATGCGCCAGGCGGACTATATTGTGGATGTCGGCCCCGGTGCCGGTGTGCATGGCGGCGAGATCGTGGCCGCCGGCAGTGTGGAGGACATCTGCAATGCCCCGCGCAGTGTGACCGGCGAGTACCTTTCCGGCCGCAAATTTGTGGAAGTTCCCACCGCCCACCGCTCCGGTAACGGTAAAATGCTCACGGTGGTCAAAGCGCGGGAAAACAACCTGCAAAACATTACCGTGGATTTTCCCCTTGGCAAAATGATCTGCGTGACCGGTGTTTCCGGTTCCGGCAAGTCCACGCTGGTCAATGAAATTTTGTATAAGTCGCTGACCGCAGCGCTCAACGGCGCCCGCAGCCGCCCCGGCCAGTGTGACGAAGTTCAGGGTATGGAATGGATCGATAAGGTCATCGGCATTGACCAGTCGCCCATTGGCCGCACCCCGCGCTCCAACCCGGCCACCTACACCGGTGTGTTCGGCGATATCCGCACCCTCTTCTCAAACACCCAGGATGCCAAACAGCGCGGTTACGGCCCCGGCCGGTTCAGCTTCAACGTCAAGGGCGGCCGCTGCGAAGCCTGTGAGGGCGGCGGCATTGTGCAGATCGAAATGCACTTTCTGCCGGATATTTACGTCCCCTGCGATGTCTGCAAGGGCAAGCGCTATAACCGCGAAACGCTGGAAGTAAAATATAAAGACAAAAACATCTCCGATGTGCTGGATATGACGGTGGAGGAAGCCTGCAATTTCTTTGCCAACCAGCCCAAAATTGCGCGCAAACTGCAAACCCTGCAGGAAGTCGGCCTTGGCTATGTGCAGCTGGGCCAGTCGGCCACCACACTTTCCGGCGGCGAAGCCCAGCGTGTCAAGCTGGCCAACGAGCTTGCCCGCCGCGATACCGGCAAAACCGTCTATATTCTGGACGAGCCTACCACTGGCCTGCACATTGCCGATGTGCACCGCCTGGTCAAGGTGCTGGATAAGCTGGCCGATGCGGGCAACACCGTGATCGTGATCGAGCATAACCTGGATGTGATCAAGCGTGCCGACTATATCATCGACTTGGGGCCGGAGGGCGGCAGCGGCGGCGGTACCATTGTGGCAACCGGTACGCCGGAACAGGTGGCCCAGAACCCGAACTCCTTCACCGGCCAGTACCTGAAACCCGTGCTGGAGCGCGCCTGGAAACTGCAGGGCACAGCTCCGGCCCCCGTGCCGGAAGAGCCGGGACGCCCGGCAACCGAAGAGGAAAAAGCCTCCGCCCAGCCGCCGCGCAAACGAAAAAAAGCAGACAAAAAATAACCACAACAGGGAACTTTGTGCAGCAAAAACGCAAAATTGGATTTGACAATTCCTGTCAACCTGTGGTTTAATTATCTTTACGCGCCTGAGAAAGAAAAATTCTGCGCGCACAGGGGTACGCAGCAGCGTGATTCCCTGCATCCAAAAACGGGAGGGAACTGCCGAATGGCAAAAAAGAAGGAAGAATACGGCAACGAAAGCATCAAGAGCTTAAAAGGTGCAGACCGTGTGCGCAAGCGCCCGGCCGTTATCTTTGGCTCTGACGGTGTGGAAGCTGTGCCCATTCCATTTTTGAGATCGTATCCAACTCCATCGACGAAGCGCGTGACGGCCACGGCAACAAAATCAACGTTACCCTTTACCCGGATCACTCTGTGGAAGTAGAGGACTTTGGCCGCGGTATCCCCGTCGATTACAATAAAGCTGAAGAACGCTGGAACTGGATCTTGTGTTCTGCGAACTGTACGCGGGAGGCAAATATGGCGAGGGTAGCGGCAACTATGACTTCTCCCTTGGCCTGAACGGCTTGGACTTTGCGCCACCCAGTATTCCAGCGAATGGATGACTGCGGATATTTACCGCGATGGCATGCACTATCACCTGGATTTCAAAAAAGGTGAGAATGTCGGTGGGCTGAAAAAAGAGCCGTTCACCGGCCGCCGCACCGGCTCCGTCATCCGCTGGAAACCGGACACCGATGTGTTTACTGACATCAATGTTCCGACGGATACCTTCAAGGATATGCTGCGCCGCCAGGCCGTTGTCAATGACGGTGTGACTCTCGTGTTCAACGACCGCACGGGCGAACGTGCCGAAAAAATCGAATATTTCTATGAGCATGGCATTCAGGACTATGCCAATGAGATCGCCGGTGAGGGAACCCTGACCCCGGTGCATTTCTGCTCCGGTTCCGCAATCGGCCGCGACCGTGATGATCAGCCGGAATATCAGGTCAAAATGAATGTGGCGTTCTGCTTTTCCAACGCGGTGCAAACGCTGGAATACTATCACAACTCTTCGTGGCTGGAGCACGGCGGCAGCCCGGACCGCGCTGTCCGTCTGGCCTTTGTCAACCAGATCAACAACTGGCTGAAAAATAAGGGTCTGTACAAGAAAAACGAAAGCTCCATCACCTTCAACGATGTGCAGGACTGCCTGATTCTGGTTTCCTCCAGCTTCTCCACCCGCACCAGCTACGAGAACCAGACCAAAAAGGCCATCACCAACAAGTTTGTGGCCCAGGCCATGACGGAGTTCCTCAAGCACCAGCTGGAAGTCTACTTTGTGGAGCACCCGGACGAAGCCGAAAAAGCTGCAAGCAGGTGCTAATCAATAAGCAAAGCCGCGAGCACGCCGAAAAAAGCGCGTGTGTCCATCAAAAAAACAATGACCCAGCAGATGGACCTGGCCAACCGCGTGCAGAAATTTGTGGACTGCCGCACCAAGGATGCCACCCGCCGCGAACTGTACATCGTGGAGGGCGATTCCGCTATGGGCGCGGTCAAACAGAGCCGCGATTCGGAGTTCCAGGCTATCATGCCCATTCGCGGCAAGATCCTGAACTGCCTGAAGGCCGATTACGCCCGCATTTTCAAGTCTGACATTATCACAGACTTGATCCGCGTGATGGGCTGCGGCGTGGAGCTGGGCGGCAGCCACAATAAGGACCTGGCTACCTTTAATCTGGACAACCTGCGCTTTAACAAGATCGTCATCTGTACCGATGCTGATGTGGACGGTTATCAGATCCGCACCTTGGTGCTGACGATGCTCTACCGCCTGACCCCCACCCTCATCAATCAGGGGTATGTGTATATCGCGGAATCCCCGCTGTATGAGATCAACACCAAAAATAAGACCTACTTTGCCTATACCGAGCCGGAAAAGGCCGATATCATGAAGCGGATCGACGGCCAGAAGTTTACGATCCAGCGATCCAAAGGTCTGGGCGAAAACGACCCCGAAATGATGTGGCTGACCACCATGAGCCCCGAAAGCCGCCGCTTGATTAAAGTTCTGCCCACCGATGTTCAGCGCACGGCGGAGGTGTTTGACCTGCTCCTGGGCGATAATCTGCAGGGCCGTAAGGAGCACATTGCGGAGCACGGCGCTGAATATCTGGACGATCTGGATGTATCTTAATCAGGGGAGGAGAGAGCAAAATGGCAAAAAAAGCAACCAAAAAAGAAAGCCGCCCCTGCCCGCCCGCAGCTGGGCGATAACGTCGAGATCCTCTCTGCCGGTGAGGTCATCGAAAGCCCCATTACCGATACGCTGGAAACAAACTACATGCCTTACGCCATGAGCGTTATTGTTTCCGCGCGCTGCCGGAAATTGACGGCTTCAAGCCCGCCCACCGCAAACTGCTGTATACCATGTACGGCATGGGCCTGCTGAAAGGCGCCCGCACCAAAAGCGCCAACATCGTGGGCAGCACCATGCACCTGAACCCCCACGCGATGCCGCCATTTACGACACCATGGTGCGTATGGGCCGTTCCAACGAAAGCCTGCTGGTGCCCTTTGTGGACTCCAAGGGTAACTTTGGCAAGGCGTACAGCCGTGATATGCTTACGCCGCCGCTCGTTACACCGAGGCAAAGCTGGAACCGTGTGTGAAGAGCTGTTCCGCGATATCGACAAGGATACCGTGGATTTTGTGCCCAACTATGACGGCACCACCACCGAACCGACGATGCTGCCGGTCACTTTCCCGACCATTCTGGCCAACAACACACTGGGCATTGCGGTCGGTATGGCGTCCAACATCTGTTCCTTCAACCTGGTGGAACTCTGCAATGCAACCATCGCCCTGATGAAAGACGACCAGGCGGACCTGGCCCAGCTGATGCCCGCGCCGGATTTTGTCGGCGGCGGTTCCATCCTGTATGATGCCGCGAGATGCAGAATGTGCTGGAAAAAAGGCCGCGGCAGCATCCGCGTGCGCGCCCAGTGGGCTTACGATAAAGAGAACAACTGCATTGACATCACCCGCATTCCGCCGACCACAACGGTGGAAGCCATCATGGATAAGATCACCGAGCTGGTCAAACTGGGCAAGATCCGTGAGATCAGCGATATGCGTGATGAAACCGACCTGAACGGCTTGAAGCTGACCATCGACCTCAAGCGCGGCCAGGATCCGGACAAGCTGATGGCGCGTCTGTTCAAGGCAACCCCGCTGGAGGACAGTTTTGCCTGCAACTTCAATGTGCTGATCGGCGGCCAGCCCCGCGTGTTGGGCGTGCGCCAGATTTTGTTGGAGTGGATCGCATTCCGCTCCGAATGCGTGCGCCGCCGCACCTACTATGATCTGCAGGGCAAGCAAAAGCGTCTGCACCTGCTGCGCGGCCTGGAAGCTATCCTGCTGGATATTGATAAGGCAATTGAAATTGTGCGCAACACTGCGGAAGAATCCGAGGTTGTGCCCAACTTGATGATCGGTTTTGGCATTGACGAAGTGCAGGCTGAGTATGTGGCGGAAATCAAGCTGCGCCACCTCAACCGTGAGTATATCCTCAAACGCACCGAGGAAATTGAGGAACTGGAAAAGGCGATCGCAGACTTGGAAGATGTTCTCAAACGCCCCGCCCGCATCCGCAAGATCATTATGACCGAGCTGGGCGATGTTGCCAAAAAGTATGGCAGCCCCCGCAAAACGGAAATTCTGTACGACCTGCCGGATGATTCTGCTGCCGATGAGCAGAACGAGATCCCGGATTACCCGGTCACGGTGTTCTTTACGCGGGAAGGCTACTTCAAAAAAATTACCCCGCAGAGCCTGCGCATGTCTGGCGAGCAGAAGCTGAAAGACGGCGACGAGGTGGTTTATACCAAAGAGACCACCAACAGCGCCGAGCTGCTCTTCTTTACCAACCATGCCCAGGTGTACAAATCCCGCGCATCGGAATTTGCCGATACCAAGGCCAGCGTGCTGGGGGATTATGTCGCTTCCAAGCTGGAAATGGAAGAGGCGAAGTGCCGCTGTTCATGACGGTCACAGTCGATTACCGTGGTTACATGCTGTTCTTCTACCAGAACGGCAAGTGTGCAAAGATCCCGCTGGCCAGTTATATGACCAAGCAGAACCGCCGCAAGCTGCTGAAAGCCTATAGCGATAAGGAAGAACTTGCCGCAATGCTGCACATTGAGGAAGAAACCGAGCTGGCCGTCTTCACCAGCGGCGGCACCGGTGGTCCACGCTTGATCCTGGTCGGCAGTGCGCTGATTCCCGAAAAGGCTACCCGCGATACCGCCGGTATCAACATGGTAACGCTGAAAAAGAACGCCAGAATCGCCAAAGTGCGCCCGGCGGCGGGGCTGGAACTGAAAGACCCGCACCGCTACCGCGTGCGCACCCTGCCCGCAGCCGGCGCGCTGCTCCGCCAGGAGGACACGACCGAGCAGATGAGTCTGTAAGGAGCAAAAAAGGCAATGCAATCTTTTTCTGCACAAGGTCGGGTAAAGTTCTTGCATTTTGCTTTTTGGTATGTTATATTATAACCTGTATGAGAGTTAGGGCAGGCCGAAACATCCGTTTTGGCTGTGGCTGAAAAGGAGTTGCTGTTAATCCATGACCGCTTATGAAATCGCGTTCGGCGTTGTGCTGATCATTGTTTCGGTTCTGATCGTTGTGTTCACTTTGTCCCAGACCCAGAAAGGGCAGGGCCTGTCTGCTGCCATTATGGGTGATAGCAGCTTTATGGCTGCCGGCCGCGAGCGTGGCTGGATGCCAAGCTGGCCAAAGTGACCAAAATCTGCGGCGCTGTTTTCTTTGTAGCTACGCTGCTGGTTGGTGTGCTGAGTGCCCGCTTGTAATTGAATGAAAGGAGAACGGTCTGGCCAATTTTGTTGGCGTTCCGCTTTCCCTTATTCAGGAACCGTCAACGACCCGCCCAATACCGCGGGTCGTTTTTTATGGGAAAAATAAAAAGGTCACAATGGTGCAGGTGCTGCCGCGAAACCAAAGGCCACGCCTGCTATGGAAGGACCCTGCCGGGTGGCAGGTGACGTAAACGAGGAGTAAAAACAAAGGCATGGGCTGCTGCCTGTGCCCAACCCAAAGGAGAAAACATGACACCATTACAGAAAAATATTCTTGCGGCGTGCAAGCACCGCCCCCAGACCCTGCGTGAACTGCAGAATGCTTTGCAGGTGGATAATTCCCGCCTGCGCAACACCGTAACCGGCATGGTAGCTACCGGTATGCTGTCCGCCCGCAACGGTACCTATGTTCCGGCTTTGCCGTGATGGAAAATACCGATGCCCCCGCTGGCATTCCCTGCACACTGGTCAAGCTGGCGGCCCGCTTCGGCTTTGCGTCCCGCGATGACGGCACCGGCGATATCTTTATTCCCGGCCGCGCCCTGCATGGTGCTATGCCGCAGGATAAAATCATCATCAAACTGTTCGACCACCCCCGTGTGGAGGGCAGCGCCGAGGGTGAAGTGGTGGAGGTGACCACCCCGCACAACACCTTTGCCGGTACCATTGTGCTGACTGAGGACGGTCGCCTTGCCGTGGAGCCGGACGGCTGCGTGATGTGCGCATTGTGCTGGATAAAAAAGGCGTCAACGGCGCACAGCTGGGGGATAAGGTCGGTGCTATCCTGACCAACCGCGGCCAGCGCCATATGGACCACCGCTGCGCTGTTGCCGAGCGCTTCGGCACTTCCGACCGCGCAGCAGAGTGCGCCAAGGCTGTGTTGTATGGCCGTGATGTCCGCCAGGAATTCCCGGAGGAGGTATTGGCCGAAGCTCACGCATATGATAACGCTCTCATTGACCCCGTCGAAGCTGCCCACCGCGCCGACCTGCGCGGTCTGCCGATCTTTACCATCGACTCTGCCGAGACCAAGGATATCGACGACGCCATCAGCCTGATGAAGACCCAAAACGGCGGCTATGAGCTGGGCGTTCATATTGCGGATGTCAGCCACTATGTCCGCCCGGACACCGCGCTGGATAAGGAAGCTTATGAGCGCGCAACTTCCATCTATTACGCGGATAAGTCATCCCCCATGCTGCCCACCCCAGCTTTCCAACGGCATCTGCAGCCTCAATGAAGGGGAGGAGCGCCTGGCGTTCTCCTGCCTGATGCAGCTGGATGAAAGCGGCAATATCCATAGCTATCAGTCGTCAAGAGCGTCATCCGCAGCCGTGTCAAGGGCGTTTATAAAGAAATTAACGCTCTGTTGGACGGCTCCAATGACCCGGCTCTGGTGACGAAATATAAAGATGTTATGGCTCAGCTGCCCGCGATGACCGAGCTGTACGAAAAGCGCCTGGCTCTGCGCAAAGCACGCGGCGCGATGGAAATCGAATCCGACGAAGCCAAGTTGGTCATGGACGAGGAAGGCCGCTGCGTGGATATCGTCAAGCGCACCCGCGGTGTGTCGGAGTGCATGATCGAAGAATTCATGCTGCTGGCCAACCAGTGCGCTGCCAATGCGGGCCGCACCCATCATGTGCCGTTTGTGTACCGTATCCATGAAGCCCCCGATGCCGAGCGCATGGAAAAGCTGAGCAACACCCTGAAAGCCTGCGGCCTGAACGTCCACTTTGCCGGGGAAGTGCCCACCCAGCTGGAGCTTTCTGCCATTCTGGACGAAACCCGCGGCCAGCCCATCCAGATCCCGGTCCACACAGGTATCCTGCGCAGCATGCAGAAAGCTCGCTACTCTCCGGAGCCGAAAGGCCATTACGGCCTGGTGCTGGCAGACTATGCCCACTTTACCAGCCCCATTCGCCGTTACCCGGACCTTGCCATCCATCGCATCCTGACGGATATGCTGGTGGGCAAGCCGGAGCAGGAGCTCATCAAGGATTATACCGGTTTTGCCACCCACGCCAGCGAGCAGTCCAGCCGCCAGGAAGTTTCCGCCGTGCGCATTGAGCGCGATGTGGAGGACCTGTACAAGGCCGAGTATATGCACAACCACCTGGGCGAAGTCTACACTGGCACCGTGCAGGTGTAACACCGCGCGGTATTTTTGTGGCGCTGGAAAACACTGTAGAGGGCTTTGTGCCTGCCGCACAGCTCTGCAAGGGCGAAGCCACTGTGGTGGAGGGCGTCAGCATTCTGGACCCGCTGACCGGAAAACGCTGGATGCTGGGCGACCCCGTCAAAGTGCAGGTGGCCGGTGCCAACGTTGCCTTGGCCGCATTGATTTTGACTATATGCCGCTGTAATCATAGGCAACACCGCATAATTCCCGCCTTACGGCTTAAGCACCGCTCCGGCGGCTGCGGCACGCATCTGCGTTGCAAAATGCTCGATAATACACAAAGTATTATCTGCGCTTTTGGCTTAGCAGCTGCCGCACCTCGCTCGCCGTATCGGCACTT
>ENA-OPZM01000467-OPZM01000467.1-human-gut-metagenome-genome-assembly--contig:-NODE-467-length-17482-cov-3.756209_pt1 | contig 17482 bp, 19 predicted proteins | sample MGYA00242478_ERZ504493 | MGnify/ENA primary metagenome ERZ504493 (study PRJEB26092, sample SAMD00036227) | human gut metagenome | host: Homo sapiens | study: EMG produced TPA metagenomics assembly of...
TTTTTCTTTTTTCTTCTTGCCGAAGAAAGAAGTTTTTGATTTGCTGTCTTTCTTGTCATCCTGGGAAGCTTCCTCGTCTCCGTCCTCTACCGGGATTTCCTCTGTTTCTGCTTCGCCGTTCTCTACAACTTCAGGTTCATTCTCAACAGTTTCTTCTGTTACCGGAGTATCTGTTGTCTCTTCTTCCTGAGCTGTGTTCTTTGTTTCTTCTGACACTCTCTATTACCGCCTTTCTAACTCTCTTTCTTAATCAGTTCGTCCAGCTGGACTTTCAAAGCCTTCAGGCTGTCAACTACATTTGCATAATCCATACGCTTGGGACCGATGATACCGATGGTACCATGCATTCCTTTTCCAAGTTCGTAAGTGGCTGTGACTACACTGCAGTCTTTCATGGTCTGCACCGGCATCTCATCACCAATGTACACCTGAATTCCTGTGTTCTCTGTATCAGACATTCTCTCTTTCACCAGGTCTACCAGATCCTGCTTCTCTTCAAATGCTGAAATCAGCTCGCTCGCTTTGCTTGTGTCTGCAAGCTCCGGATACTTGAAAATGTTGGTTGCTCCTGAAGTATATATCTGCATATCGTCTTCGTCTACCTGGATGGTGTCTGCCACTGCATCAAGGACTGTGCCAACCACAGAGCCATGTACACCTGCCTGTTCTTTCAGGCGAGCGATCATTCCCAGGTTGATATCCTGAATGGGCACCCCATTTAAGTTGGTGTTAAGAAGAAGATTTAATTTCAGGATTGTCTGATCGTCCATCTCCTCATCCAGATTGATGATCTGGTTTCGGATGACATTGTTATCACTCACTACTACTGCCACAAGCTGAAGGGGTGTCACACGGGAAAGCTGGATGAATTTAATCTTGCTTCCGCTGTACTGTGGAACAGAGATCATTGTTGCATAGTTGGTATTGGAGGCCAGTACCTTTGCTACCTGCTTCAGCATTTTATCCAGTTTGTCAGTTTTCTCTATCATGAGATCCTTGATTTCCTGAACCTCTGATTCCTTTTCTTTCATCAGCTCGTCTACGTAGAGGCGATAACCTTTATCAGAAGGAATTCTTCCGGCTGAGGTGTGGGGCTGTACGATATATCCCATATCTGTCAGGTCTGACATCTCATTCCGGATGGTGGCAGAGCTTACATTTAAATCTGCAAACTTGGAAATGGTCCGGGAACCCACCGGTTCGCCTGTTTCCATGTAGGTTTTGATGATGGCTTTTAGTATTTTCTTTTTACGATCATCTAATTCCTGATCCATGAAGTTCCACTCCTTTACTGCCTTTGTTTTTGGTTTGTTAGCACTCATGTTTTAGGAGTGCTAACACCTTATGCTCATAAGATAGCACTCTTGATTTGGTTTGTCAATATTATTTTGTGAATTTTTTGTTATTTCATAACAATATTATTTATTTGATTTGATGAAAAGAATGCTGTGAGAAATTGACTGTAACATCATTTTTTATCTCATATTACTTGTAACCTGTTCTGGAATTGACCATAAAAATATTTTTCCTGTTTCAGGTCATTCTTTTCCTGCCCTGGCCTTGACTGTAATTTTTCTTTTCCTATTTCAGGTCATTCTTTTCTTCTCATAGGCTTGACTGCAATTGTTATTTTCTTGTTTCAGGTCATTCTTTTCTTCTTACAGCCTTGACCGTAATTATCATTTTCTTGTTTCAGGTCATTCTTTTCTTCTCGCAGGCTTGACCGCAATTATTATTTTACTGTTTTAGGTCATTCTTTTCTTCTCGCAGGCTTGACCGCAATTAGTATTTTCTTGTTTCAGGTCATTTGTTCTATTTATCAAGAGCGTCAAGGTTCTTTTTCAGGTCGATCATTTTATCACGTAGTTCGGCGGCCTGTTCAAAGTTGAGGTCTGCGGCTGCGGTACGCATTTGTTTTTCTACCTGGGCGATAAGTTTGGTAAGTTCTTTTCGGGTCATGGACTCTGGGTCTTTCTGGAGTCGGACTTCGGTTTCGGCTACTGCTTTGGACACGGCGATGAGATCGCGGACTGCTTTTTTGATAGTAGTCGGAGTGATTCCGTGTTCTTTGTTGTAGGCTTCCTGGATGGTTCGGCGGCGGTTGGTTTCGGTGATGGCTTTGTGCATGGAATCGGTCATGTTGTCTGCGTACATGATTACATGGCCTTCGCTGTTTCGGGCAGCTCGTCCGATGGTCTGGATGAGGGATGTTTCGGAACGGAGGAAACCTTCTTTGTCTGCATCCAGGATTGCTACCAAGGTGATTTCCGGGATGTCCAGTCCTTCTCGAAGGAGGTTGATTCCTACCAGTACATCAAAGACATCCAGACGCATATCCCGGATGATGCGGGCACGCTCTAAGGTATCTATATCGGAATGGAGGTAACGGACTCGGATTCCTACTTCTTTCATATATTCTGTCAGGTCTTCTGCCATTCGTTTGGTGAGAGTGGTGATCAGGATTTTGTGTTTCTTTGACACTTCTTTGTTTACTTCCCCGATCAGGTCGTCAATCTGTCCTTCAATGGGGCGGACTTCTACCTTCGGATCCAGAAGTCCGGTTGGACGGATGATCTGTTCTGCGCGGAGGAGTTCGTGATCATACTCATATTGTCCCGGAGTAGCAGATACAAACATGACCTGATCCAGTTTGGATTCGAATTCTTCGAAGCTTAAAGGACGGTTGTCCTTTGCCGAAGGAAGACGGAAACCATAGTCCACCAATGTCTGCTTCCGGCTCTGGTCACCGGCGTACATTCCTCCTACCTGAGGTACTGTGATATGAGATTCGTCTATAATAAGTAAGAAGTCATCTCCAAAATAGTCCAGCAGTGTGTATGGCGGCTGTCCGGGCTTTAATCCTGACAGATGTCTGGAATAATTTTCGATTCCTGAACAGAATCCGGTTTCTTTCATCATTTCAATGTCGAAATTGGTGCGTTCTGAGATTCGCTGGGCTTCCAGAAGCTTGTCTTCGCTTTTGAAATACTCTACACGTTCTTTTAATTCTTCTTCTATTGCTACAGCTGCTCTCTGGATCTGTTCTGCTGGCACTACATAGTGGGATGCAGGGAAGATGCTGATATGAGAACGCTGGCATTTGATTTCTCCTGTCAGTACATCAATTTCTGAAATACGGTCGATCTCATCTCCGAAAAATTCTACTCTCACGGCTGTATCGGAGCTGTTGGCAGGAAAAATTTCCAAAGTATCTCCACGGACACGGAAGGTGCTTCGGTGGAAGTCCATCTCATTTCTGGTGTACTGAATGTCGATCAGTTCCCGGATTACCTCATCCCGGTCTTTGGTCATTCCCGGACGCAGGGAAATCATCATGTCAAAGAATTCCTGAGGGGAACCCAGTCCGTAGATACAAGAAACGGAGGAAATGACCACTACGTCTTTCCGCTCTGACATTGCGGCTGTGGCAGAGAGACGGAGCTTGTCAATCTCGTCATTGATGGAGGAATCTTTGGCAATATAGGTGTCTGAAGACGGGACATAAGCCTCCGGCTGATAGTAGTCATAATAGGAGACAAAATATTCCACTGCGTTCTCAGGGAAGAATTCTTTCATCTCACCGTAAAGCTGCGCCGCGAGAGTTTTGTTGTGGGCGAGGATGAGGTTGGTTTGTTTAGCTGGGCGATGACGTTCGCCATAGTGAAGGTCTTACCGGAGCCTGTGACACCCAGTAAAGTCTCGAACTGGTTGCCTTCTTTAAAGCCTCTGACCAGACGTTCAATTGCCTGAGGCTGATCTCCAGTTGGCTTGTACTCGGAATGCAATTCAAAATGATCCATAATATTCTCCTGTTTTAATCAAATTTCACTTATCAAAAATTGAAATATGTTTAATATGGTTATATTTTCAGTATATCATCCCATATAAAAAGTACAGAGCAAGCGAATACCTGTTCTGTACTTTAACGTGTCGCGTTACTGTTCACTCTGGCTGCCTAAAACCGAACAAATAGTCTTCTCAACTTTTTCTGCATCAACAGGTTTTGCAATATGTCCGTTCATTCCTTTTGCCAGTGCCTTTTTTCTGTCTTCCTCAAAGGCATTGGCTGTCATGGCTATGATCGGAATAGTGGCTTTGTCTTTATCTGACAGTCCGCGGATCATCTCAGTTGCCCTGTAGCCATCCATGTTCGGCATCTGGATATCCATAAGGATCAGGTCATAGGTGCCTGCCGGTTTCTGTTCTATCCTTGACACACACTGAACTCCATCCTCAACACGATCAACCATAAGTCCCATATCCTCCAGGATAAACTGTGCGATTTCCGCATTCAGATCATTATCCTCGGCAAGCAAAATATGTTTTCCGCTGATTCTGTCTGTTTCATCCACATCTGAAGATTTTTCCGTATCCTGTTCATAGTAGCTCTTATCAGCAATCCTGTATTCCAGGGTAACTGTAAATTTACTTCCTTCTCCCTGCTTACTTTCTACTTCAATAGTTCCGTACATCATATCAATATACTTCTTTATGATCGGCATTCCCAGACCTGTTCCCGCAATCTTTCCGTCTGTTGTATTTCGTTCCCTGGCAAAAGCCTCAAAGAGAGATGGAAGGAATTCTTCGCTCATTCCGATACCTGTATCAATTACCTGAGTCCGTATCCGCACATAGTCTTTCCTGTCACAGTCAAGCTCTGTGATCCTTATGGTAACTCTTCCCCCTGAAGCTGTATATTTTACCGCATTACTGATCAGATTGAGGAAAATTTCCTTGTTCTTCGTCTCATCGCAGATTACGTGCTCATGCTTGACATCATATTCCATCTTAAGGTGAATACATTTTTTCTCCGCTTCCGCCTGGAAAATTTTGTAAATTCCCTGATAAATATCTCTGATCTTCACATAATCTTCATCCAGTTCCACCTTACCGCTTTCAATCCGGGCCATGTCCAGCACATTATTGATAATAGACAGAAGCAGATTTCCGGACTGTTCCATCTTCTCCTGATAATCCAGAAGTTTCGGATCAGTCAGTTCCCTTTTTATCAGCTCACTGTATCCCAGCAGGGCATTCATGGGTGTCCGGATATCGTGAGACATATTGAAAAGGAACTCTGATTTGGCGGCATTAGCTTTTCTGCCTGAATCTTGGCTTTTCTCGCTTGTATCAGCAGATAAACTATAATCCATACAATAATCAAGACCACACTTACAAACCAAATGGAAACTACCCGCAGATTATCCTTTATGTATTCTGCCAGAGTAACCTTGCCCGGTGCGTTTTCATATACGTAAAACTGACTGGAAAGTCTGGAAGCAGGCAGAGTCTGAATGGTTTTGTTCAGGATATTCATTAATGTTGTGTTTTCCCTGGTGACCGCAAAGCAGGAAGCGCCGGATTTCGTAAGAAAAATACTGCGCATTTTGCTGTCCTCCAGTGTCTTTAATGACTGTCCTGCCTTCACAACAAAGCAGTCTGCCTCTCCACTTTGAACTGCTTTATCGGCCTCAGCAGATGAGTCGTATTCCTTTATTTTCCAGAATGGATAATTAAAAGAAATATACCACTTCCCCAGCAGGTTATTCCTGCTCACTGCTACTGTATTCTCTTTATTTTCATCAAACTTCTTAACACCGGTGAGTACTGCAACATTAATTTCAAAAACAGTATTTGACAATACAATATCATTCTGCTCAGCTTCATATGGATTCTGGTTCATATGAAAAATCATATCAATCCTGTTATCCTTTAATGCCTGCAGCTCTTTCTCCTGGGATTCAAAACCTGTCAGTTGAAATTCTATGGCTTGTTCACCCAGATAACCGGATACCAGACTAATATAATCGTTAATAATTCCTACCGGTTTCTCTGACTCCGTATCCACAAGGCTGATACCCACATCATTTTTCAGATATCCAATCCTGACCGCCCCATGCTGTTCCAGCCAGTTCTGTTCCTCATCCGTAAGAGTTTCAAGGGAATTTGCAGAGAGATACCTTTTATAAAGATCGTCTGTATAAAAAGGATTCTCCCTCTCTATCTTCTGCATTACCTGATCCAGCTCTTCTTTCAAATCCGGGCGTTGCTGACTGCAAAATAATTATAGGAGCTACCAATCAGAATAGCAGGAGAAATATCGTCTCTTTCCCACTGTGGAGATTCATTTAAAACAAATCCGTCAATTTCATGATTTTTCAATTTCTGACGAACATCATCTGCACCGGTAATATCAACCTGCTGCGTGTTCACTCCATGACTTTTCTCCCACTCATGGAACATTTCGGCAGGAAGTGCATTCGGCAGCATACCGATTCTTTTTCCATTTAATGTAGTCAGATCTGAAATGGAGATATCTGTATTAGAAGTATCCACATACAGGTAATATTTATCCTCTCCCATAGGCAATTCTGAAAAAAGCATGGAAGTGGAACGTTCCTCTGTATAGGAAATGCCTCCCAGCAGATCGATCTGTCCATTTTTCAGCATACTCATCAGTTCTGCCCAGCTTCCCTCCACATATTCATATTTCCATCCGGTATGCGCAGCTACTGCCTGCTGGTATTCGTAGCTGTAGCCTCTCCTCTGACCGTCTGCTCCTGTGGTATTATAAGTTCCTTCATACCAGCCTACTCTGACTGTTTTGGATTTTGCTTCCTCTGCTGATACAGGAAGGGGAAGCACGGTAATATATAAAATAAAGCATAATAAAATGCAGATATGTCTCTGTACATTTAACTTAAACTTTTTCATATAACTTTCTCCAAATGATTTTGTGTCTATCCGGTGAAGATATCTCAACAGATTATTGCCTTTTTCATTTACTTCACCCGGGTTATAGAAACGTGTAACATGCTTCTGCAGATATCATACCTTATTTTCCGTCATTGCAACAGCCCTATATTTATTTTTTATACCTATTTTTTCAGTTTTCAGATAATCTTTACTTGCCAAAATTCATGGGCTACGACAACCGAATTCGGACAAAATATATCGCAAAGTGGGGCGTGCAGATTGCGGGAATGATTTTTCAGACACGCTCTAATGTGTCGACATGTTAATTCCTGAAACAATCTTGCAGGATAATTTTTTTTATTTCAAGGCGGAGGAAAAAGATGTAGCAGTGGCATAATCATTTGTATGCGAGTCCCCACCCACTGCTTATTGCTTTTCGCAACCTCCGCAGGGGACTTACTTGATTCGGTTAAAGTTACTATTTATTTAAATTTCGTATACAGAAAAAAGCAGCCCACAGACCATGTATGAAGAAAATCTGTGAGCCACCTTTTCTTTTCATCTTAGATGATGTTTATCTTTTTTTATCTTTGAAACAATAAAGAAGAAATCGTACGGTTTTTACTTTTGTAAAACTGAAATGCATTATTTAATAAACTTAACTTCCGGATAAATAGCCTGCTTAGCGGCTTCTTTTCTCTCATTGAAGATAACCTTGTTTTCTTCAAACAGGTTGCGGCCCTGTGCATCGATAGATACGATCAGTGGACCAAATTCTTTTACTTTGTTGCACCATAAGGTCTCAGGCATTCCAAGCTCATCCAGTGATGTTCTACGATCTTCTCAACCTCTGTTGCAGCTACTACTGCACAGCCAGCCGGGAATACACAGTGGATCGCACCAAACTCTTTACATGCACGCTCTGTGTTCGGTCCCATTCCGCCTTTTCCAACGATTACTCTTACACCTGTAAGCTTAGTAAATTCATACTCAAATTTCTCCATACGCATGGAGGTTGTCGGTCCAACGGAAACCATTTCATAGTCATCTTCTGTTCCCTCAATTTTACGAACGATTGGGCCAGCGTGGAAAATTGCTTTGTCCTTGATATCATATGGAAGTTCTCTTCCATACTCAACCAGACGGCGATGTGCCACATCACGGCAGGTCATCAGATCTCCGTCCAGCCATACAATATCACCGATTTTGATGTCAGCCAGGTCTTCTTCACTGATTGGTGTAATAAGAACTTTTTTATCTCCTCTGATTTCGATCATGTTTTTTCCCTCCGATTATGCGTTGAATTTCCATGTGGAATGTGTATCACAGGTTACTGTAAGGTCAGAATTTACGATCAGGTGACCGCGGCGGTGTGACCAACAGCCTACATTTACTGCTACACCGATTGTAGATGGATGACGGGCTGTATTCTCGATATTAACACCCATTACAGAATATTTTCCACCCATTCCCTGCGGTCCAAGGCCAATTGCATTGATTCCGTCTTCCAGAAGTTTCTCCATTTTTGCTGCGTTTGCGTTATCATTGTGAGAACCGATCGGACGCATAAGTGCTTTCTTGGAATTGAGGGCTGCTGTCTCTACAGATGTTCCTACACCTACACCTACAAGAAGCGGAGGACAAGCATTCAGTCCATAGGTTGTCATCTGGTCAAGAACGAAATCGGTAATACCTTCGTATCCTGCACCTGGCATAAGTACCATTGCTTTTCCCGGAAGAGTACATCCGCCTCCTGCCATGTATGCGTAAATCTCACATTTATCACTATTTGGAACGATGTCCCACCATACAGTCGGAGTTCCTTTTCCAACGTTTTTCTTGGTGTTGTACTCGTCGAAAGTTTCTACAGAGTTATGTCTTAATGGTGCTGCAAAAGTAGCCTGTACAACAGCTTCTTTCAAAAGGGCTTCCAGCTCGTTGATGTACGGGAAATTAGTTCCGCATTTCAGCCAGAACTGAAGAACTCCTGTGTCCTGACAGCTTGGACGGTTCAGTTCTACAGCCAGTCCCTGGTTCTTGGTCATTGTCTCATAAAGTACTTTTGGGAGTGCTGCACTTTCCTGAGAGCCAAGTTCTTCCAGTTTTTCTACTACGTCGTCCGGTAATTTTTTTCCGATGTGGGCAACAAAGTCTGCTACCATGTCTGTTAATACTTTAACTCCATTTTCCTTAGTCATGATTTACCTCCTGATCATTCAATGGTTTAGGGTTGTTTGGCTTTTAATTTTGGGTTATTTATCTAAAGCAGCATGTTTTCTGCTTTATTTCTATTGATACATTTACATTAAGCGGAAAATCTTCCGTCTCATATGGTTTATCCTCTCACGGATAGAACGGGAACAGAACAGGCAAAAGGATCATACAGATCACGAAGGATACCAGAATCAACGGTAAACCTGATTTCACGTAATCCTTGAATTTATATCCTCCAAGTCCTACTACCATAGTGTTTGCAGGCATTCCAATCGGTGTTGCATATGCACAGGAGCCTGCGATAACAGTTGCGATAACAACAGCTCTCGGATCCGCACCAAGGTTGTTTGCCAGAGAAACTGCAATTGGGATCATCAGTGCGGTTGTGGCCGTGTTTGACATGAAGTTTGTCAGTGCACAGGTTACAATGAATATTACCAGAAGAAGCACGATCGGGTTCGGGTCTGCACCCAGAAGTCCTACGATCTTATCTGCTATCAGTTCACCGGCACCTGTTGTGTCCAGGGCTTTGGCAAGTGTAAGAGATCCTCCAAAAAGGAATACTACTTTCAGATCAATGGAAGCCAGTGCTTCTTTTTCTGAAAGAACTCCAAACAGCACCAGAATGATTGCTCCGATGCATGCAGAAATCTCAATGCTGACTCCAATCTGTTTCTCAAAAATCATTGCAAGAATCACAAGTATCAGAACTATCAGTGAAACAGTCTGTTTCCATTTCGGTACATCACTGAAATCTTTCTGTTTTTCAACAGTTGCCCCTACAGCCCCTTTTCCATCCGGAAGAAATCTGTATCCAATGAAAACGAAGTAGATAATTCCTACCAGAAGCATCGGGACTCCCACCGGTGCATACATGAAAAAGCTTGTGGAAAGCCCCATTTCCTGAAGTGCGTTTACACCCATCAGGTTTCCGGGTGCGCCAATGATGGAAAGGTTTCCGCCAAGTGCTGCTGCAAATACCAGCGGCATCAGAAGGCGGCTTCTTGAATAGCCGGATTCATCGGCGATTCCACAGACTACAGGGATCAGCACTGCTGCTGTACCTGTGTTGGATAAAAATCCGGACATCACACCTACGATTACCATGATTGCAATGATCAATGTTCTTTCTGTTCTGGCAAATCTGGTAACCAGACCTCCGATTTTATTTGCCATTCCTGTTTCAAATAGTGCCTGGCCTACTACAAACATGCCAACACAAAGGATTACGTTACTGTTTACATACTGTGAAAACGTTGTAGATACATCCACTACTCCGGTGAGTGTCAATCCGATTGCACAGATCGAAGCTGTAAGCCCAAGTGGTATCTTTTCGAGGATGAAACTAATGATCGTAAACACAAGAAATAACAGTGTGATTGTTTGTTGAGACATTTTATTGATCTCCTTTCACTTTTTTCTGTGATTTCATTTTTTATTTTGCTCTTCGCTTTTGTCTTACTTATCTGTCTTTTTTTTATTAATCTCTCTTGAAAGGTACCGGCCGTGCACGTTTCCTTTGATGAGTTTATTATAAATCATGCACGTATAAAAAAACAAATTAATGGGTTGCATATCCCCATAAAAAATTTTTATAATCTCAATTTTAGCAGGTTTTTTTTATGCAATATTACTACATTAAAAAAAACTTTAGAAATAAATATGGAAATTATGATAGGTATATGGTATTTTTTATTTGAAGATAACTTAAAGCAGTTTCAGAAAATACTATACTTGCTATAGAAATGACATATTTCGACACACTACAACGAACTTAGAGGAAATTACTTATGACACTTAACCAACTCCGTTACTTTTGCACAGCCAGCCGCTGCCACAGTATCACAAAGGCAGCCGAGGAATTATACGTTACTCAACCCACTGTGTCCGTGGCCATCCGTGACCTGGAAATTGAATTCGGCATCAGCTTTTCTATAGAAAGGGAAACCGACTGATTCTTACCGAAGAAGGCGAAGAGCTTTATAACAAAGCTACCTACATTCTTCAGTACTGCACCGAGCTTCAGGCAGATTACTCCAGTATGGCGAGAGTAAAACCCCCTCTTCGTATCGGAATTCCGCCTATGCTGAGCACCGTCTTTTTTCCTGAGCTTCTCATCGCATTTCATGACCAATATCCGGAAATCGCTGTTGTTCTGGAGGAATATGGTTCTGTCCGTGCCTGCAATCTGGTACAGGACGACACTCTGGATCTGGCTCTGGTAAATATGGAACAGTATAATATTGATAAATTTAACAAGGCTCTTCTGGCCAACGACCAGGTTGTTTTTTGTGTAAGTGATGACCACCGACTGGCAGACAAAGAAGTTGTGACCACAAAAGAAATGTCTAAAGAATCTTTGATCTTTTTCAATGCCGATTCCGTACAGAACCAGTTGTTGAAAACACGCTTTGAAACGGACGGTTACGTTCCGGACATCATCATGCGCAGCAGCCAGATTTATACTATTTTGCAGCTAGTAAAGACCTGTAAATATGGAAGTTTTCTCTATTCCAGCATGACCGACAGATTTGCCTCTTCCGGCATAAAAGGAATTCCCCTCAGTCCACCCATCCGCATAAAGATCGGAATGATATGGAAAAAGGGGAAATATATCAGTGACAATATGCAGAAATTCCTGAACTTCACCAAGATGTACTACCGGGAACATCCGCTGATTCAGAAGCTCTGATTTGTACGCCACTAAGCTGAAAAAAGCAACTTACTACAAGTACATTGTAAAGGCTTACAAGATGGTGGATGGAAAGAAAGTAATCACAGGTACCTCCGTAGCAGTACATTCAATAACTAAGGATGGAAAATACGGCGTAGCAAAGCTGTTTCCATTATAAAGATTGGAAATAAGAAGAATGATACAGAAGTAACCTTAAAGAAAGGTAAAACTGCTCAGATTACAGCTATAGAAATAAAGAAAGACAAAAAAATCAAACACCACAGAAATCTCTGCTATGAAAGCAGTAATACAAAAGTAGTAACTGTGACATCTGATGGTGTAATCAAAGCTATGAGAAAAGGAAACTGTAAGATATGGGTATATGCACAGAATGGTGTATATAAAGTGATTACAGTTACAGTAAAATAATTTTTATGTGCGCATCAGTTTTACGGCTGATGCGCATATTTTATGACCACATGAGGTCATGCATATCGGAGTCAGACTCCACGAAATACCGATATATTCAAACACACTCCAAAAGATAGTCAAATGAATAGTTTGATATCAGAAATCCATTGCAGATTATCCAGAGATACCATAACGATTGAGTTCCGAAAAATATATATAAAAATTTTATATATGTATTGACATTGTGGTAGCATCGAAGTATAGTATATGTAAAATTTATATATATAAATATTTTACATATATATCAGGAGGTGATTCAATGTATTTTCCGGTATCAGCATTATTGATTGAATATATGATACTGTCAGTGGTAGAAAGCAGGGATTCTTATGGCTATGAGATCAGTCAGACAGTGAAGAAGGCTGCTGACATTAAAGAATCTACGCTCTATCCCATATTGAAGAAGTTACAAAGTGCAGGATATCTGACTACCTATTCGCAGGAGTATCAGGGAAGAAAGAGAAAATACTATTCCCTTACAGAAGAAGGCAAGGCACAGATTGCATATCTGAGCAATGAATGGCAAATCTACAAAGACACTGTAGATGGGATTATTGAAGGGAGGATAAGAGGTTGAGCAGAGAGGAATATTTAAACCAGCTGCATAAATATCTGCGGAAGCTTCCGAGACAGGACTATGAAGATGCAATGGAATATTTTACCGAGTATTTTCAGGAGACAGATGAGGAAGGAGCAGAAGAACTGATGAAAGAACTTGGTACGCCGAAGGAGGCTGCCAGAGAACTGATGGCGAATCTTCTGAATAAGAAAATAGAAGATCATCAGAATTATGAAACAGATGGACAGACCAGAGCAGAACAGAAAGGTTCCGGAAAACATGTGGTATGGATAGCGCTATTGGTATTATTTGCAGCACCGGTAGGAGCTCCGCTTCTGGCAGCATTTGCTGCAGTCGTTCTTGCATTAGTTGTGTGTGTATTTGCAATTTTGTTATGTGTAGTTTTATGTCTGATGCTTATTGGCGGGAAAATCCTTATCCGCGGTATACTGGCAGTTCCGTTTTCTATGAGCGGTTTTGCAATGCTTACAGGAAGTGGGCTGTTGGCTGTTGGCGCTGGCATCCTTGGTGTACTGTTGTGCGTATATCTATGTAAATGGAGCAGCATGCTGATTGCGAAGCTGGTACGCCGGATCACAGGCAGAAAGAGAGAGAGGTTAGAACGATGAAAAGATGGGCAAAGGCATGGCTTGCAGTAGGAGTCGGATGCTGTGTATGTGGTGCAGCTTTGACGGGCATCGGTGTTGCGAGCGGTGGAAGTAAATATGTGAAATCAGCAGATTTAAACAAAATGGATGGAGCTGCAAAAAAAAGCGATAATGAGATGGTTCTTGAGAAAACAAAGCTTGATGATTTCGACTCAGCAGACATCTCCATGACAGATATGAATCTGCAAGTAGTCAATTCAGATGATCAGTACTGTTATATTTCTTATCGGGCATCCGATCAGAAAAAGGATCCGATCAGTTATCAGGTAAAGGATGGTAAATTAAGGATTCAGGAAAATAACAATGATGGGAAGACTTATTATCATGTTGATATCGGATTTTTGTCGGGTCTTTTTGGGTGAAGGAACACTTACTACAGATGAAAATGTGGTAACAATTTACGTGCCGGAAGGTCAGAAATGGAAGCTTGCAGATATTAAATCGGATATGAGCAATATATTGCTGAACGGATGCGAAATCGAAAATGGAGCCGTTCAGACGGATTCAGGAGATGTATTTTTTAAAAATTGCGATTTCAATAATCTGAAAGTGAAAACGGATATGGGTAATCTTTGTTTTATTGGTAAAGAAGACGTGATGCGCACATGGAACATACAGATGAATACTGATATGGGAGATATCAATGTAGATGATGCGCTGACCGGTAAGATGGTGGAAGACCAGGATGACTGTGATATTTCTTACACACAAAAAGGAACGGGCGGAAATCTGGTGATCCAGACTGACAGTGGAAATATAAGGCTGAAGTGCAGATAACGTTACTGTTTACTTCAGTTATGATACAGGGAATTCTTGGTGCATTCTGCGTCAGAGTGCCGATATCTTATATTATGAGTATCCAGCCAAATACCTCTCTGTTCCATATCGGACTGGCAACACCAATGTCCTCTATATTGCAGTTGATTCTCTGTGTTGGATTTATGCTCTGGCTGCAAAAAAACAGACTGTTAGATGACAAGCATTAATACTCTCGTTCGTTTTGACTGAAAATTTTCTATTTATTAATTGCAAAATTCTCACAATCATATCAGGGTCAGAAGTTTTCAAAATCTCATCGCATAAACACGAGTGGTTTAATTATCTTCTGACCTGATATTATTTTCATTGTAATTGTTTAGCCTGCTGAATAATTATTTTCTCTCTACAATATGATAGTAAGAACGCGCCGTCATAAGATAAATCAACCCATACACAACAGCAAAGATCAATACTGTTCCCGCCGTACATCCAATAAACAGCTTCGTATTTGTCATTCCAAAGAGCAGGAGCATTCTTCGGATCATTGGAAATGCCATGGTAATATGAAGCATTGCCATTAACAGCGGGAGGAAAAATACCATCAGAATCTGTCTGCGGACAGAACTTCTGACCTCCCGGCGGCTTAATCCAACCTTCTGCATGATTTCAAATCGTTTCTGATCTTCATATCCTTCAGAAATCTGTTTATAATAAATAATCATAGCTGTTCCCATAAGGAAAAGAGAACCGAGAAAGATTCCGATAAACAAAAGAGAACCATTATCCGCATAATAGGACTCATATTCCTGCTGGCGGATTCCGGAAGTTATCCATGAGTTTTCTGACAAGCCTCCGTTTTTCTTCAAGTCTTTAACAACCTCCATTACCGGGGTTCCAAAATCAATCTTATCTGTCTCCGAACCGGTAATATCCAGACCAAGATGAAGTGTCAGATCCTCTCCCGCAGGAGCAGAAGAAACGCCTTTATACATTTCTGTACGCATCTCATCAAATTTCTTAAAATCTTCATCTGTAACAACCAGCACTGCATTATCACTGACTGCATCTTCGCCACAGGTCAGCGGATTCTTATCCAGCCATTTTTTCACTGTAAATTCTGTCTCATCAACAGTAACTGAATCTTTCTGCACAGCTGAAGGATACCATGCAAAAATTTCACCATCATTAAGATTTGCAGAAATTCCTGTAAGTCTTTCATATTCTGCCTGATCCAAAAGAGAAAGTACCAGTACCGAATCAGAATTTCGAATAGTATTTGCTGGTTTTATCAGAATCTGATCACCGTTTTTGCTGCATACGATATCCAGATAGATTTCCTCCACAGACTTTTCTACCGGAACTTTATTATCCGCAATAGCTTTTTCAAAAGCCTCTATTGCGGTCTGACATTCTTCTTCGCTTATGCTGGTAACAGACATATCAACATCATACGGATAGCGATTCAGCATAATATCATTCATTCCGAAATAAATGGAAACTGTCATGGCAATCATAAGCAGAACACCTGTACTTAGTATACAGATACTTGCCAGACCGATTGCGTTCTGCTTCATTCGATAAAGCATTCCCGATATGCTGATAAAATTTCCAGTCCTGTAATAAAAACTCTTTCTGCGTCGGAGAAACTTCAGAATCACAATACTTCCTGCGGTAAAAAGCAGATAAGTCCCTGCCATAACAAGAATAACAGCAAGAAGAAATATCGTAATTGCCTTGATTGGAGATTCAGTCGTAACCGCAAGGTAATAACCTGCGCCAAGGCAAATAAAACCAATCAATGCCATAAGCCATTTTGCTACCGGTTCTTTTTCTCCGGTATTATTACCGCGAAGTAATTCTACCGGACGACTTAAATGAATTTTCGCAAGGTTCAGAAACAGAATCATCAAAAATATGATACCAAACATGAACAGACAGGTAAAAATCCCCTTTACTGAAATATAAAATCCGAGCACTGAAGGGATATGAAGCAGCTTTAACAGCAAAAGAAGTGCCAGCTTACTTCCAATAATTCCGGCTGCAATACCGCCGGCAAGTGAACCTATTGAGGTAATGATCGTTTCAAGAAACATTACGATTCCAATGTGATTTCTTTCCAGTCCAAGAATATTATAAAGACCTATCTCTTTCTGCCTTCTCTTCATCAGAAAACTATTACTGTAGATCAGAAAAATAATACAGAAAATCTCTACGACTATCTCTCCTGTAAACACGATCATACGCACTTCATCCGCCTGACGCACTGCCTGATCCAGTGTCGGGCAGTCACGCAGAAATTCCATCATATAAATCATTGCAATACAGAAAATACAGGTGATCATGTATGGAATATATGTGCTTTTGTTGTTTCGGATATTCTGTTTTGCAAGTCTGGAAAAAATTCCCTTATGCATGCTGCTCACCACCTGTCGTAAGTATCGTAAGCGTATCCGCGATCATCTGATACATTTCCTGACGCGATTTACTGCCTTTGTATATCTGATGAAAAACTTCTCCGTCTTTGATGAAAAGAACTCTGGACGCATGGCTGGCTGCCTGTGCACTGTGTGTGACCATGAGGATTGTCTGTCCCTCTGCATTGATTTCACCAAATACGGAAAGAAGTGCTGATGCCGCCTTTGAATCAAGTGCGCCCGTCGGTTCATCCGCAAGAATCAGTTTGGGATTCGTAATCAACGCCCTTGCAACAGCAGCACGTTGTTTCTGACCACCTGAAACTTCATATGGAAATTTATCCAGAAGCTCTGTGATCTTAAGAGCCTGCGCAATCGGACGGATTTTCTGTTCCATCTCACGATAATCTTCTCCTGTAAGAACAAGTGGAAGATAAATATTATCTCTCAGGCTGAAGGTATCCAGCAGATTAAAATCCTGAAAAACAAATCCAAGATTTTTCCTTCGGAATGCTGATATTTCTTTTTCTGTAAGGTATACGATATTTTTTCCTTCCAGAAGAACCTCTCCGGATGTCGGACGATCCAGAGACGCAAGAATATTCAGCAAGGTTGTCTTACCGGAACCAGATTCCCCCATAATCGCGACAAACTCACCTTCCTCTACAGAAAATGTAACATTTGAAAGCGCCTGTACCTTGTTTCCCCCGAAACGTGTACTGTATATTTTTTTGATATTTGTAACTTCAAGCAAAGCCATAAATGGGGCTCCTTTCTTTTAATTGATACCGTAAGTATAAGGATTTTTTACGGCTTCTGCCATCGAAACAGGTTACATTATATGAAAAAACCTTACATTTCTGTAAGGTTTCGTGTCACTTAAATATTAGCAGGTTTCCTGTGAATTACTCGGTAACTGAGTTACCAGAGCATCTGAATTAAGGCGGGATACCGCCTTTTTTCAGGGTGCATCCATGGCACCACTACTGTTTGCTCTTTAGAGCTATACAGCTACTTTTATTATTTC
>ENA-OPZM01000468-OPZM01000468.1-human-gut-metagenome-genome-assembly--contig:-NODE-468-length-17455-cov-1.812500_pt1 | contig 17455 bp, 22 predicted proteins | sample MGYA00242478_ERZ504493 | MGnify/ENA primary metagenome ERZ504493 (study PRJEB26092, sample SAMD00036227) | human gut metagenome | host: Homo sapiens | study: EMG produced TPA metagenomics assembly of...
AAAAGATCAAAATCCGGTAAATCATTGGAAAATTTTTGAGGGACGGTTGGTATTCCTTCTGGCAATGGTGATTTTGGCTGTTGTCGCATATACTTTTATTTTACAACAAGCATATACCAAAACTGCTCTGAAAACAGAATTGAACGAGATATTTCCAGTGCAGATGCGGTTCATAAGCTGGTAAATGACAGACTGGGACGAAAAGATTTTAATGAAATAAAAAGTAAAGCTGATGAGAATACAGAACTATTCAAGAATATGTCGACATATATGAATGAAATCAGAACGCTGAATTCTACGAGATATATTTACACAGCAACCAGAAATGAAGACGGTAGATTGATTTACGTTGTAGACGGACTGGATCCATCGGCTGGTGACGTCAGACATCCAGGAGATCCGATTGAAAAGGAGATGGTTCCTTATATAGAAAAAGCAACTTTCTGGAAAAACAGTATATTCTCAGGATATTGTTGATACAACATGGGGACCTATTTTTACAGCCTGTTATCCTGTGACAGCGGAAGATGAATCTAATGAAGTGATAGGTGCTTTCTGCATAGAAATGGATATGCAGAAAGCATATGGAATGGTTGAGAAGACGAATAAGTTAAGTATTGTACTGGGATGCATTACAGCGTGTATTTTGGTAATATTATGTACCTGTGGATATTCTGTATATAAGAAGCAAAAAGAAAATGAGCAGAAACAGCAAAAACTGTTGCAGGAAGCTGCAAGACTGGCCGATTCAGCTAATAAAGCAAAATCAACATTTCTATTTAATATGTCTCATGATATTCGTACCCCTATGAATGCAATCATTGGATATGCAGAATTGGGAGAGAAACATTTAAAGGAGCCAACTATATTAGAGGATTACTTTGAAAAAATATTATTGTGCGGAAAGAAAATGCTGCATTTGATTGATAACATTCTTGAATTAGCACGAATCGAAAACAACCAGGCAACGCTGGATGAAACAATAACAGATGTTTCTAAAAACTTTGATTTATGTATTGATATGTTTAGGAAACCGATAGAAGAAAAACATCAAACACTGAAAGTCAATAAGAACATTCGATATCCATACCTGCATATGGATGATGCAAGATCATCTGAAATTACGATTAACATTTTGAGTAATGCTGTGAAATACACGGGTGAAGGCGGTAACATAAGCTGTACATTGAACCAATATCCCGGCGAAAAAGAAGGTTGGAGTGTATTAGAGCTTATCATAGCAGACAACGGAATCGGAATGTCAGAAGAATTCCAAAAACATATTTTTGAATCATTTTCACAGGAACGATCTTCGTCAGACAGCGGAATAGAAGGTAGCGGACTTGGCATGGGAATCGTGAAGAAACTGGTGGATTTAATGAATGGCAAGATCACAGTTCAGAGCAAACCGGGAGCAGGTTCTACTTTTACAATCACGCTTCCATTAAAAATAGCAAATGCGGAAGAAAGGAATCCGAAACATGCAGACGGTCAGTTGAATATCAAAAAACTGGAAGGAAAAAGGGTTCTTCTGGTAGAAGATAATGACTTGAACGCAGAAATTGCAACGGAACTTTTGACGGAAGAGGGAATCATGATAGAAAGAGCGGAGAACGGCGTTGCATGTATTGATATGTTTAACAAAGCAAAGCAAAATTACTACAGTCTGATTCTGATGGATATTCAGATGCCGATTATGAACGGATATGAAGCATCCAGGAGATTCGAGAACTGAAAGACGGTAACAAATCGCAGATCCAATTGTTGCAATGACAGCAAATGCGTTTGAAGAAGATAAGAAGATGGCTTTGGCAAGTGGCATGAATGATCATGTTGCAAAACCAATAGATATGAATGTATTATTGCCGACTATTATGAAATATATGTAAAGGAAGAAAGAAGGACACTGATTTTGTAGTCAGTGTTCTTCTTACATATCAGTCGACTAAAGAAAAACATTTTATCCAGTCCATTCTTTTTTGTCAGTTTTCTGCCGGCAAGTCAGAGAGCAGGACATTTCCGTTGACGGTACTTGCCTGAATGGTGAATGCAGAAATACCGGAGCGGGTGAATGTTTTTGTGTAGGATTCCGTTCTTCCATTGGAGACGAGGCGGATTTTTCCGGTTGTCGTGGATACATGAATGGACGCATCGGTAAGGTCGTGCGGGAGATGGAGTTTCACGGAACCGTTGACGGATTTTGCTGTCAGGGACTCGGAACAGGTTCCCTCGAAGAGGACTTTGCCGTTGACACCGTTTAAAGCTGCGCGGGAGCAGTCACCGGTGATTTCAAGTCTGCCGTTTGTGGCGGAAACATCGAGGCTGTCTGCGCGCAGACGGGTCAGGACGATCTTTCCGTTCGCAGCCTGTATGCGGCAGCTGGATGCGGAAAGGGAATCGCCGGTGATTTTGCCGTTTGTGGCGGAAATTTCGAGCGTAGTAAGGGAGAGGGTATCAAGCCCGGCCGCGCCGTTCAAAGAGCGGAGCGTCAGCTTCTGTACGGTGGACGGCACCTGGAAGGAGAACACCTCTTTCTGGTGATTATTGCAGAAAAGATGTTTCCAGAATACGGAAGGGATGAGCTTTTTCTCTCGCAGACAGAACGTATTGCCCTCAATGCCTGCTTCGAAGCGGTCCGGATCGAAGTCGCCGGAAAAGTCAAACTCAACCGAAGCGGAAGTGCCCGGAGCAAAGTCGGCAGAAGCGTTCCGCAGGGAGATTCCATAGCGGTGATGGCGGTGGAAGGGGCGTACGGGTAGTTCTGATGTGTTTCTTCAGAATTGGAGTGGATTTTCTCCTGTGGCAGCACGTTTGCAACAGGCTGCTCCGTCGTGGCATATTCCTGACGGAAAAATTCGAGGACATCGTCGACATTGCCGAGTTCCGCACAGATTTCCTCATCGGAGAGACCCTGGCTGCGGGCGTCGGCGAAATGGGATTCGAAATCGTTTAAAATTTCCTCTGCGGCGGCAGAATCAAAGGATGCAAGGCCCTGTTTCAATGCATTCATATAAGTTTCATACGTTGTATTCATCATGATTTTCCTTTCTATCGTCAGATCGTTTCATCTGAAATCAGTCGGTTGATCTGCTGGGTGAAATCCAGCCATTCCTGTTTTTTCTCCTGCTGATAAGCTGTTCCTGCTTCAGTCAGATGGTAATATTTCCGGGCAGGGCCGGATGCGGATTCCTGCAGATACGTTTCCACGTAACCGGCTTCCTTGAGTCGTTTTAAAATCATATAGAGCGTTCCTGCGGCGATGGACATTTCGCGGGAAATGGCGTCTGTCAGCTCATAGCCGTATTTGTCCTCTTTTGTCAGCTGGGAGAGGACACAGAGCTCGAGGACGCCCTTTTTGAGTTGTGGATTCATATGAACACCTCCTTGTTGAGTAGATCATAACACAGACTATATCATAATGCAATATAGCAAACCAAATTTTTACCGTGCCATGTGTTCGATTTTGTACATGGAAATGCCTTGAAAAGAACCGCGGATTTCCGTATAATCAAGCAGAACCCTGAAATTTGACCGGAAAATACAGAAAAATAGAAAGATAGTAAGTTGGAAAGAAGAGGAAAAAATATGAGTGAAATGAATCAGAATAACAATGGCCCGGTAAAGGGCGCGATCCATTCGATCGAGAGCTTCGGATCCGTCGACGGACCTGGCGTACGCTACGTGATTTTCGTGAAGGGCTGCAACATGCGCTGCCAGTTCTGCCACAACCCGGATACCTGGACGATGAAAGATGCCGACTGGCAGACCGCAGATGAGGTGCTGAAAAAGGCGCTCCGCTACAAAAATTACTGGGGCGAAAAGGGCGGCATTACTGTAAGCGGCGGAGAACCGCTGCTGCAGATCGACTTCCTGATCGAGCTGTTCCGCAAGGCAAAAAAGAACGGCGTTCACACAACGCTGGATACCAGTGGAAATCCGTTCACAAGAGAGGAGCCGTATTTCAGCAAATTTAATGAGCTGATGAAATACACCGACCTGCTGCTGCTCGATATCAAGTTGATTGACGACAAGGCGCACAGAGAGCTGACCGGCTGCACCAACGAGAACATCCTCGACCTGGCGCGCTACCTTGACGAGATCGGCAAACCAGTCTGGATCCGCCACGTCCTCGTCCCGGAACGCAGCGACTACGATGAATACCTGATTCGCCTCGATGAGTTTTTACACAGCCTGCACAACGTACAGCGCGTAGAGGTTCTCCCATACCACACCCTCGGCGTATTCAAATGGGAAACCTTAGGAATCCCATACAAACTCGAAGGCATCAATCCGCCGACCAAAGAGCGCGTGGAAAACGCCAATAAACTGCTGCATACGGCGGAATATACGGGATATCTGAAATAAAAAGCAGAACAACAAGAAAAAAATGTGAAAAAGTAACAATTTTTATAAAAACTTTATAGTATTTCTGTTCAAAAACCAGAAGAAAAGGAGTATAATTTCTGTTATGGACGAGAGCATGCTTACAATGTGGCGGACATGACAGGGACGACAGCAAAAACACTACGAACCTTTTTTGATTCGCCGCGGCAGTTGCTGCATCCACCAAAATAAGAGCAAAAAGAAAGAAGGATTTACAATGTTTGGTTCAAAAGAGGCATCGGAAGACAAGCTGAAAAAAATGGTGGAAAAAGGAAAATGGGACAAATTAAGAAAACAGTATCTGGATTCGGACAAGACAACGCAGGTAGCGCTTGCAAAAGCCTGTGCAGCTTCGAGAATGATGGTTCTGTTAATATTCTGACTTCTCTTCTGGAAGTAGACGATGTAGACGTAAAAATCGCGCGTACAGTTGGTGAGGTTGGAGACGATCACGTAACAGCACTGATCCGTCAGCTGGCCGTCAAGACACCGGCAGATCAGACGGAGCTGAAAGCAGCGATCACAAAAGCGCTGGAGAAGATTGTCGAAAGAGCATAAGAGCAGGATCAGTGAAAAAAAGGAAAGGCGAAGAAGTTTCTGTAAAAAGAAGCTCCTTCGTTTTTTTGTTGCAAGGCATATCAGAATCTGCTCCAGCGGATTGTTTTTGCCCGAACAGAAATCTTACAAAATCGTAATAATAATGCAGTTGTATCTATCCCGCAAAAAATGCTATAGTGAAAATAACACAGACACAAAAGCAGAACGCGGAGCGAAAAGCATCCGCAGAAAAAAGGGAGGAAACAAGATGGAATTTGTATTCGAACATGCAAACATGATTGCCGTGATCGCCGTTGTGGTGATCATTCTTGCCATTCTGGCGAGCGGTTATGTGAAGCGCCGCCGGATACCGCATTTATTATTTCCGGTTTCAAAAAAGGCCAGCGGATCCTGATCGGTAAAGCCGGCATCAAGCTCCCATTCTTTGAGCGGCTGGACAAGCTGAGTCTGAAGCTGGTAGCGATCGATGTGAAGACGAGCGACGCCGTGCCGACCGCTGACTACATCAATATTCAGGTGGATGCAGCCGTCAACATCAAAGTCGGGGACGAACCGCAGAAGATCCAGAAAGCATCCCAGAACTTCCTGAACCGCGACAGCGAATATATTGCCAAGGTTGCAAGAGAAGTCCTTGAAGGAACATGCGTGAGATCGTTGGAAAGATGCGTCTGGAAGAGATGGTTTCCGACCGTCAGAAGTTTGCGGAGCTGGTCAAAGAAAATGCAGAACCGGACCTGGCTGCGATGGGACTTGATATCATCAGCTTCAACGTACAGAATTTCGTTGATTCCAATCAGGTCATTGAAAACCTCGGTATCGACAATATCGTAAAAATCAAGAAATCTGCGGCGATCGCCCGTGCCAATTCCGAGAAAGAAATCAAAATTGCCCAGGCGCGTGCAAATAAAGAGGCGAACGATGAGCGCGTTCTTGCCGAGACCGAGATCGCAAAGAAAAACAACGATCTGGCAATCAAGTCGGCAGAGCTGAAAAAAGAGTCCGATATCAAAAAGGCAGAGGCAGATGCAGCGTACAAGATTCAGGAAGAGCAGCAGAGAAAAGAGCTGGAAATCACTTCCGCGAATGCGAACATCGCCCGTCAGGAGCGTGAGGTTGAGCTCCGTGCCAGAGAAGTAGAAGTAACCGAGAAATCCCTCGAGGCAGAAGTCAAGAAGAAAGCCGAGGCCGAGCGTTACGCAAAACAGCAGCAGGCAGAGGCAGATTTGTACCGCCGTCAGAAAGACGCAGAGGCAGACCAGTTCGAAAAAATCCGCGAGGCGGAGGCAAAGAAAGCCAGGCAGAAGCCCAGCGCTATGCGATGGAGCAGGAAGCACTCGGTATCAAGGCAAAAGGTGAGGCGGAAGCCGCATCTATCCGCGCCAGGCACTTGCAGAGGCCGAAGGTATGGAGAAGAAAGCCGAGGCTTACCAGCGCTACAACAAAGCCGCAATGGCAGAGATGATGATCAAGGTTCTGCCGGAGATCGCCGGAAAGATCGCAGAGCCGCTCAGCCAGATCGACAAGATTACGATCATCGGCGGCGGAAGCGAAGACAACGGCATCGGCTCCGTAGCGGGCAATGTGCCGGTGGTGATGGTAAAGCTGTTTGAGTCGATGAAAGAGGCGACCGGTGTCGATCTCTCCGAAATCATGAGAGCCGATACATACGATGCAAAAGTAAACCGCAACATTCAGATCTCCAGCCCGGAAGAGCTCAAAGAGTATCTGAAAGCAGAAGCCGGAAAGGCAGCAGCGGATGCAGAAAGCCCGGAAAAAGCGGAAGCATCCGAACCGGTGCAGAAAGACGGCAGCGAGCAGTAAATCCAGAACGGATCATAAAAACAGAAAAAGAGGCAGGGATCCAGAAAAATTTCTTGAGGATCCTGCCTCTTTTGACGTATAGATCGGAAAAAGTTATTCGGCGCCTTTTTCCAGCATGCTCATGAACTCTTTTGCCGCCTGCGGGATCGGCAGATGGGAGCTGTGGGCAACGACAAGCTGGCGCGGCGGAAGCTCCTCCACGAGGTCGAGCTGGAAGGCCGCCGTCTCTTTTACAAGACAGTAGTCCGGCACAAACGCGATGCCAAGGCCGATACTCGCCAGGTCGATCAGAAGATCGTTGCTGCCAAGCTCAATTTCCGGCACGAGGTCGAGCTGGAACCGCTGAAACTGGCTGTGCAGGAACTCACTCGTCGTACTCTTGCGGTCGAGCATCAGAATCGGGTACTGCAGCAGCTCTTTTAAGTGAACCGGCCTGTTTTCCAGTTCCGGGTAATATTCGCCGTTCGCGATGAAGATATCGTGGAACGAATGAATCGGAATCGTGTGAAGACGGCTGGAAAGATGCGAGTTTGGATAATTGGTCACGATGAAATCCACCTGGCCGGATTCAAGCAGATCGACACACTGGTCGAAGTCTGGTTTGTCACCTTGATGTGGACATTCGGAAAGGAGCGGTGGAAACGGTTCAGGTACGGAACAAGGAAATAGCGGCAGATTGTGTCGCTCGCGCCGATGCGGAGCTGGCCGCCGCCAAGCGTTCCCGCTTCCATAATCTGTGCTTCACCGCGCGCAATCAGGTTGATCGCAGGCTCTACGTGGCGCAGCAGCGTTTCTCCCTCCGGCGTTAACTGCACGCGCTTTGTACTGCGGATAAAGAGCGTGATTCCAAGCTTTTTCTCCAGTACCTTGATCGACTGGCTGACCGCCGACTGCGAGATAAAAAGCAGCTTGGAGGCCTCGGAAAAACTGAGTGTGGTGGCAACGTAATAGAAAACCTTATATAACTCGTAATTAATATCCAAAATAAGCACCTCTTATAAAATATGATATCTTCACTCTAGCACACTTCCCCGAAAGAATGCAAGAAAAATCTGCCGGAACGTGAACTTTTCTCCTCTTTTTCGAGTAAGAGAAAATTCACGGTTCCGGCAGATAAGAAAGGGGAATCAGCCAAGCACTTTGGCAATGGCGCCGTCCGGCGTGCGGATCTGGCGCGTTGCAGAGTATCCGTCGAGTTTCGGCATCTGAATATCCATCAGCACCAGATCGAACTGATCCGGCGCTGCGGTGCGGAGCGTCTCAACGGCAACATCGCCGTCGTCTGCAAGGCTGACGGAAAATCCGGCGTTCGAAAGGAGCTCCATCGCGATTTCCTGTACCATATGGCTGACGTTGATCGCCATGCCAAGTCCCGTACCCTGAATGCCGCTGACCGTAGAAGTCTCCTCGCGTGTAAACGATTCAAAGAGGTGCTCCTGGAATTCCCGGCTCATGCCGATGCCGTTGTCGCGGACGTGGAATTCGTAGAGCGCATACCCTTTTTTATAGTACGGTTTCTGAATAATACGGACAATGATGGTGCTGCCGTTCTGTGTGAATTTCGTGGCATTGCTCAGCAGATTCAGCAGAATCTGGTTCAGGCGGAAAAAGGTGCTGGCCGGAGGTGGAAATCTTGTTCAGGTATTCCTGCACCTGGTCCGGCTGATTGACGTGGGCGGCAGCCAGAGCGGTAAAGCCGATGATCGCATTCATCCGAAAAAACAGATTTTGTTCCGGAATGAAAATGGGAACAAAAGTTACTTTACATATAAAAGAGCAGAACAAGGAAGAAATTTTGAAAAAAATTGAAGAAAATTACAAATTATTGTGGAAATATGTGGAAAAATATGGTAGGATGGGGAGAAGAGAAAAGTGGTTTCAAAATGTTACTTAACGTTCAGTGAAAGTTCTATGGTTACAAAGAAAACAAAAAACAAGAGGAGAAGGAAAATGAAATTTTTACCAAAACCAAAAGAGGTAAAACTCCTGACGGGGGAACATGCACTCTGCTATGACGGCAGAATTGTACTGGATGGCAGACTGCTGGGAAATGGGGATACGTATGCGAAAGTGCTGCAGAAGGGAATCAAAAAGGAAACCGGAATGCAGTACGATATCGGATACGGCGTTCCGGGAAGAAAAGAGACCGGCGCGATTGTACTGGAACTGGATGAGACAAGGAAAAGCCAGCAGTATGTGCTGCAGGTGACAGAGGAGGAAATCCGCATCCAGGGCGGAGACGGAGCGGCGTGCTCTACGGTGTGCAGACGCTGTGCCAGATGATGCACGAATACGGTGCACTGCTTCCTGCCGTGCGGATCGAGGATGAGCCGGATCTGCCGGTGCGCGGCTATTATCTCGATGAGACGAGAGGCCGTGTGCTGACACTTTCCTATTTAAAACAGGTGGCAGACCGCATGGCGTACTACAAGCTGAACCAGCTGCAGCTCTATGTGGAGCACACGTATCTGTTCTCCGGACTTTCCGAGATGTGGCGCGATGAGACGCCGCTTACGGCAGAGGAAATCCGCGAGCTGGATGCGTACTGCGCAAAGCTTCATATCGAATTGGTGCCGTCGATCGCAACGTTCGGCCATCTGTACATGCTGCTCTCCACAAAGAGCTATGGCGACCTCTGTGAATTCCCAGACAGCTGGAAAGAGCCGTTTTCCTTCTGGGACCGGATGCAGCATCACACGGTGGATGTCTCCGGCGGCAGAGCGATCGAGCTGATCAAGGCCATGATCGAGGAGTACATGGCGCTTTTTGCCACGGATAAATTCAACATCTGCGCGGACGAAACGTTCGACCTTGGAAAAGGAAAATCGAAACCGCTGGCAGACGAGAAAGGCGTTCACCGCCTGTATATCGACTATGTAAAAGAGCTCTGCGAGTTTCTCGTGGCAAAAGGCAAAAAGCCGATGTTCTGGGGCGATATCATCTGCGCACAGCCGGAGCTGATCAAAGAGCTGCCAGAGGAAACCGTCTGCCTGACCTGGGGCTATGCAGCCGAGCAGAGAGAGCATGAGGCAAAAGTGATGGCGGAAGCTGGTGCAAGACAGTATCTCTGTCCTGGGGTCGGCGGCTGGAACCAGTGGATGAACCTGGTGGAGAACAGCTACAAAAATATCGCACGGATGTGCGGCTATGCGAGAAAATACCATGCGGAAGGTGTTCTGAACACAGACTGGGGTGACTGCGGCCACATCAATCAGCCGGACTTTTCCCTTCCTGGCATGATCTATGGAGCCGTCTTCTCCTGGGGAGACGATACCGACAGCTTTGAGGAGCTGAATGAACAGATTTCCCGTCTGGCCTACGGCGACCGGAGCGGAAAATTCGTTTCCTATATGGCAAAAACGGCAGAATGCTCCATCTTTGACTGGTGGGATGCCAACGTCGTTTACGAGGAAAAAGTGCTCGGTCATCCGAACAACCGGAATGCGCTGTTTGACGCGAGAATCCAGGATGAGGCGAAGCGTGCAGCTGCAAAGGAAACAATTGCGGCTCTGAAAAAAGAACTGAAAAAGACAGCCGGTGCTCTGGAAGAATCCTGCCGTCCAATGGTTCCGGTGCTGGAACTCACGATGGAAGCGATTGACATCTGGAATGAGACGGGCGCGAGAATGTGTGACATTGAGCTTGGAAAAGAAAAGGATGAGACAGCTGCGCGGCACTTGCGGGACGGCTGGAAACCTGGTTTATGAAGTATAAAGCGTCCTGGAGAAGCATCAGCAAAGAAGGCGATCTGCACCACATTTCAGAGATTGTATTCTGGTATGCCGACATTCTGCGGGGAAGAAAACCGTACGAAAAATAGAAAAAATCCATTTGTGAACAAAGATGAACACAAATAGAAAATAAATGAACGATAAAAAGTAACAAAGAAAACGAAAATTTACATAAAAGTGAACAAAAACACTTGACTTTTGCGCAGAAATGGACGAAGATAGAAGTATCGGATCGAAAGATCAAAAATGTCCGTATGGCGTGACAAGAGAGAAAGAAAAAAAATAATTTTTCACAGAGGGAAACAATCATGAGTAAAATCATCGGAAACAATCTGCCGGATATGCCTTGGCAGGAAAAACCAGCAGGAGAGCACATGCCGGTATGGCGCTATGATCAGAACCCGATCATCGGCCGTTACGAGCAGAAACGTTCCAACAGTATCTTCAACAGCGCAGTCGTACCGTTCGAGGACGGATACGTAGGTGTATTCCGCTGCGACAGCCGTTCCATCAGCATGGACATCTTCGTTGGAAGAAGTAAAGACGGTATCCACTGGGAGATCGAGGATGAACCGATCAAATTTGAGGGCGCTGACGAGGAGATTCTGACAAGAGAGTACCGTTATGACCCGCGTGTCTGCAAAATCGACGACAAATACTATGTAACCTGGTGCAACGGCTATCACGGCCCGACCATCGGTGTTGCTTACACCTATGACTTCAAGAAATTCGTTCAGCTTGAGAACGCATTCCTTCCATTCAACCGTAACGGCGTGCTGTTCCCGAGAAAGATCAACGGCTACTACATGATGATGAGCCGTCCAAGCGACAACGGCCATACACCGTTCGGCGATATCTTTGTCAGCCAGAGTAAAGATATGGAATTCTGGGGAAGACACCGTCACATGATGAGCCCGGTCCGCGGCGATGAGTCTGCATGGCAGTGCACCAAGATCGGTGCCGGCCCGGTTCCGATCGAAACAGATGAGGGATGGCTGCTGATCTACCACGGCGTTATCACAACCTGCAACGGATACGTATATCGTATGGGATGCGCACTGCTTGATATCGACGAGCCGTGGAAAGTAAAATACAGAACGAAAGACTATATTATGGCTCCGATCACCCAGTACGAGTGCATGGGTGATGTTCCGAACGTAGTATTCCCGTGCGCAACCTTAAGCGATGCAGCAACCGGAAGAATCACTATCTACTACGGATGCGCAGATACTGTAACCGGTATGGCATTCACAACCGTAGATGAGCTGCTGAACTATGTGAAAGAGAATAGCCTTTGATTTATAAGATAACTTAAAAAGCGACAAGTCCGCCGGGCTTACGGGTGAAAGAAGCCTGCAGGTCCGGCAGACTTTCTTTTTAAAAATGACCCCATGGACAGCATAAGGAGGCACTATGAAATTTGTAAAAGAGCGTGTGAACGTAATCTGCCAGGAACTGGCAAGACTTTCGATTTCACAGAAAATTAAAATCACCGATATGCAGGTGAAAAATGGATGCTATATCACACCGGCAGAGGCCGATGCATCAAAAGAGCCGTGGACATCGTTTGATACGGTCAATGACCGCTGGTACGGACCGGACAAACATTACTGGTTCCGCACCACCATCACCATTCCGGAGAGCTTCGATGGAAAAAATCTCTGGATGAGAGTCCATGCAGGACTGGACGAATGGGATGACGGAAGAAACCCGCAGTTCCTGCTGTTTGCAAACGGCGAAGTGATCCAGGTATGGATATCAACCACCGCGAAGTACTTGTAAGAGAAAATGCAAAGGCCGGTGAAAAAATCCAGCTTGACCTGCAGTCCTACACCGGAACGCTGCACAGCGAGTTCCGTCTGCTGGCAGACCTTGAGGAGCATGATGCGAAAATCGAGGAGATCTATTACGACCTCATCGTTCCGATGCAGGGCTGAACCGTATGGACGAGGATAATAAAACGCGTCTGGATCTCGAAACCGCACTGACCAACACGATCAATCTGCTGGACCTGCGCAAGCCGTACAGTAAAGAGTTCTACGCTTCCATCGAAGAGGCAGAAAATGCATCCAGGAAGAGATCTATGAAAAAATGGGCGGCTGGGACGAAGTTGTGGCAACGTGCATCGGCCACACACACATCGATGTAGCATGGCTGTGGACCATCGACCAGGTGCGTCAGAAATCCTGCAGAAGCTTTGCAACCGTATTAAAACTGATGGATGAGTATCCAAACTATCATTTCATGTCAAGCCAGCCGAAGCTCTACAGCTTTGTAAAGGAAAGACACCCGGAAGTATACGAGAAAATCCGCCAGAGAGTCAAAGAAGGACGCTGGGAGCCGGAAGGCGGCATGTGGGTTGAGGCAGACTGCAACCTGACATCAGGAGAGTCCCTTGTGCGTCAGTTCCTGTTCGGAAAACGCTTCTTCAAAGAGGAGTTCGGCGTGGACAACAAGATCCTGTGGCTGCCGGACGTGTTCGGATACAGCGCTGCCATGCCGCAGATTCTGAAAAAATGCGGAATTGATTACTTCATGACGACAAAGCTGGCATGGAACGAGTTTAACAAAGTGCCGTACGATACCATGAACTGGGAAGGAATCGACGGAAGCAAAGTTTTCACGCATATGATCACAACGCTCGGCGTCGGCCAGCCGGAGACCAGCTTCTTTACGACATACAACGGCATGCTCATCCGGATGCAATCATGGGCGGCTGGGACCGCTATCAGAATAAGGATATCAACAACGATATTCTGATCAGTTATGGCTACGGGGACGGCGGCGGCGGCCCGACCAGAACGATGCTTGAGACATCCAAACGAATGGAAAAAGGCATCAAGGGCGTGCCGAAAGTACGCCAGGCATTTGCGAGAACGTATTTCGACGAACTGCATGAGAAAGTAAAAGACAGCAAACGCCTCCCAACCTGGATCGGAGAGCTGTATTTCGAGTTCCACCGGGGAACGTATACTTCGATGGCACGCAACAAACGCGGAAACCGTAAGAGCGAGTATGCGATGATGGAATTAGAGCTTCTGTCCGTTCTGGCAGAAAAGGCCGGAAAAGCATATCCGACCGAAGAACTGAACCGCATGTGGGAGATGATCCTGACAAATCAGTTCCACGATATTCTGCCGGGTTCCTCCATCCATGAGGTATATGAGCAGACGAAGAAAGAATACGCGGAGATTGCAGAAACATCTGCAAAACTGATCGGTGAGCGTCTGGATACACTCTGTGCGAAGAAGGACGAGAGTGTGACCGTATGGAATACGCTGGGCCACAGAAGAAACGATATCGTAGAGCTTGGCGCAAACAGCGCAGAGGCACTGACCGACGGAACGAACGTGTACCCGGTACAGCAGACGAAAGATGGAGCCGTTATTTATGCGGAAAACCTGCCGTCCAAGGGATATCAGGTGCTGCGTCCGGTAAGCGGGGCAGCTGTGGAAACACCGTTTGCCGTAACAGAAGCAGGAGAAGGCTATACGCTTGAGACACCGTTCTACACCATCGAGATCAATGCAAACGGCGAATTTACTTCCCTGTTTGATAAAGAGAATGACCGCGAAGTGCTGCAGAGCGGAAAAACCGGCAATGAGCTGCGCATCTATGAGGATAAACCGCTGCAGTACAGTGCATGGAACCTGGATATCTTCCACACCGAGAAATCCTGGAAGGTAGAGGGCGTGCGCCGCATGGAGTGGACAGAAAACGGTCCGGTCCGCGCAACTCTTGAAATCGAGCGTGAGGTCATGGATACCGTGATCCGCCAGCAGATCCACTTCTATGCAAAAGACCGCAGAATCGACTTCGAAACCTACGTTGACTGGAAATTTGCCGAGCATGTGCTCAAAGTTCACTTCCCGGCAGACGTTCACAGCGACGAGGCAACGTACGATATCCAGTTCGGTAATGTGACAAGAAAACTGCACACCAACACAAGCTGGGATCAGGCAAGATTCGAGGTATGCGGCCACAAATGGGCCGATCTCTCCGAGGGAGGCTACGGCGTCAGCCTGATGAACGACTGCAAGTACGGCTATTCCATGAAGGACCGTGTGATAACACAGACCCTGATCAAATCCGGAACCGAGCCGAATCTGACCGCAGACCAGGAAGAACATTTCTTTACCTACTCTCTGTATCCGCACGCAGGAACATGGCGCGAGGCAGGTACGGTACAGGAAGCACTGAACCTGAACGTGCCGGCAAAAGCTGTTTCCAGTGCGGCAGAAAAAGACCGTATGGAATTCCTGTCCGTGGACAAGCGCAACGTTGTGCTTGAGACCGTGAAAAAGGCAGAGGACAGCGATGGCATCATTGTGCGTCTGTATGAGGTGGAGAATGCGAGAACGAAAGTGACACTGCACTGCGCAGATACGATTCTTTCCGCAGAGGAAACCAATCTGCTGGAGCAGCCGGCAGAGAGTGCCATCGATGTGAAAGAAAACGAGATTTCACTTACGATCAAACCTACGAGATCCGTACGATCCGCATTCGCACGACAAAATAAGAAATCAGAACAGAAAATGCTTCCGGGAGCGCAGAACCAATGCGTTCCCGGAAAAAAGAAAACACAAAAAAGACACCGGATCCGAAATAAACGGAAGACGGTGTCTTTTCAAAAAGCAAAATCAAAAAACGGATGCATCAGTCGCCGGTGGAAGCGCGGTACAGAACTTTGGATTCCAGATACGTGACTTCATGCGGCGTGTGCGGATATTTGATCCGGTAAAGAATCTGAAGCGCCAGGCGGGAGCCGAGCTCCTCATTGAAGACCTGAACGGTAGTCAGATTTTCTGCCAGAAGATCCTCGATATTGTTGTCAAAGCCGGATACGGCAACGTCCTCCGGCACGCGCAGTCCCCGCTTTTCAAGAAGCTGCATCAGAATACAGGCAACGTAGTCGCTGGCGCAGACAAAAGCGTCCGGCATGCGGGAAAGGGAGGAAAGGAAAGAATCGATTTCCTCGCGGTAGGAGTCAATCCCAAGCGGTGTGGTCAGGCAAAGAGAAGGATTCGGTGTTTTTCCGGCATCCATCAGTGCCTGGCAGAAGCCCTCATAGCGTTCGCGGTTGGACTGTGCGTAGCCGATATCACCCATGAAGCCCGGAAGAGTGCATCCTTCTCGAGAAGATGGGCGGTAATATTGCGGACGCTGTTCCGGCTCTCCATCAGGAGAAGATCGCCGTTCAGTTCATCCGGGGATACGAGGGAGGAAGTGTCCAGGAACACTTTGGGAATCTGTGTCTCTGCGAGCAGACGCAGAAGACGTTCGTTGTACACGTTCAGAACAATGATGCCGTGGACGCTTCCGTTTGTAAGTGTGGGCGGGAGAAAATACGTTTTATCCGCCGAAGTCGGAAGATACGTGTAAACGAGATTGACATTGTGTGTTGAAAATACTTTTGCAATCTGGTGGATGATGGTCATCCAGAAAAGTGAGGTTTCCGGTCTGCAGACGGCAACTGCAATGTTGACCGGCGTGGTCTCCTCCGCGCTGGAAGGATATTGAAAATCTTCCGGGATGGCATAGCCAAGCTCCTGGGCTTTGGCGATGACCTTGGTGCGCAGGGAATCGGAGACACCTTCGTGTCCGCTGAACACCTTCCAGACGGTGGTCCGGGAGATGCCCAGGGAATTTGCAATTTCCTGTAAAGTGACTTTTTTCATAGTTTCAACCGATCCTGTTACAAATTTTAACTACTAACCGATATTATACGCTTAAAGTGTAATTTTTTCAACCTTTCCGTTGGAATACAGAAGGAGGAGATGTGCACGATCGGCACTCGGACAGGAAATCAGGTACGTACGGCTGGTGGTTTCAATGGTATATCCAAGATCTTTTACAGATTTATTCCAGTCGTTCGGTGCATACGCATCCAGCGTTTTCTGCAGTTCATCGAGGCTGCTGCTGTAGGAGCCGGTTGTCTCAAACAGAATATTTTCTGCGTAATACAGCTTGCGGAGCTCCCATTTGCGATACTCGTCCTCCGGAATGGTGCTGTCGCATGGAGCATCCTCGCGGTCCTCGGAGAAGAAGACGAAAGCCCACAGCTCCGGATAATGAATATTGATGACGCCGGTCGGAGCCCATACCCAGTTGTCTTCCGGGAGAACATTTCCGTTTTCATCGGTGCGTTTTACGTAAGTGTTGTCCTTGACATCCACATTCCACTGCACACGGGAGAAGTTCATACGGTAAAATTCTCCGTTTTTCGGTGCGCGGCGCTCTTTCTGGTATTCGTAGAGAGCGGAGAACGGAATCACAACCTCAACACTCCAGCCTTTGTTTTCAGCGGAAGGATCGTTGATTGAACCGTCCACATGGACAGCGGTGCGAAGGCCGTGCATATCGTAGCCATTGAGGCCGCTGCCGCCGTCGCGGTACGGCTCTGCGAGAAACAGATCCCATACCGTGTTCAGAACGTTCATTTCAAATTCATAGTAATGGTACGTATCGGAATCCGGGTCAACGAAGATCTCGAAATCGTTGTCAAAGTAGATGACAGAATCGCGTTCTGTTAAATGACCCCAGATTTCATCGCCGGCAAGGTCGGCAGCAACGTAAAGATTTTCATCATCCCAGAGCATTTTTTGCGCGGGTGACAAAACGCGGAAGCGGCATGTGACTGCCCTGGATATCCAGAAATTCATCGGTATACGGTGCGTCCTCCCAGAATGGTTTGTTGATATTTCCGTCCAGATGGAACTCTTTTTTTTGCGCGGTGGCAGGTATAAACTGGCGGTGCAAACGGGACAGCCGGAACCGGAATCGTGATGTTTTTTGCTCATAAGTAAAAACCTCCCTTTGTAATTTGCAAAATTTAGTAGCGAAAGGTATCATAACACTAAAAGTAATAAATTTCAACATGAAAAATGAACAAAAATGAACGAAATATAACTTATTGTGGACAAAAGTAAAAAATGAGATACAATAAAGCCGTTTCATAAGAG
>ENA-OPZM01000469-OPZM01000469.1-human-gut-metagenome-genome-assembly--contig:-NODE-469-length-17399-cov-1.941292_pt1 | contig 17399 bp, 22 predicted proteins | sample MGYA00242478_ERZ504493 | MGnify/ENA primary metagenome ERZ504493 (study PRJEB26092, sample SAMD00036227) | human gut metagenome | host: Homo sapiens | study: EMG produced TPA metagenomics assembly of...
CGCTGCTGGCCGGATGCGGCGAATCCAAGGCCGCGCCGATGGACGATGCGTACGCCGGCAACTCGGGCGAGACCGAGAAGTCGCAGGAAGAGCAGTCGCAATCCCAGTCGAACGGCTCCGATAGCTCCGACGCTCCGATTCCAGCTCGTCGCACAACGACCCGTCCACCACCACGTCCGACAAGAAGGACACCGGCAACTACAAGGACGGCAACTACTCGATCAACGGCCAGTACGGCCCGGTAGGCGAGGATTCCATCGACGTCCATCTGACCATCAAGGACGGCAACGTCGAGACCGTCAATATCATTGGGCACCCGTTCACCACGATTTCCAAGAACCATCAGGACGACTTCGCCAAAGCCATTAACGGCGTGGTGGACGGTAAACCTCTGAAGGGCCTCAAAGTGGACAAGGTCGCCGGCGCCAGTTGGACCTCCGACGCTTCAACAAAGCCCTCGAAGTCGCCCGCCAGGAGGCTTCGATTCAGGAGTAAGACCGCTACTTCAGCAATGCTGGCCACAGCAGATCGGCCATGCGCGAGGCCCAGGCGGTGTCGTCGTCCATTGCTTTGCCCTCGATGGCCTCATACGCCACCAAAGATCCGATAATCGTGGACAACAGCAACTTCTCGTCAACGTCCTCGCGAAACACGCCCTGCGCGACTCCCTGCTTGAGGAACGCCCCCACATGCTCCAGCCACGGGGTCACCACCTGGTCGACGATGTGCTGGAAGAACTCGGCCTCGCTGGACAACACAATGCCCACGCGCTTGACGTCGATGTCGTTGTCGCGCACCCAATCGACCAATCGCTGCAATAGTTGCGTGAAATGCTCACGCGTGGGGCTGGGCACTGGGTCGGGATCCGGGATGGCCAGATACATCGCGCTGATCTCGTGCAGCAGCTCGTCGGCATTATGATATCGGCGGTAAATCGTGGTTTTGGCCACACCGGAGCGCCGGGCCACCTCCTCGATGGTCACGCCGCTGATGCCGCGGTCCACCGCAATCTGCAGCGTGGCTCGCATGAGCTTGCGATCCGTCGCCTCGCGCGTGCGCTCACCGCGCGGTGTCGCCGTCGTGTCTGTCATCTCCGTCATCTCTTCTCTTCGAAATATGCTCCCGTACGCTCCCGCTGGCGAGAGCTGGCTGGCAAAGCCAGACTGAGGTGGTAAGTCCATGCCGTTTGTAGGCAACTCCCGGATAATACCTACTAGCTCAGCACTTTAGTGCTCTCGACTTGGGCTACATACCACTGGTTGAACCGCACCAGTGGCTTCCTGAGCAACAGCCCAAGCAACAGTAGCGGCGGCACGAATGCCAGCAGCATTCCGGCGGCCCGCCAGTAATCCATGTCGTAGATGCCGGCGATGGCCGCACGCATCATCGTCACCGCATGGGTGAGCGGCAAGAGCGGACTGACTTTGGCGATGAAGTCGGGCAACATCTGCACCGGGTAGGCAGCGTTCGCACCCGAAATCTGCACGATGAGCATAAGCACGCCGATTGCCTTACCCACATTGCCGAAACTCACCACCATCGTATAGGTGAAGAACGAGAACACCAGCGAGGCCAGCCATCCAGACAACATAAACAGCAGCGGATGCACGGCCTGCACGCGCAGGAACAGCAGATCGCCACCGAGCGACACCGTGGATTGCAGCAGCGCAATCAGCGCGAACACCCCGTAATGCCCAAGGAAGAGCCGATGCGGCCGCGGATCGCCCAATGCTTTGCGCGTCCGGCGAGACACGGTGGTTTTCAGCGTCACCACCATCAGCAGCGCGCCCACCCACAGCGGCAGCAGCGTGTAGAACGGTGCCATCGACGAACCGAAATTCGCCACCGGGAATACGGCCTTGCGCCTGAGCTGCACCGGTGCGGCCAACGTACTGGCCAGCGTTTCGGGATCATTGCCCAGCACCTCTTTGACCATGCCCATATCGCCACTGTTTAGTGCGTCGCTCAGTGTGCTGTTGAACGAAGCCAGTTCGGCACCGGCGGAACGCAGTTTGCCGGACACCTTGTCCAAGGTAGTGCGAGCGTCACTGAGCATATCGCTGGCGTCGTCGGAAGTCCCTTTCAGGTCGCCGAGCGTGGAGTCCAACTGGGTGGCGCCGGAACTCAGTATGCCGGAGGCGTCAGCGACGGTGGACGACAGGGAGTCGATTTGCGGTTTCACCGTGGCCGAGAAATCTGACTTGATATTGGCAATACTGTTCTGTGCTTGATCAGCCAGATTCTTGACCTGCGCATGCTGATCCTGCGCGTCCTGATTGCCTTGGCGAATATTGGTCGCCGCCGTATTCAGCGCTTGCCGCAGCCTGTTTTGCCGTGCGATTGAACGGTCAATCGCCGTGATGATGGATGAGTCGTTGCCAGTATGCCGGCCAACGTGTTGCGAATTTCAGTGTATTTCTCCGTCTGCTTGCCAATGGCCGTGGCTTGACGGTCCAATTCGTCGGCGGCCGTGGTGGCACCAGCATTCGCGTCGGAATACAGCTTGTCTATGGAGTCGGACACCGCGCCGAAACTGGAGGCGCTCGCGTCCAGTGCGCTGCTCATCGCGTCAGCGGTGGTGCCCAGGGCTCCGGCCACGTCGGTGACTTCCTGTTTGGCGCTGGCAAGATCCTTGCCGCCTTGTTTGGCGGCAGAGGAAACCTGAGTGATCAGTGAGTTCGAGGTGTCGAGCAAGGCGCCGGCCGTATCGGTCAATGCGCTGTATGTGCCAAGCAGATCCGCCGTATCGTCAAGCTGTGTGGCGAAATTGGCGATGTTGGCGTTGAAGGTATTCAGTTGCTCTTTGGTCTCGGGCTTGGACAGCTGATCGGCCAGCGAAGACGCGATTTCCAGCCCGGCCGAAGTGATGGTCTTAGCGAACGTGGTGTTGATTTCCGCCGCAACCTCATCCGTGCCCTCGTTGAGCAGATTCGGTGCCAGCGCGTTCTTCTTCTCGTTGCGGTAATAGGTCAGTTCGGCATGCTGCACGTCGTCGGAGAAGAAGGTCATCATGTCTTTGCTGAACGACTTCGGAATTACGATGGCCGCGTAGTATTTGCCGGATCGTGCGCCCTCGACGGCATCGGCTTTGGACGTGATCGTCCAATCGAGCTGACTGTTGGCGCGCAGCGCGTTCACCACCTGATCGCCGACCGTGACTTTCACCGGGATCAGGTCGGAACGATACCCCTCATCCACATTCGCCACCGCGAATTTCAGGTTCTTCATATTCGAGAACGGGTCCCAGCATGCGGCCACGTTGAACCAGGTGAACAGGCCGGGAATCATCACCAAGCCGATCACGATGATGATGGAGACCACGTTGCTGGTCAGGCGTTTGATGTCGCCGGTAAACAGTTTCCACATGGTGTTCATCGTGCGTGCCTGCCTTCCTTGGTCGGCGGAATAGTGGGGATGATTGCGGTAACAGCGGCGCTCGGGTCCGCTTCTTCGTGGCGTTCGGCGGAGGTGTCGCGACGGCTTGGCCTTATGCCCGTACAGCATGGGCGCGGATCGACTCGTCGGAGAGGCTGCCGAGCTCGGTTTGGCGGCGGATGGAATCGCGCATGAATTCCACGACCATCAGGAAGCCCATGATGATGAGCACCCATGCCAGCCATGTGCCCATGACTACGATTTTCTCGCTGGTGGTCAGCGCAAACACGATAATGAGCGCGGCCGGCACCACGAATCCGGCAATAAGCGCACCCAGCAGCAGCCGGGGATAACGGTAGGCGAATTTGGCGGCCCGACGTTCGATGGCATGACGGTATTCGTCGTGGTCGGCCAGTGCTGCAATGGCCTGAGTGACACGGTATTCGCTGCCGGGCAGATGCACCGGCTCGCCGATAATCATGTCGCTTTCCTTGATTTCCCGCGCGAACAGGCGGTTGAGATTGGCCAGTTTCGGCCGGCGCCGAGGCCAAGCGCAAAGGCCAGAACCACGAAAACCAGCAATTTGCCGATATAGGCGAACCAGAGGCCGTCGTAGAAGCCGCCGATGGTTTCACGCATCGCGTCAATCGAATAGGTGAACGGCAGCAGCGGGTAGATGGCGCGGAAGAACGCGGGCATCATTCAATCGGGTACAGGCCGGAGGCGCCCGGCACCTGCAGAATGACCAGCGCCACGCATACGCCTTTGCCCACGTGCATGAACGTGGTGGAGAGGGCGAAAATCACCGACATATACACCAGTGAGGTGATGACGCAGGTGAGCAGAAACACTGGGGCGCTCGCGCATTGAATGCCGATGACAAGATCGCCGATGGCCGTGACCAGGCCTTGGACGGCAGCCAGCGTGGCCAGCAGCAGGAAGCGACCGAGATAGCCTTGGGTTGGCGTGAGATCGTCGATGCCTCATCGTCGGTTTCGAGTTTGGGAATGACCACGAGCACGAACGCGCCCACCACAAGACAGGGTGGTGAACAGCGGTGCCATGCCGGAACCATAGGAGGCGACCGGATAGACGGCCTGTTCGCTGATAACAGTGGGGGAGAGCATGAAGTCGGCGATTGTGGCGGCATCCAGTTTGCCGTCGGTGCCGATCAGGGAACTGAGTGAACTGGAGATGCTCAGGCTTTGATGTCGGTGACCAGCGTATCGAGCTTGGTTTGTACGCCGGCCAGCGCCTTATCGGTGTCGCGCAGCGCGGTCACCGTGGTGGAGGCTGCTTTGTCGAGTTGGTCGAGGGTATGCTTCGACTGATCGATGAGTGAGCCTTGCGACGTGATGCCGGTCGACAGAGTGCTGGCGGTCGAGCTGAGGGCGTTGAGACCGGTGTTGAGCTGAGGAATGGCGCCGGAGGTGATGGTGCCGCGAGCGGTATTGGCCTCGCGCACCGTGGTTTGGGTGGCGGTATTGAGATGCTGCGCCAATCCGGCGGTGTCTGTGGAGGCATTGCCGATAGTGGTGTTCAGGCTATCGAGGTTGCCCAGTGCGCCGGCAAGCTCGCTATTGCGGCTTTCCAGTGTGGCAATGGCGGATTGCAGCGGTTCTCGATTGGCGTTCGGCAGCCCTTTGAGTTGGTCGATGATGTCGGCGTTCGCTTGGTTGATGTCTTCCGCCGTATTGATCAGTCCGCCTACCTGCTGATTGGCGGCGCTGATGGTTCCGGTTACCGTGCCCACGCTTTGGTTGGCCTGTGCTGCGGCTTGGCTCAGCAGGCTTGAGCCTTGGTCAAGCGCTTCGGACGTGGAGGTGACGAAGCCGTTCAGACTGGTCTGGGTAGTGCCGATCAGGTGGAGACGCGGCCAGACCTTCTGCAGTGTCGATGCCAAGTGTGCGCGCGTCGTCCAGCGCCTGACGTGCGGTGCGTGTCTGCTCTGGGGTGTCGGTGAGTTTGGTGGTGAGCTTGGCGATGGTGCTGCGTGTGTGCTGCACATCGTCGGAGGCCTTGGCAAGGGCCGTGAGGGCCTTGGCTTTGGTGGTGTCTTCGGTACTGATGGCTTTGCGTCAACCGTATTGATGACTTCGGTAAGTACTTCGGATACGGTGGAGACGAATGTGGAATTGACCGTGCGGTCCACAGTGGACGCGCCGACGTCGGTGACTTTGGGGGCGATGGCGCTGGCTTTTTCGTTGACGTAATACTCCAGAGTGGGCCGACTCTTGCCGCCGGTCACCACGCCGGCGAGATCGTCGGAAAAGTCTTTGGGAATGATGATGGCTGCGTATGCCTTGCCGGATTCCACTTGGTCCATGGCCTCGGCTTCGGTGACGAAGGTCCAGCCGAGCTGGTCGTTGCTTCTCATCTGCTTGACGATTTGATCGCCGAGGTTCTGCTTGCCGATGAGCGCGTTGTCGGTGCCGTCGTCATTGTTGGCGATGGCGACGGTGATGCCTTTGGTATTGCCGTACGGGTCCCAGAAGCCGACGATGTTGTACCACGAATACAGTGGCGGGATGAACACCATGCCGAACAGGATCACCCATGCGGCCGGCACCTTGAACAGGCGCAGGAAGTCGCGTCTGAGGACCTTGAAGATATTGCCCACTGATACCTCCGGAGCTTGGTGTTGCTTGGTTGCTACGTTTTCCGTAGCGATACGTTAATCGTAGCGCTACGTTTGTAGTAGCGTAATACGGCTGCCGGAGATTAATGGGGTGATTGATGATGTTTTTGGCGGAATAACGCCGCTGCCCAGCGGCTTATCGTGTGTCGCTGGGCAGAGCGAAAGGCGTTCTGGAACTTATTGACAAGATTTCTGGATGGTTTTTGGACGTTTCCTGAACGCGATGGATAGGCTCGGTGCTCGGCAATGTAGACAGACATGTACCGACCGCCCATCAAGTTCAGCAAAACCGCAATCGGGTGATAGGGTGAGGGGACGCTATGTGGGGAGGAAACCATGGTTGAATTCAAGGACGATGGCACGGCCACTACCCTCGCAAGCCGCGGGAGAACCGTGACGCCGAGTCCGCAGTCGTGGCCGATCTGGTGGCCGTCGAACTGGACGAAGCCGGCTTGAACCTGAACACCAAGCGATTACCGATTCTGGCGCGCATCTATGGCGCGGTCGTGCTGCTGGACGGACTCGCCACATTGCCGATTATGGTGATTTCCATCCTCTATGCCGTGCGCGAGATTCTGGATGGTCATGTGCACGTCGATGCGATGAGCCTGACCTTCATCCTGTCCGCGATTCATGCGGTGGTGCTGGTAGTCAGTGCCGCATGCCTGATTGTGTTCGGCGTGATGCTGCTGCGCAATCATCGCCGGTATGCCGCGCGCTGGACCTACGTGCTGATGCCGTTGACGTTGGCCGACGGCATGCTGTCGCTGGCCCTGACCGGCTTGGCTTCAACCTGCTGCTGCCGCTGATTCAGATGATTATTCTCGTCGTGATTTCGGTGACCGCCGATCCCTCCCTGAGCGAGGAACGCCGTCTGCAGCGCGCGCTCAGGCGTATGGACGATCGCGATGATTATGAATCGGCTGTGGCGGCCGGCATGCTAGGCCGCGACCAGTCCGGCAAGGGCTATATTGCGCTGGACTTCTTCAATATCTTCTGGCTGTTTACCATCGCTTCGGTGGGTGGCCTGATTGTGGAGACGATCTACCATATGGCGCTGTATAACGGTGAACTTCAGGACCGCGCTGGTTTGCTGTGGGGCCCGTTCTCGCCGATTTACGGCTGTGGTGCGGTATTGGTAACCGTGTGCCTGAATCGCCTGTGGAAGGCGAATCCGTTCTTGATTTTCTGCGCTTCGGCGGTGATCGGCGGCGCGTTCGAATATTGCACCAGCTGGTTCATGGAAGCGGCGTTTGGTATTACCGCGTGGGATTACACCGGCCGTTGGCTGTCCATCGACGGACGTACTTCGGGCCAATTCATGTTCTTCTGGGACTGATTGGTGTGGTGTGGGTCAAGTGGCTGTTACCGCGACTGCTGGCTCTGATTAATCGCATTCCATGGAAAGTGCGGTATTCGCTGACTGCGGTATGCACGGTGCTGATGGTGATCGACATTGCCTTCACGCTGATGGCCTTGGATTGCTGGTATGGGCGCATGGCCGGCCAGCCGCAGGATTCACCGGTCGCGATGTGGTTCAGCGAACGCTACAGCGACGCTTACATGGCCAATCGCTTCCAGACCATGCATATCGACCCTTCCAAGGCCGGGCGTATGTGAATGGCCGGCAAGTAATTACGCTTCGCGGGCAGAAGGTGCGTAGAACCTAAGACAGCCCTCGCGTGTGGGTGGTAAGCGGGATACACTTTCAAGCGTTGAAGGAATGATTCCCTCCGCTGATGCGCTGTTTTGTGACGCGCGTGATGACGATGGGGACAATCAAACGAAAGGCAAGGCACATGGCCGAAGCTACAGCAAACATTGGTGTGATTGGACTGGCCACGATGGGCTCCAATCTGGCGCGTAATCTGGCGCACCATGCAACACGGTGGCGTTGTTCAACCGCCACTACTCGCGTACCGAGAAGCTCATGAACGAGCATGGCACCGAAGGCAACTTCGTGCCGGCCGAAACGCTCGAGGAATTCGCCGCGTCCCTGAAGCGTCCGCGTACCGCCATCATCATGGTCAAGGCCGGTGCTCCGACCGACGCGACCATCGCGCAGCTGGAAGAGGTGTTCGAACCGGGCGACATCATCGTCGACGGTGGCAACTCCTTCTTCAAGGACACCATCAAGCGTGAGAAGGAAGTGCGTGCCAAGGGCTTCCACTTCGTGGGTTGCGGCGTGTCCGGTGGTGAGGAAGGCGCGCTCAACGGCCCGTCTCTGATGCCTGGTGGCACGGCGGAATCCTGGAAGACCTTGGGCCCGATTCTTCAGTCCATCGCCGCCAAGGTGAACGGCGAACCGTGCGTGACCCACATCGGCACCGATGGTGCCGGCCACTTTGTCAAGATGGTGCACAACGGCATCGAGTATGCCGATATGCAGGTGATTGGTGAGGCGTATGACATTCTGCGCCGTGGACTCGGCATGGATGCCGAGGAGATTGGCGACGTGTTCGCTGAATGGAACAAGGGCGATCTTGATTCCTACCTGATCGAGATCACCGCTGAGATTCTGCACCACAAGGATGCCGAGACCGGCAAGCCGTTCGTGGACGTGGTCGTGGATCACGCCGGCATGAAGGGTACTGGTACTTGGACCGTGCAGGCTGGTCTGGAATTTGGTTCTCCTGTGGCTGCCATCGGTGAAGCCGTGTTCGCTCGTGCACTGTCTTCGCACGGTGAGCTGCGTGAAGACGCTCAGAAGGAAGGTCTGGCTGGACCGAACAAGACCATCGATCTGGCCGGAGAAGACAAGGCCGCGTTCGTCGAGGACGTGCGCAAGGCTCTGTTCGCTTCCAAGGTCGTGGCCTATGCTCAGGGCCTGAACGAGATTCAGGACGGTGCCAAGGAATACGGCTGGGATATCAACCTGTCCGAAGTGGCCCGCATTTGGCGTGGCGGCTGCATTATTCGCGCCCAGTTCCTGCTCGACCGCATCACCGAGGCCTTCAAGGGCGATAACCCGCCGGCTTCCCTGCTGTTCGATCCGTACTTCGAGAAGATCATCGGCGAATCGCAGGACGCATGGCGTCGCGTGATCGTTCGCGCGGTGGAGGCCGGCATCCCGACCCCGGTGTTCTCCAGCTCCCTGGCGTACTACGATGGTCTGCGCTCCAAGCGCCTGCCCACCGCTCTGACCCAGTCCCAGCGTGACTTCTTCGGTGCCCACACCTACGGCCGCGTAGACAAGCCCGGCGTGTTCCACACGCTGTGGGCTGAAGAAGGCAAGCCTGAAATCGAGGCGTAGCCTCGTGATTTCAGGTTTAGGACAGCCCTGTGGCTGTCCGGCCTTCTTCAGGCTCGGCGATAGCCGAGCTGAGAAAACAGCAAGCCCGAGATCGAGGCGTAGCCTCGCGATCTCGGGCTTAGGACAGCCCTGTGGGCTCCCCGGCCCTCTTCGGAGCGAGGCGGCTATGCCGGCCGAGCCAACACTGAGCCTCGCCGCAGGCGAGTCCCTAATTGGCAGGGCCGGCGGCGAAGAGGGCAAGTCCGAGATTGAGGCGTAGCATAGACGAATTAAGCCCCTCATCAGAGGGGCTTAATTCACTCACAACTCGGTGACGGTTTCTTCGGTGGAGAACCAGATGAACTCGTCCACTCCGTTGGCGTAGGAGGACGGGTAATCCGGGTTGTTGGGCTGCTCGAAGACATGGGCCAGCGATTCGGCTTTGCCGGCACCGGCGGCGAAGAACCACGTATGGCGTGAACGCGCGATGAGCGGAGCGGTCAATGAAACACGCAGCGGCGGCATCTTGGGGGAGTGGTTCACACCCACGGTGAGCCTATCGGTAACCTTGACCTCATCATACCAGGGAACAGCGACGCATAGTGACCGTCCGGTCCCATGCCGAGAATCATCAGATCGATTACCGGTTCCGGTCCCAATTCATTCACCAACTCGCGCTCATAGTCGCTCGCGACATCGTCCAGCAACGCATCATTCGCGGCATCGGCGGCGGCGCGAACGGAAGCATCATCGCTGTCGGCCTGATCCATCACATCGGCGATGTCGTCGGCTGAACGGGTATCGGCCGCCATCTCATGAATATTCGATTCAGGCAGCTTGCCATCTGCCACCAGCTGGTCAAGCAGCAGGCGACGGGCTCCAGAGCATTGCGATCGGTGTCGTAAGCCGGCACAAAACGTTCGTCGCTCCACCAGAAATGCACGCGTGACCAATCAATCGCATCAGCCAGCGGATCGCTCAGCACCAAGCCCAACGGCTGCGCGGCCGAACCTCCAGACAGCGCCACATCCACACGCGTGCGATGCGTGCCATCAGGCAATCGTTCGGCGAGCAAATCGAGTAGCGCCAAGACAAAACGTTGCGCGCCAGCCTGAATCATCAGATCTTTATTCGGATACACAATGAGTTTTCGAGTTGCCATGTATGGTCCTTGTATGGGGTATGTGTCGTACTTTGCAATGTGGATTGTGTTGTCAGTTGACAACGCATAATACGGGTGGCATGCCGGGAATCTAGCCATTTGCAGCAATGAAATGTGTTGTCAGTTGACAACACAATGTACATTGTGCGACATCACATATGTCACTTTATTACTCCGCGGGCATGAGCTTCGGCATCGCATGAGGTAGGAAACGATGAGCAACGGCGTTGGCATGGCTCGGCCACAATTGCCGAACTCATGCCAACGCCGCTGTGGCAACGGGTTCTACCGACTTCAGTGACGAATCAGATCCCAGCCTTCGTTGATGACCTCGGCGTAGATCTCATCGGGATCGATGCGACGCAGTTCCTCGGTCAGGCAGTCCTCGATGGTGCGCATCGGCACGGACACTTCCTGCGGAGTCTGGCCGGGCAGCGAGATCAGCGCTTGGTCCTCATACGGGCGTTCCAGCGAGATCACACCGTCCTCACGGGTCAGGTACACGCCGGTCACGGCCTGCGCGTCGGGCACGAACTCAGTTTCGACTGGTACGCCAAGTTTCAGACGCAGCCATGCGCACAGCATTTCCAGAGGCAGGAAGTCGGCCTTGCCGGTCACCTTCACGGCGGTGATGGGCAGGTGCGGCGGCTGATCGAGCATCGAGGCGAGCATTGCGCGCCAGACGGTCAGTCGTGTCCAGGACAAGTCGATATCTTCCGGTGTCCAATTGCGGCGCAAACGCTCAATCGTGGCCTCCGGATTATTGGAGTGCAACGCGTCGGTGATGCGACTGCGGGCCATCGCACCCATCAGATCCTTGGCCGGGTTCGACGGCGGTGTGGTCGGCCACCACGCCACTACAGGCGCATCCGGCACAAGCAGCGGGATAACCAGCGTATCCGGGTGGTTGATAAGGCCACCGCGCGGACGCAAGATGATGATCTCACCGGCACCGGCGTCCGCGCCGAATCGCACTTGGGCGTTCAGGTTGGAATCGTTCGGATCGTTCGGGCCGTCGGTCAAATCGACGGCCGGATTATCGCGACTCGCGCTCACCTCGGCGGCCACTTCGGCCGCGTTCGGTTCGCCTTCGCCGGACTGATCGGCAGGATTGGTATCCGGTACTACGGCAATCACGCGGCACGGGTGCTCACGGCTGGCCGAGTTCGCGATTTCCAGCGCATGCTCTAGGTCCGCGTCCTCGGTGGCGATGAGCAGCGTCAGCACGCGGCCGGTCGCCGATTCGCCGCGCTCCTCGTGCAGCTGTTCGATTTGTGCGCAATCTCGCGGGTGCGGGTGTTCGGCATATCGATGATCATGGCATCCTCCAGTGGCGGCCGTCGCGCGCCAGCATTTCGTCGGCCTGTGCCGGACCCCACGTACCGGCGCGGTAGGCCTGCGGCTGGCCAAGCGTGGACCAGAATTGTTCAATCGGATCGAGGATCTCCCAGCTGAGGTTCACCTCTTCGGTGGTCGGGAACAACGGCGGATCACCGAGCAGCACGTCCAGAATCAGTCGCTCATAGGCTTCCGGCGAGTTCTCGGTGAAGGAGCGGCCGTAGCTGAAGTCCATGTTCACGTCACGGACCTCCATGGTGGAGCCGCCCGGCACCTTGGCTCCGAAGCGCATGGTGACGCCCTCGTCGGGCTGCACGCGAATCACGATGGCGTTCTTGCCGAGTTCGCGCACGGCGGTCTGCTCGAACGGCAGATGCGGGGCGCGTTTGAACACCACGGCGATTTCGGTTACACGCTTGCCGAGGCGCTTGCCGCAACGCAGGTAGAACGGCACGCCAGCCAGCGGCGGGTGTCGATATCGAGGCGGATGGCGGCGTACGTTTCAGTGGTGCTCTTGGGGTCGATGCCTTTTTCCTCCAAGTAGCCGACCACTTCGTGCGAGCCTGCCAGCCTTGGCGTACTGGCCGCGCGCGGTGTTGGCGGCGAGGTCCTTGGGCAGGCGCACGGCGGAAAGCACCTTGGTCTTTTCGGCGGTCAGGTCCTTGGCGGTGAAGCTCACCGGCTCCTCCATGGCGGTCAGAGCATGAGCTGAAGCAGGTGGTTCTGGATGACGTCGCGTGCGGCGCCGATGCGTCGTAATAGCCGGCGCGGCCGCCGATGCCGATGTCCTCGGCCATCGTGATCTGCACGTGGTCCACATAGTTGGCGTTCCAGATCGGCTCGTACATGGCGTTGGCGAAACGCAGGGCCAGCAGGTTCTGCACGGTTTCCTTGCGAGGTAGTGTCGATGCGGAACACGGAGCTCGGGTCGAACACTTCGGATACCACGCTGTCGAGTTCCTTGGCGCTGGCCAGATCATGGCCGAACGGCTTCTCGATGATCACGCGGCGCCATGCGCCTCGGACGAGCGCGACAGGCCGGAGGCGGCCAGCTGCTTGGCGACCTGTGGGAATGCGCGCGGCGGCACCGACATGTAGAAGGCATGGTTACCCTGCGTGCCGCGGTCGCGGTCAAGCTCCTGCACGGTGGCGCTCAGACGCTCGAAGGCCTCCGGGTCGTCGAACGTACCCTGCACGAAGCGGATGCCGGCGGCCAGATTGCGCCAAGTCGACTCCTTGAACGGCGTACGGCAATGCGCCTGGACGGCGGCCTTGACGAATTCGATGAACCGTTCCTGTGTCCAGTCGCGGCGGGCGAAACCGGTCAGACCGAAGCTCGGCGGCAGTAGGCCACGGTTCGCCAGGTCGTAGACGGCCGGCAGTAGTTTCTTTTGTGCCAGATCGCCCGTGACACCGAAAATGACGAGGTGCATGGGCCGGCGATACGGGGCAGTCTGAGGTCGCGCGAGTCGCGCAGGGGATTGCTCCAATTGGGGGATTCACTCATAATGTACAAGGGTAGTCGCCGGCGGCTATCTATCGCTAGAGGCGATATGCGATTTGGCTGCGATTTGGGCCACATTGCGTGTGCTGTGCCGTGCGTTGGGCCAATCGCGTACGCAAACGTGTACGCAACGCCGTAGTTGAAATATCCCAAAACGGTGTGTATTTTAGAAGAGTTGCCCCTTTAGCTCAACGGTTAGAGCAGCGTCCTTTTAAGTCGTGGGTTGTGGGTTCGAATCCCACAGGGGGCACAACAAATCCTTGGAATCGCAATGGTTCCAAGGATTTTTTGTTTCGACCAGCCTGGCTCCTAGAGTGGTGTCCCATGTCATGCACCACGATTCTTGTCGGCAAAAATGCCAGTTACGACGGTTCCACCATCATCGCCCGCGATGACGATTCGGGCTCGGGCCGTTACGATCCCAAGCGCTTCGTCGCCGTCGCCCCCGACGACCAGCCGCGCCACTACGCAGCGTGCTGAGCCATGTCGAAATCGAACTACCGGACAATCCTTGCCGGTACACCATCGCACCGAACGTGCTGAATAATCGTGGCATTCTGGCCGAAGCCGGTGCCAACGAACACAACGTGGCGATGAGCGCCACCGAAACCATCGCTGTCAACGAGCGCGTGCTCGGTGCGGACCCGATGGTCGAGTTGCGGCCGGCTGTCGGCGAACCGGACAGCACCGATTATCAGGCCGAGCAGCCCGGCGGTATCGGTGAGGAAGACATCATCACCCTTGTGCTGCCGTACGTCACCACCGCGCGCGAGGGCGTCGCGCGGTTGGGCGAACTGCTCGAAACCTACGGCACCTACGAATCGAACGGCGTGATTATTTCGGATGTGGACGAGATCTGGTACGTCGAGACCATCGGCGGCCACCATTGGATCGCCGCCGAGTGCCCGACGACTGCTATGCCACGATCCCCAACCAGCTCGGCATCGACGACTTCGACCTCGCCGATGCGTTCGGCGAGCAGCGCGAATACCTATGCAGCGCCGACCTGCGCGAGTTCATGGCCACGCATCACCTCGACCGCACAATGGGAACGCCGGTCTCTTCCAACGGCCGTCACGCGCATAGCGCCGGATTCGGAACAACCGTTGCCCTTCCCACCCGCTTCAACCCGCGCAAGGCCTTCGGCACCGCGACGCCGAAGGACCATATCTACAACACGCCGCGTGCCTGGTACATGCAACGTCGCCTCAACCCCAGCGAGGACTGGGATTCGCCGGCCGCCCGCTACACGCCCGAATCCGACGACATCCCGTGGTGCCGCGTGCCGGAAGACAAGGTGAGCCTCGAAGACGTTGATTTCCTGCTGTCCTCGCACTTCGAAGGCACGCCGTACGACCCGTACGGCACGACCGGCACGGCGGAATCGCGCCACCGTTACCGTCCGATCGGCGTGAACCGCACCGGCCATATGGTGGCGATTCAGGTCCGCCCGTATGTGCCGGCGGCCAATCGCACGGTGATGTGGGTATCGTTCGGCTCCGGTCCGTTCACCGCCGCCGCGCCGTTCTACGCGAACGTCAACGACACGCTGCCTACCTGCGCGACACCACGCCCGAAGTCTCCACCGGCAACCTGTATTGGACGAACCGCCTGATCGCCGTCGTGGCCGACGCGCATTGGTATGAGACGAACCGGTTCATCGAGGGCTATGCGGAAGGCGTGCGCGCGTTCGGGCACCGGCTCATCGAGCGCACGGATGAGCAGTTGCTTGCTCGAAGCGATGCCGAATCGACGGATACGAATGCATGGCCGCTCGATGGCGGCCACGGCGATGAGAAGGATGTGCAAGGCGTGGCGGATGCGCTCGAAGCGGCCAACGACGAGATGGCCGACTACCTGCGCGAGCACACAACCAAGCTGCTGAACGACGTGCTATACACCTCCAGCAACCTGATGCACAACAGCTTCGCGATGTCCGACCGTTGGGCCGAGTAGCAAAACCTCGACTGGGGAGGTAATAGGGATGCCCTGCTGATAACGCGTCAGCAGGGCAAAACCACAATCCGAATCAGTTAAAGCCGACGATGCGTTCGGCGATGAGATAGCCGTTGCGCACGATCCAGCGGCCGGTTTTACCGGGCAGATTGAGCGCGCGGGACATCAGCTGCGAGCGCACATCCTTGCCGATGGCCGGCGAATAGGCGTCAATCGCATCCCACAGCTCGGTTTTCTTAACATAGTTGGCCGGATCGCGCGAGAGAATCAGGAACACTGAGGTAACGCACGATTCGATCGCCAGGAAGTGAATCATGTACCGGTACAGCCCCTCCGGCACCGTACCGCGTTCGGGCGTGGCCTCGGTCATCAGCCGATTGACGAGCCGCAACTGGTCCACACGCTTAATCATCACGTCGGTCTGCACGCTCTGACCCTCGCGCCCGATGAAGTAGTGGTAGAACGGCACATCGAGGTACTGGATGCGCTTCACCCACGGGAACGCTGGTACGAGTAATAGAAATCGACGTAGAACGTATGCTCCGGCAGCTTCAGCCCGGAATCGCGCACCACCTGCGTGCGGAAGGTGAGCGCATGCATGATGATGTACTGCGCCAGGCCGAACTTGCCCAGGTCATCCCAGCCGAGTACACGGCCGGCCTCCATCACACGGCGGAAGTTCACTACGGTCTTGTGACGCTTGGCCACCTTGTCATACACGTAATTGGTCACCAGCATGTCAATCGGTTCGTCGGTGTCATGCTGTGCACGCAACGTGGCCAGAACCGTGTCGATGGCCTGCGGGTCGACCCAATCATCCGCATCCACCACTTTGACGTACATGCCGGTCGCCGCCGCGATACCGGTGTTCACCGCGCCGCCGTGGCCCTTGTTCTCCTGATGAATCGCGCGCACGCGCCCGGATTGGTGCGTTCCAGCTTGCGCGCGTACTCCAGCGTGCCGTCTTTCGAACCGTCGTCCACAATCAGCACCTCGAGGTCGCTGATGTCGCTTGCCGAAAGCAGCGAGTTCACGCAACGGTCAAGGTAGGACTCCATATTGTATGCGGGGATCACAAAGGTGAGCGTCTTTGCCGTGCTGGCCATGAAAGTCTTACGTCCTCACATATTTAGTCGTTATGTTCAGTTTCCTGTTCAAACCGTAGCACTTCGTCTCCCGACTCGGCAGAGTGTTGCGCAACCTGTGCCCCTGAACTCATGTTCTGCAACCCTGAATCTTCCCCGGTGGCGTGCTCGGGATCCGATTGGCAGAACTCGTCTGGTCTGAATCCGGGCTGCCGGAATCGGACTCGCGCTTGGCTCGGCGCTCGGCCTCCTTCCGCGCTTGGCGCCCTCAAAGAACAACTGGGGCTTGGAGTCAAGCCGGCTCAGGCCATGCCAGGCCAAATCCACAATGTATGCAGCCAGCTGCTCCTTGCTCACCTTTGGCCGGTCGGCCCAGTACTGCCCGGTGAATACGGTCATGCCCACCAGCATCTGCGCGTAGTACGGCACGCCCTTGGCAGACAGCTTCTGCCGTTTGAATGTTTCGGAAAGAATGTCTTCAACGCGTACGGCGATGTCTCCCATCAGCGAGCTGAATGAGCCGGACGGGTCGGTGCTCGGCGAGTCGCGTACCAGTACCTGGAACCCCTCGGCATTCTCTTCGATATAGGTGAGGAGCGCAAGCGCCGTGCGTTCCACAATCTGGCGCGGGTGCACGGTCGGATCGTCGAGCGCGGCGGTCAGCGTACCGGTCAGCGCGCGCATCTCACGATCCACAATGACGGCATACAGGCCCTCTTTGCCGCCGAAATGCTCATACACAATCGGCTTGGAGACTTTGGCGTGCGCGGCGATTTCCTCCACGCTTACCGCTTCGAAGCCTTTGGCGGCGAATAGCGAGCGTCCGACTTCAATCAGCTGCTCGCGGCGCTGCAGCGACGTCATACGTGAAGAATGTGCCATGCGGTTCAGCTTAAGTCGCCGGGTGGAATTGTCGGCCTGAGACTGCCGAATTCGTAGGGGATTCCATCTGCGGGCTAGACTTGACAGGTATGGATATGAATACTGTGCTCGCCGTTCTTGGCGTGATTGTGGCGGCGGTTATCGTAATCGCCTGAGCATCTGGTTGGGCAAGTCCCGCAAGCGCGATTTGGATCGTGCGATGGGCAAGGTTGCCCCCGACAACAAGA